>Ga0041059_1000329_pt1 | contig 34324 bp, 31 predicted proteins | sample AraColnosormetaG_FD_56232 | JGI IMG/M metagenome (GOLD analysis project Ga0041059, IMG submission 56232) | Arabidopsis roots microbial communities from North Carolina, USA - Col MF nosort | ecosystem: Host-associated > Plants > Roots > Unclassified | place: USA: North Carolina | collected...
ACCCATGCGTACTTGAAGGACCTCTTGTTCATCTCAGCAGCCTCCTTCTCGAACCTCTCAATGACACGCTTGTCAATACCACCCAACTTGTAGATCAAGTGCCCAGTGGTGGTCGACTTTCCAGAATCGACGTGGCCAATGACCACAATGTTGATGTGAAACTTCTCTTTACCCATGGTTAGAGACTGTCAACAAATCTGCAAAAAAAAGAACAATCAAATATTGAATCAATAAAAACAGTAGACATATATAACCATTATGAAAATCATCTTTAACACAAAACAATCATAGTAAAAAGCCGCTATCGGAGTCAAACCGATTTCTACCACAAAAATTGTGGTGCTCTATCATCTGAGCTAAGCGAGCTAAATTCAATCAAATCGGCAATTTCAAGAGATATAAAGCAAACAATCCGAGAATTACCCTTAGAAAAAGGGAACACTGGATTTGTTATGCTACTCCAGAATTACCCAATCACAATTCAAATCGACATACATCTTAAATACGCAAATCAACAAGTTCACTCGTATATAGATCCACCAACCAACAATCAATCGAACAAATTAAAATCTCAAAACAAGATCGATCAGAATGGGAAAATAGTTTCATGAATAAATTATCGTTTAGAAGCAGTGAAACGTTGATATTAACAATCGATAAAATCTAAACAACAGATCAGAATTTTCAGAACGATCAATCAACAAAGAGCATCGAATCCAACAATCATCGAAATAATATGAGCAACGATCAGCAGACGAAAAAGAAAAAGAACGATCTAAGGGTACGTTAACGCTTACCTCAGAGATATCGCAGAAAAGTGTGTAGCGGCTAGGGTCAATAAGAACGATAAATGGAATCAGCAACGAGAGTGGTTTTATTTATAGCGTTGAATCCGAAACCAATGTTAGGGTTTAACATAAAATAATATCATTCTTTAAATTACCATTATGCCCCTGTTTAGCCGTGAATACTCAATACCTCTTGGGTTGGTTGTGTTTTATGAATGTTTAGTACTACATGTTACAAACATCATTTAATCACACCTTTTAATTAAGGTTATTCAAGCAAATGGTTATACATGTTCGTCTCCCAAAAATTTCATTGATTGTGGACCATCAATCTATATGACACTCTTCTCTAGAGTAAATATTTGATATCTCAATGAATGCAGATTATCAAGAGCCATTTATATCATTTATTCAAACACCAAATAAAATAATGAACAAGTAAAGTATATATTAACCTCAAAATCTCATGACAATGGAAATGGTTTATTATAACAACCATATGTGTCCCATTCCACGAGCAACCTCCCTCAAGAGAGAAACTTCCATGTTTAATCAAGTATTCAGAAAAACTCCAGAGGACCTGAGATTGACACCGGAGGATCTATCACCAAGCGGCTCGCCTTTCCTTCTAAGTAAAGCTGAGGTAACGTGTTGGCCTCTTTCGCAGTAACGCCTTCCGCTGTCCACAATGTAACATGTGGCCATTCGTTCTTGGAGACTACGGTCTCTCCGTCCACAGATCCAACATGGGCTGTTAGAGCAGCCATCTTGTCGTTGTAGATGAGCTCGGTGAGCTCTACGGGTACCTCTCTGTTCAAGTGCTGACTATAGCTGGCTACAGTTGCTACGCCATGGCTTCTCTTGTGGGCGAGCGTCACGTGAGACCGTTCAAGTTTTTCCTGTATGCTCTTTTTCTTTCCCTCTAGAAAAGATCTCATTGTTGGGTTTGCTGCAGCCAACTGATAAGAATAACATCTATTAATTAATAACAAAGCCCATACTTAACCTTTAGTTTTCGGCAGTTGAAGAGTTCTTGTCTCAATATTCCTTTTGTTTTTTTATATGATAGTATAAGAAATTGGTTGGTTACCTTTTCAAGAAGACTGTGAACTTGAGTAGCAGGCAAGTTGATGGCAGCGAAAACAATAGACCCGTGTTTTCTTTTCTCCGAACTTGGTGGCTTGTAATCACCCTTCGCTATTGTTTTTAGCTCTTCTCGCACTTGATGAACCATAGACTCAAATGGAACCTGAAAGTTGCAAACCAGAAAACAAAGACATCATATGTACATCCTTCTTCTTATACTCTTTTACCATGTACTGAAGGAACATTGAAGCAGTTTAAAATTCAATCGCAGATTTCTTGCTTTTCATGAGCCATCAATGACAAAGGAATTTTTTACCTGAATAGAACTGAGATACTCAGAATTTGCAACTAGAGTATCTCGTAGTTGTTTCTCCCATTTGGTCCATTCCGCTGCATATGTTCCTTTTGTTGACTCGAGTCTACAACAAGAAAAATCAGAAGGAAAACAGGTCAGAAGCAACCAACAGGAGCTAGAGCTAAAAGAATGAAGTAGAGAACAGCCAGAACAAGAAATAAAAACGCCTGTGAGCACACTCATGTGTAGGATTTCTCCAGTTACATGATCCAAGTACATCTAGTCACAGGATAAATAAATCCGATGTCTTGTTAGTTTTTGCTAAATTATTACTATTGCCTTTCATTTTTTATCGTCAGAACAGAAGGTGTTGTTTAATATATAACACGATGAACAAGTTTTGGCATACGATGCTCAAAATACTTCGGTTTGACATAAATTCAACTTTTCAAGTCATTTAAAATGGTAGTGTTGGTACCCACCTCCCATGTCTTCTACTATGGAGATTGAACAAATCAATGCCCTCCTCAAGAACTGATTTAACAGGATCAGGTAAAGGAGTCCTGTATATGCACAAAGAGAAGACAATTAAATTGCTTATGAACCAATTAAATATGAAGTTGCAATTTGTAGCTGTGCTAAGTTCGAGTTTGTTAGCTCGCATGTGATGTCAACTGTATACCTGTCTGATTTCAATAGTGGCATCTTGATGAGGGAGCCAAAGCGCTCAATCAATTCACTCTCAAATTCATTACGGTTCTAAAATTTAAAGAAAGTTCAGTTAGATCAAATCATAGATTTACTTAAAAGAATAAGTTGTGGAGTATGTGATAATACCTTTCCCTCATAAAGGTGATAAAACATCAATAGCACATAACCTGCATTTGAAGATTCCTTGTCGAGCTTTCCCTAAATATTTATTGCACATGAAGAAAAGATAGTTTGTTAAAGATGTAGGGTTGTGATGAAAGTTGGATGATGCAGTTGAAGTTGAACTGTGTATAAGAGGCAACTGTATACCGGATGGTTAACTCGTTGAAGTACACGGAACATGAATACAGCCAAGGCATCAAGTGAATATGGATTTGTATCGGTTCCTGTGCATTCATAGAGGGGCAAAAGTAAATATAATGCAAAAGATCACAAAGAATACAGAGGATGACGCAAGGCAGTAATTGAGAAAATAAAGCAGAACAACTCTTTGTGTTTTTAAGCGAAGTATAAACTTCCGACTATATGCAGAAAATCGAGTATCAACCTTATATTTATACATGAATAAAACGGGAGCAAATTCAGTAAAAGATAATTCATCCTTCAACCTTTCATAATCATAACGTTCACAGGGTCATCATATCAATTGAAGGTCAAATAGTATGGAATCAATTGAAGATGACCGTATAAACAGCAGAAAAGAAGATTGTTAACTGAAATACATCAAAGAATGGATGCATAGTTACATACCTTCAGAATCAGCAACGATTGGAACTGCAGAAGCCCTAGTTCTCCGACACATATCTTCAATCTAATAGGGAAATACGAGAATAAGATTGAAATGAGACTTGTAAGCCAAAGCCACTCTTAAAGGACCCATGCGTAGAGCTATTCTAAATGCACGAGGAGAGGCAGAGAATCTTATAAGCCTAATACTCATTTCTACTTAATGTAAGGTTGTAACAGATTCTCAACGTAGGATTAATTACCTGTCTCCAGACATCTTCATTTGGGGCATTTTTGTCAGCCAACATAATCGATTGTGGTTTTTTACGACGTTCATCAGCAACCTTTGGCCAATATTTTCCTGTCCCGTATGTAGAATATTGCATGAGATGGCATAGCAAATTGAGAGACCAGAGCAGTTTTGACCCAAAAAAAACCTACATTCTAAAATACCTTTGACAAGATCACCCATCAGAGTATGCACTGGCCTATCATCTCCAAAGCCTCCTGGGGCGTTCAATAACTCCTTGCAAAGTGCAGATTTAGCAGATCCAGGAATTCCTGAGAAAACATTAATATTGTAGAAATCAGAAGAAAAGAGATTAAAGGAGATGTCAAAGCAAACGACATATACAGAAAAATATACCACCAGTCACTCTAAAACAATGTGTTGCTCTCACTTCTGGTCAGAAGTAAAAAACTTGATTTTTTACTAATGTTTTATTATCTGAATGACTAAAACAATTACAAGCTGATAACCACTACCATCCATAAGTTCAATATAAGACACTGCCACAAAAATGAACTAAAACCAACAACCAGAATACATGAAATAATATATAACAATGAATACCTGGAAAGAATACAATTAACCCCTCATCCTTTTGGACAGCTTCCTTCACAGCTGGCTCAGGAGTAGCTGGTGTCACTCCTTGTTTCTTCACAAGATCGCCTTCTTCATCTAGATCACCGTCAACAATGGCCAAGAAGTCCTCAGTTCTAACTAGGTTCCCAGCAGACCCTATCAAAATATGGTTCTTTGGGCTCCGTTTCGCGTACTGCTCCAGGAATGGCTCAGCTTCACTTAAGTATGTTGATGAAGATAGCTGATCATTCCCACACTTTCTTCTTATGTAAGCAGCCCTGCACGTAGTGAAGAGAAGAGAAGATGAGATGCTAATCCAGATTCAAAAAGATGAAAAATTATCTAGGCAGTAGGTTACACATTTGCTCAGGAAATAAGTTTCCACAAAATTGTATAAGCTTAGTCTACATGTGTAGAGTAGTGTGATTTTGGTACCATTCATCAAGCATCTTGCAAAGTTCTTTCTGCTTTCCATCTGACGTACCCCAGATTTTCATTTGCCTGGATGCAGAAACAACAATGATATTAGAAAAAAATCAAATTAAAGCTTGACCACGTCAGCTCCTACATAATCAAAACATAATGAGTATGCAACAACTAGTCTCCACGTTTTGTTTTACAATGCAATGCAAAACATCACTATAACATTTGACACATCACTCTATATGTATATATTCATAGGGAGAAAGCAGCTCACCTAAGGTAGTAAGTTTTGTAAGCTGCTGCCCCGTCTTTAAATAGAATTGATAGGCCATTACGGATCAAAAAGGTTCTCAACTGTAAAAAAAATGAAGACATGTCCAACATCAGGATGATAATGCAACGAAAGAGCCAGGAAATTGCAACAAATTACAAATCCCTCTAGCCAGAAGACCTTCCATCCTAAAATTACCTTGTATGTGAGAAACTTCATTTTAATCATTAAGTTAGCATCATCATCAGCCAAACCATCCTTTTCTCCTCGACCATCATTTTCACTGGCATTATCAATGCTTTTCAGAGCCATCAGATCCCTCCCTTTGTTTGACTTGAACAAATTAATATCAACAAAGAAACCTGAAAAGAAAAAAGAAGATCACTAACTAATATAGTTAGACGAAAAACAGATGGCAATGGTCCATAGCATGCTACCACAACAACCAAATCTGAAACATCCAAGAAAATTTGATTTCCTAACAAAGTTATTTCACAAAGACTAGGAACTGTGCAAAGTAGAGACAAAATTATTGAACTCTAACAAATGAATCAGAAATGGTGCATTAACATGGAATTTGAAAGCAAAGTTATAGAATAAGAAACAAGTAAAAGCATTTACCTCGATATAAAGGCCACAAACTAGGCATGTGCCTGAAACACGGTAATTAATATGGTTCAGTAAACAGAAATCAATACTTTCGTAGTTTGGTCAAACTGAAAGACATAAGTAACTAAGACGTGTTTAAAGATAACCTCATCTCTTTGTGGTAACGCCTAAATCCTGAATCGCTGTGCACATGGACAACCAATTTATAAAAAAGGTTATCAGGTGATATGTCCTCAGCTCTATGAAAATTATGGTAACACTTGAATGCGGCTGGAAGACGTTTTTCCTTCATCAAGCGTACCATTTCCTATTAAAAAAGAAAATCAGTTGCTCGTCAAAAACACATAAATAATAGAAACTGGTAAATATTACCACATGAGAGAACACTGCAAGTGAAAGATATATACATAACAAATAACTTCAGCGATTCGAAATCAACGAAGACACAGATCTCAATTTACCTGTAATTTACTAGTTGAATAATCTGCAGGCTGAGATTGCAGGAATTTTGTTATAACAGATTTGTCAGCACTTTTCGGATGAGATTCATCTCCGAACCATTCCACGTCACTGGGGCAAAAGCTTGGCCCAACACTCCTTAAAAGTGCTCTCATTTGCTATAGCACCACAAACAAGGGAAAAGGACCCTCTAGAATGAGAAATCTTTATCAAGAGATGGCAGCATAAAAATTCCACTTTATAAAGCTTGTCATATTTAAATTTCTTTTAGAACCTGTTTCTCGTTAGATCTATGGGCAGCACATATCTCTCTTAGACTGAGTCCCAGATCAAGATTAGCTGAAATTTTAAAATCCAGGGAAAACATTTTTTATTCTACACGGACTTGATAGAGTGGATTATCATGAAAACTTAAGTAAAATTAAAATATGATAAATAGTGCACCTCCATCACAGGGTGGTGGAGGATGATCTCTCAAGACATTTTCCATATCTCTTGAGCTCTGACTGCTCACGATACGAGCAACAAGACCCTCTAATATCTCACCCTGCACCTTAACATGGTCCTTTGAGGCTGCTTATTTTCGTCCAAGAAATAATTCGTCGAATGAATTTAATCAAGTTCAGTTCTATGAATAACTAATATGAATCCTCCAAAAAGCAAAAGTGAATACAAAAATAAGAAAGACTTTACCTGGGACTGATATATCAGCTACTTCATCAAGAGCTCTACAGACCGAGGTTGCTATCCCTTCTTCACACAGTGCATCAAACGCCGCGAAAAAAGAGGTCACTGATTTCCTTCATAATTGTTTTTAACAAAATACACGCAACCACCTTTGTTAAAACTTTCATTTTCCTCACGACAAGCTGTCTAATAAAAACTTCTATGGACAATGTGTGCATCCAAACATATAAGCATGTATTTCCTCCTAGTAGGACCAAAAACCTCTAAAGGTTGAGACTCTATGGATTTGGACCAGTAAATGCATCAACCAGGTTCTATCAGCACATTCTTACTATAGTTAAGATAATGTGTCCAAAGATATCAAAACCTCAGCTAGAGAAGTATGGGCAAGAACACCAAAAATGATAGAAGCAAAAGAACACCAAAGATGATAGAAGCAATGAATAGAAAGCGGTTAAGTTACCTTGTGGAAAACAGCCAAACATGATTTGTGGGTAGACGCCATTTCCGGCAAAATGAAATTATTTCGGAAGTTGAATAGAACTGGGGCTTCCCATTACCTAACTCGGTAACAGCAGTCACTACCACTGCAAGATGCAAATCAACATTTCCTTTTAGCTGAACAGCTTTAACAGAGTTATCTGACTTTCACAATTAAGGAACATCCTAAAAACAAAAAAAGACTCACCATAATCATCCAGTGGGCGTTGACCATGATCTCCAAGAACAGCGGTTACCAGTTCCATAGATATGCACATGCGATTTTTCTGAGAGAAAATGACTTATATTATGAGCTAGCTTTTTCTGTCAATTGATTACGCCTCGAGCAACTGAGATTTTGGGTTGCTTAAAGTTCTGTCCATGGAAATACCTCAAGAAAATCATTGAACTCTGCTTCTTTCTTTGGAGCCTTAGTTCCCCAAGCCTCCCTGAACATCCGTGAAAGAACAAAAACACCAACCGCAGTATAACTGTAAATGAAATATTGGGTTAGCATACGAGAAAACCGATTGGTCGGCAGCTCAGTTTGCAATCACCAGAAAGATTTACATAACATCAGAAATGAAAAAGAATAGTAAAATGCATTTGCTTCATCAAAATGTTTTTTGAAATATATCTGTCGTACAACTGTTATATGGTGTGGAATCTTATCCATAAACGTAACATCAAGATCATCAGCAAGCAACAAAACTCCTTGGGCATAACTAACTATGAAACTAAAATGTAGAAATAATCTATGTTCTAAGTTAAAATGAATGAAAAGGGTAAACCAAATCTAAAGCTCGAGTTTGGGTTTATTCATTGGGGTTTTGGCTAAAGATTCTTTGTGAAGAGCTCATCAATAATAAAGGAAATTGTAACTGAAGCTAAGAATAAATGAGCTTACATATTACCAAAACTGTTCTTTGCATATGCTCCCCCCTTGTGACCGGCGTACATAAAGAGAGAGCCTGAATGCTTAAGAGATACCTGTAAAAGGTGCATTAGAACAGGTCAGTAGACGATTAAAACTAGTGTCAATAAAAAGGATACACATATAGAGTGTATATTTGTTAGTGATACCTCCAGTGTTGCCAATCCTTTAGATACCATCTCAATCATTCTTGTTCTTATCTGCCAAAATCAAGATAGTGCAACATGAAATAAGGCAAACTAGCAATAAGGGCTACAAATGACAAGTAATCACAGAAAGAGCACCATAGAGTATACCTCTTGGTCAGTCTTTTCGTTCTCAAATTTTGGATAGAAAGTGGCTCTGATCTGAGCATGACAATAAGTCGATTTGTCCACCGAAAATTTTTCCAACAAATTACCTCCGAAAATTTTGCTCAGATTGAGACCAACTTTTGTATCTCCAGAAGAACCTATCTGTGAGACAGCCGATGTTTTACCAACTTCTGTTGCCGAAGATGATCCACTAACTGTTCCATATGACTTAGGTTTCCATACTAGATTTTGAACACGGTGGTTACTTGTAGTTTGACTCGGTAAGACTGGCGCATTAGTGTTGCTTTCCTTAAGACTTAACCCGCCAAATTGGTTGTTTACTGCTTCTGCAACAACTGTTGCCGAACTATCACCGGATTCAAATGGAGCATCCATCTTCGGTTTTACTTGCCACTTCTGCTCAGCGTGATCTCTCTTTTTCTGCCAACAAAAACAAAAAATAGTCAAGTCCTGTATACACCCAAAAGCAACAAGAAACTCTCACAAACCAAGACTTCAAGATATAAAGTTTCAATTTTTTAAGATGCAAAATTCAAATTCGTTTCCAGATAATCAAAAGTCCAAAGTCATAACACTGCACCACAAACTAACACATTGTGAACAAAGCAATCAAAACCCAGAAAGTGCAGATCTTCGAGAGAGTCATATAACAGAGGATTTAAAATTCGATAAATTTGGCAATCGCTATATTAACCCAGATTAAGGAAAACTCGATGAAAGTTCCAAACCTGCTTCTTTGGCATATCTGAGGATAAAAATCTGATAGAGGAGTTAAAACAGAGAGAGCGAGCTAAGGTAAAGTAAGGAGAAGATGATCGGAGAAGAGAGGAGGTTCGAGAAGTAGCAGAAAGATGAATGTTGATAGAGAAAGCGAAGTGAGTTGTGTGAGGAATTAACGACATCAACACGTGGCTTAATTTTGTGCGAACCACGTAAAAATAAAGAGAGATGGCGGCGACCAAGTTCGGTCGACGTCTTGCTGAGTCACTAACAAGCTGTGAAACCGGCGGGACGACGACGGAGTTAGTGGAAGTGTTATGGTGCGGGAAAGACCACCGTAACAAACAAAAATCTATAAACTAAATTTACGAAAATACCCTACGGTATATCTAGGGCTGTTAATCTGGGCTATTTTAACTAGCCCAATTCCAGATAATCATAAACTTGTCCACCAAAAACCCAGCCCACAAAAAAATCCGAAATCAAAATAGAAACCCATTGGCATAAATAAGTAAAGTTTGAAAAACTACTTTAGATGCAAGATCAAAAGATTCAAAACCATCAAATTCCACAAGCATAAACTATCAAAAACCGATTTAGATTGAGATCATCTACTACTTTGAAAAACTTGAATCAGTTGCTGCAATCAGTGAGTGTAGACAACATTACTCTTAACTAGAAGATTCAGAACCTGTGAATCAATTACGATTTGTTTCGTAAGAAAAGTACCTTGCAGAAAAACGAACTCGTTTTTCCGAATCAATCCCCGAGTTTCCCTGTCGTCTAGGGTGAGAAGATGATTTATTGATCTCACTGATATCGGAGAAGATGAGACAGTTCAGATTTAGGGTTCTTAGGAAGAAACACGATTTAGTTGCAGAAAAGTAAAAAACACACGCGATTTAGTAACTTGAACACAACGTCGTTTCTATAAACCAATGCCCACCCACAAATAACCCGCTCATCACAGACTCACAGTATCTATCTATTGGGCCACAGTAAGCCCATTTAAATTCAGCGTTTCTGCAATAACTACCCACAGTAAGCCCATTTAAAATACACTCTTTCAGACCAAACTTGCAAAGAAAACAATATCTTTCATGCTTTTATAATTTATTTCCTATAACTAGGCTTTGAATTCTCTTAATGTTAAAGTACCACAAAAGGCTTTTTATCAGTTGGTTTATTTTCTGCCCACAACATAATCTTCAAAGTTTTGGTAAACTCTCATGTGCAACTGATGGAATAGAAGACACTAGGACACTACATAATCAAGGTTCACAAGAATCTTCACAATCATTATCATAGAACCCTGTGAATACATTCACACGTTAATGTTGAATACTGTGAATCAGAAAGGCCAAGACTCGATCTTCTGGAAGTAATCGACATTCACTCCACCATCAATGCCTTGAGTTAAAATCACTTTGTTGTCTGAAATGTATAACGCAATCCCATCTTCGATTATTAAGTTTGGGTTTTATCAATTCAATACTGAAATACACGTAAGGTCTCTTGGTTTAAATTGGTTTAATTTCTGGTTCAATATTCTTAGCAACACACCACCACAAACACGAGAAGCTGCGACGTACCTTTTCCCGCAACCTTTCTCGTCGGCTTGGTTTGGCGGACTGAACGACGAAGAGGAGGGTTTGGTAACACAGATCTGTGAAGGTTTAATCCCACGGCTTCATTGTTTTACCTTTCCGGTGACTTGGGTAGTGCTACAACGGTTCACAAACGAGATTTTAGGTACTGCTACAATGGTTTGACTCAGACTATTTTTTGTTTTTGTTGGCAGAAAAAGAGAGTCAAGCCGATTTCTACCACAAAAATTGTGGTGCCCTATCATCTGAGCTAAGCGAGCTAAATTCAAACAAATCAGCAATTGAGGAGATATACAGCAAACAATCCTAGAGTTTCCACAACTTGGATTACCCAATCAAATCGATAATTAATATCACATACATCAAAAGATATAATCAACAATCCACTGAACAGTACAAAAATCTCAGAACCAGATCGATCCTATAGTTTATCATCAGCTGGCATGAAGAAAAAAAACAATACGATTGCACTGTAAAACTTTGTTCTCCTAAATCGATAAAACTTTACACCACCGATCAGAAATTCCAAACGATCTATAAACAAAGAGAATCGAATCCAAGAAATAACAACAACAAACGAGAAGTATCGAAACAGATTCAACACAGATCAGCAGAAGAGAAAGAGGCAGATCGTAGATGGTGATGAAAAAGCTTACCTCGGAGATAACGCAAGAGAGTAAAGCGGCTAGGGTGAATGAAGTAAGGAATAAAGCTATGATGGGGATTCGTTTGCCAAATTACAAACATACCCCTATCCCGCCGACTATTCTCTTTTTCTTTGGGCCTTGAAGAGTCGGTCGCGTTTCATAAAAGATACGGGAAGATTTGGAACGGAGGTTCATCGTCGCCGTCGCCTGAGGAGGGTGACAAGATAAAGAGCCGAACGACGTCGTTTAGTTTTAGATTTTTTTTTTCCGCTCTGCGGTTGTTTAGATCCGGTATACTTTCCGGTTTGTGTCTAAAAACCGCAGGAAAAAACATTGAAAACCCGGTCAAAAAAACAATTTAAAAAAGCCGCCTCTACTTTTCTTTATTCACCGTACAATGTTACATTTGTGTATGCTAACTAACCCTGAGTAAAGTTCTAGAGAGGGCCTTAAAGCGAAGTAGTCAAAATCTTAGTAATGATCAACATGTCCAAAGAGGATCCCACCACAACATTGATGAGTTGGTGTTGGACTTGTCTTCAAGGAATCCCAAATCATTGCTCTCAAAGGACATATTATCTTGTTCTTGTTTCTGTTGTTGGTCCATGTTATAAATCAGCTCTAGTAAATTTGATCTTTGAAATTGCATATTCACCATCTCCACTTGAGCTTTTGCAAGTTGTGCTTGGAGTTCACTCACTTGTCTTTGTAAATGGTATATGGCACCTGCACATCCATACACTGGATCTCTTATTCTAGCTTCGGCTTCATACACCATACTGTTGACCGCATCAGTTCTTTGTGATTCTGGAAGTTCCTGAAAATATAGATAAATAATCAATCATGTGTTCGTTCATAAAGGTAAGGATTTTTTTGTATTTAATTGACCAATTCGAGTAAATACCATTTTTCTACAAGACTTTGTGAAAGGTGCATGATAAGGAAAACGTTGACAATGACACTATATGCAATACTTTCACTTTTTTTTTGGTTATGTGGTGCGGCTTTTGTGAGAAGAAATTATTGACATTAGTCTTATGACAAATAACTACGTAAGGTCCAATTTTCACATGACCTATGAAACCATTTTCCGAAACAACCATTTCAATATATGTATCTTCCTAATAAGAACAAGAAAATCATTCCCATCTATATCATTAATATAAAATCGGGTCTTTCTTAATGTAATTCTTTCTAAGAACTAAAGAGCTTATAGTTATTACACCAATAGATATATAGATAATTTAGGTACCTGCAAGAACTTAATGATGTTGCTGGCTCCAAAGACGCGGTGTGCAATAGTGAACTTGGCCGGATCCGTTGGAGGGAAGTACGGTGCCAAAACGCATCTCTCTGCACAACGTCGCCTCAAGATTTTGCAAGCAGCACATGGACTAAGCACTACCCGCGGTGAAAGTGATGGTGGAGGAGAAGAGGAAGAAGATATGATTGGAGTGGTGGCGACAGAAGCGTCACTTTTACTCTCCATACCAACGCAAAAACTGTGAATTATGGGGAGGAAGATGAGAAATGTGTAAGTAGAGTCTTTGAGAGGTGAAGTGCTTTTTGGTGGGGAAGTGTATATATAGGGGAGACACACAAAATGATGTAGGGAAGGAGGTGACCACCCTGACATCACAAGCTCGAATTATGACGTGGCTTTTTTGCTAATTGAAAGTTGAAACATATTTCCACGTAACGGTGGCTACTAAATTTCTCTACGCTTTCATGTTTCAACGGTTTGCTTGACTTTGGCACAATTAATTTTCTTCTTAAGAAACAAAAAATTCTTCTTGTCTTGTTTTTCTCCTTACGTATAGTTTCAATTATATTAGTCTCTAAAAAATCATTAGTTAGTCCAATGGTATTCTACTCTTCGTCTTACATTCTTTAATAGTCTTTCTGATTATGAAGAATTGAAGATTAATACTATAATTTGGGAGAAACCATAGTTAAAAACCTCAATTGAAATGTGTATTACGCTAGGTGGTTCGATAGGTCTTTGGAATACCTAGATATTCAATTCTAGAGTACTTCTCTTCTAGTGAAGTTTGATTATTATTTTTATTCAGTGCTTACTTAATTGTAAATTCTACTGAAGTACTGATAGAGAAATTAACACAAAAGGCCAAGTGATTTATTTTAGGTTGCCTAATTTTTGCTGAACCGTATTTTGTTTTTATTAACCATTATTCTTGGGACTCATTTTTATACATTAGTTATATCTATTGTATGAGACTTTTCTGTTTAATTTGAACGACTTATACATACACATTTTTTCCAAATTAAATTAACCATTTTCCACGTATATATATGCATGGAGAAAATGCAAAACTACGTTAAGAGTCGTCATTTAGAAGAAATAGAATTCCGAGCGGTCCCAAAGCATCATTTATTCAATAAGAGAGTCGTCTTCACGTACCAACATTAAGAAGAAAAATTCGGAATCAAATAGAGGGAAGACACGTAACCAGTTAGATTGCTAAACGAGTTATTGGGTGTGCAAGCTCTTGCGTCCACCTTCGACAGATTGCTCTCTTTCTACTATACGTATACTCTCAACTAAATCTTCAACACCTTATTGAAAATGACTTAAGGCTTATAAGATTTTCTTCTTTCTAGTATCATCAATTCATCATCATTTAGTCTTATTGATTTAATCGGTCAAAGATTGTCTTTTGCATCGTGTACACTGGGAGATTGTTTGTTAGTCAGATTTATCTCAATAAATAATGTACGTCTAACAGTATCGTCATGATTATCCTCAGATCAAATCATCAATACCTTTTCTTCCAATCATATTCTTGGGCCTTTTTCAAATAACTCTAGTGCAGTTAAATTCTATCAAATCAGTGATAAGATTCCACTAATGTTGGAATGGAGACAAGAAAATTGGGGTCGTTACGTGTGCATTGAAAATTATGCTACCATTCACTAAAATGTAAATTTATACATATAGTAAGCACAAAAGCATTCACTAGCGAAAAAAAAAAAGTAAATTGTGCCATGCAACACATTTCTTGCGTTATTTTTGTTTTGTTTGTTTCAAAATACAAGTTAATAACACATCGGTCAATACAATTTTATTTTTACAAATTCAACAAATCAATATTTGGTCTTTGAGAATCAATCATATCGATCGAAGAATTTGTAAGCGATTCCCTCCGGAAAGGGGAAATACATAAAGGTTGCCAAATGTACGTATACCAAGCCACGGGCAAGGGATTATTGATTACAACCATCTGCTCAAATTTAATCTGATGATGTAACCTAAGCGTACCGAATAAATGATATATTTGACTCATTGACTTTGATTTCAACGAGTCTGAAATTACCCAGTTCTTAAATTCAGAATTTATCCGACGATGTAGAAAAAAAGAACAAAAAAAAATCCACATTTCTGATTTCTGGATACTTTCAAAGTTATCTAAGTAACTATGTATTTTTCTAAAAGTCGTCGCATCTTTGAAAAATGTATTATTACGTCTAGATGAAATCTATAGCATTACCTCTCTCTTTTTTTGTTTTTTTTGGTTGTCTTTTTGATATTATAGTATTTTTATTCTTTTGAAGCTATAGTTGCTTTGAATTTCTTTTTAGGCTAAAGTAAGATAAGGATTATACATAAAACAAACGAGACCCACACGGAATGAAAGAGGAGCTCAGTAATGTTACAGCCAATTTCCCACACACACACACAAAAAGAAAAAAGAACCGTTTCGAACTCTAAATGGTGTGAACGTGTTCACAAAAAGTCACTCCACTCTTCCCTTCTCTCTACTCGTCGCTCCAATCTCATCTTTTCTAAAACCTGATTACGACATAGACCACTCAAGATTCAAGAGGGTCCTAATTGCAGATTCGGTTCAATTCAAGATAAAAATAAGAGACGTTTCCATCGACAACATAAAAATAGAAAAAAAAACGGTTTTAGAGAAGCGCATAGGCAAGATCCTTCACCTAGAAAAGGAGTGCTGAATGACAATCATTTGAATAACACTTGACTTCAAGCTCTTTACTCCCTCGGCCGTGATCAAAGCAGCAAACACTTTGGTAATCATAGTGGTGACATTATAAGCCAGAGCCATCCGTCTCAGCTCACGCCGGTCTTTGATCTAAAGCATCGTCTGATCAACATCGATGGAATCCGCCTATTCGGGCACCACATCATTACATGCTGTTGCATGTGGTGATAGAATCACTTTGGATTGGTTTATGGGTATGGAACTAAAATTCGGTAAGTGAACTGGTCTAGATTGGTTTTGGAACAATGTCAGGTTTACCATTGATCTCGTAGTACATAGTCAAATCATGTTATACTAATACTTCTACTTCTGATTAAAGATTTGGCTGTTTATCACTTTATATAGGCAATTAGCCACTGTATCTTCAAACTCTTAATCCAAGTTCTACTGTTATTAGAGACTAAGCAGATATGAATGGATTTGAGGCATAAATATCGAGAGAAATTAATTTTATTAATGTGTCTAAGCAGCAAAAGCGCAACGGATGTGTTCAAATCGCAACCCACCGAAAAAAACAGATACGTAAATCCGAGAGTACATTAAGCAATCATATGACAAAGTTCAAATGCAATGCGACCCCTCCAGCCCCCAACCAAAAACAGCCATGACTCTCGGGGAGACACACACACACACACAGAGCATACGTCACAGCTTAAGCATCAGCAAACCTGCAACCAACAGATACAAACTCAAATCACACCACTGAATTAATATTTACTTTCTAAATGATTCATAGATTCAGGATAAGTACCCAAGCTCAGAAAGCTTCATGTGGGCCTCAGCGTAATCAGCGAAAAAGGCATCTTCATCCTGTTCACATTGTCACAAGAAACCATGAGTTCTCTTCTCTCTCTCTCTACCAAGTGAAAAACAGAAAAAAGGGAATGAAAGACATACAGCAGCGTATTTCTCGACCAAAGGACGGAAAACAGGGTCGTCCAATAGTGCTTTGTCAGAGACAAGCTGAAGAAGGCCTTCCTTCTCTCCGCTCAAGAGTTCCCTGCCCATATATAATTTGATTAGTAACCATATAAGCCACTGAATCCTCCTACAAGGGAACTTGGGATACTCACTTGAAGTAAGAGTTGTCGAAGATTAGAGGGTTTGATGTCCATGCACCTTCGAAGCCAGACCTATCCTTGTGGCATCGTCCCTGCGATATCATATTTTGCTAGCACTCATCAGAATTTGTAAGCTTGGAGCAAACAAATTTTAAAGTTTTAAGCAGTTGGAGAGAAACGAACCAGAGTGTGGGCACCAGATAAAGCGACAATGTCTTTGTCAGATAAGCCCATCTGCTTAGCAAAGACATCTCTCAAATGGTCACAACCCTTGGTAGCATCAGGAAGACGACCCTCTGGAGGTGGTTGGGGCTTGTCCTGAAATCAAGATATGCATTTTAGAAACAGAAAATCAAGTCCCACAATTATCAATCAGCCATCTCTACAAAGAAAGCAGAACACGTTCTCTCGACCAAATTGAGTATATGATAACCTTAGAGACGGCAAACAAATCTACAGCAATGACTAACCTCTCTTCCAGGGTGGAAAGGAATGTCAGGGCCACCAGTAACTTCAACGGCCACAACACCAGCAAGCTGAATGATCAATTTCACACCACAAGGATATCTAGAGTTAGAATCCAAACCTTACAGTTATCACCGTTAACCAAATAGTGCTTTTTAAAATTTAAAACCATGTACCTGATGGAAATCAGCAAAAGAGATGGTAGGGAATTGCTCCCTGATGGGGTCCAACAACCTAAGAGCAATGTGGATACCACTGTTGGCTCCATGAGCTTGCTCAGCGTCAAACCTCATTGTTCCGAATGGACCTCCAGTCCTTGATTGACAATCGAAAGTTCCAGCAGAGTGCCATCTGCAGTTTAGCCAGACAGATCAGCCATGAGAAAGTTCATAATCCTACATACTTCAAAACCACAAGCAAATATGGTTAGTTACTTACGCGAGTCGGACCATGATGGGTGCACAGTTCTTCTCAGCGATCAAACCTCTGAGCTTCCTCCTGCACTTCTCAACAGCCTTCTTGTAATCTTCGCTCACGGTTGGGTAGTTCTTCGTCATCTTAGCTAAGCTCTGGAACAAATACACAGATATATATACATGAGCCTCACTACTAAATAAACGCACAGATCAAATCCAAAACTCACGAAATCCAACTATACATAACAAGCTGAGAATCATAAACAACAACAGCCTCTAAAACAGCTTCATACGAGTGGAAAAAAAAAAAACCTAAATCAAGCAGGAGTGAGCTACAGAAGCCAAATCTCTCAAAAACTTTCACAGATTCGTAAGATTAGCCTAGAAACTCAGCAATATCGAACCACAGAACAGAAACGAGAGAGCTGACGATAATAACGCCGATCGCAGCAACGAATCGTGGATCTACTACGAAAAACACATCATTAAGCACAGATCAAGCCAAGCATAACAATGATCCGATCGAGTCAAGATGAAAATGGAAGCAGCAACGACGGATCAGAGAGGGAGAGAGAGAGTTTCCGTCATACCTTGTTTCGAGGAAGGATAATAAAATCTGGAGAAATGCGAGTGGCTGGCACGAGTAAGACACGAGTACTACTTTTTATGAGAGCGTTGAGGAGAAGAAATGCGAAATATATAGAGTCATGAATGAGAACGTTCTGGTAGATCTGTAGATGCCGTTAGATGACGGATATCGTGTGGTCAAATTTGCCAATATAATTGACGATCATGATTAAACGCACGGCTTTAAAATGGACGTTCGGATCTTAGGGTTGGTGGTATATAGATGGGAAAAGAATAATCCTTCAATATTATTAGGAAATAATTGGCAATATGCAATTGGAGGATACATGCTTCGTGTGGAGGGCCCACTAACTTTGGGGAAATTATCAAAAAGGGCGTTGATGTTGAATTTTCTTCAGTAAATTGACGAAATTAGGCATCAGAGGACTTTTATTGCGAACACGTTGGGCAGTGGTATTTCCGTGATTTCATCTGTCGCAGGTGTGAACGCGTCTCACGCAGACGAAGATCCCAATTGGACTAAGGATATGATAAAGTCACAGCAGCAGTGTTATTAGGTTTCTCACCCATCGCTCCTTGATTGGTGGGTCATAAACCAATGCGGTTTAGACCTAGCAATGCACGGTTTGGTTAATTGTCCACATTTATTAAGTCTGCGATTCGGAATTTTGAATCGGTTATTAGAATAGGTAACAACGAATGTCCTCTGTTTCATGGGGAACAAATTTTCATGCCCACCTACTTTTGCTTGGCTTGTCGAAAGATTCGAGAACCGGTGTTGTTTGATAGGAATCTACTCGACGGAAGTCGTGTTTTCTCTCTACTCATGTTATTAACGCAAGCCAGAAAAGAAGATAAGCCAGTTACTGCAGCAAAACAAGTGAGCCGTATATAATATAGTTCAATGACAAGTCTGAGTTAGTTAGTAGTAACAGACGTCTGCTGTGCTGGTCCTTCCCAAGTGTATGTATCTGTTTTCTTGATTCCTCAATTCTATTGTGTGGCCTACTTTTCTTCTTCTTTAATATCTCATGAAATTCTTGTGTTACTACTGATTTCTGCAGACATGGTCTTATACTCTTATAGGGTAGTTGTTTTTGGTTAAGGTTTGGATCATAATTGCGGAGAATGCAAAAGCAATGTGAGAGCCTTTTCATGAGAGAATTTGCATTGTTTCTTAGTATTTTGACTCATAAAATGCTGAAGCTAATTTGAAATATTCAGTGATATGTTTTTGTGGTTCCTGAGCCTTATATCTTAGCTTCAGCTACATCTACATAATTATCAGGTTTGATCACCTTCTCTGATCCTTAATATGTAAGAAGATATAAGATGGGAGAATTGGATCGATAATGCAGGTTTGTGAGATAGTGAAAATGAGTTCAGAGGTGTTTTACTTTCACACAGGTTCTGTTTACTTAGCACACAAGAGAGAGTTTTGACATTGAAATGAGACTTGAGAATAATCTCGCTTTTGTATGTTTACCACTTTGCTTTTTACTTACTATTGGTTCCTAGGGACCTATTGATCCACAATGAGATAGCTTTTTCTATAGTATACTTCTCTTTTGTTTCTTTTGAATTTTTCTTTAATGATGCAGAAGTCAAGTTTTAACCTTGTAATAATAATTCTCATTCAAATTTCGAAGTTCAACGGATCAAATAAAAAAGTTTGTCTTCATTTGGCCCACCAAAAGCAAAAGGTGCCACCATTTTCTCTCCTCTTACTCACTGCTTTGCCTTTTTAACGGCAACAACAGCTACTTGAGAAACAGTCTTTTAAAACTTGCTTCCTTTTTTAATCTTAAAACCTGTCTTGATCCGAGTTCTTCTTCCAAAGAAGAGATGGAGAAAAGGGAAGATGGAGGGATCTTGACATATGATGGTAGATATGTTATGTACAATGTACTCGGTAACATTTTCGAGCTATCTTCAAAATACATCCCTCCTATTGAACCCATCGGCCGAGGTGCTTATGGTATTGTCTGGTAAGTCTTTATCACTTTCAATAAAAAAACATACCATTCTTGAATACAATCTTAATCTCAAATCCTTTTTTATGATTACAGCTGTGCTACAAACTCAGAGACAAATGAAGAGGTTGCTATAAAGAAGATAGCAAACGCGTTTGACAACAGAGTTGATGCTAAAAGAACTCTCCGAGAGATCAAGCTCCTTTCCCACATGGATCATGACAATGTAATCTCTTCTTCTTCACTTTGATGAACACTCATATAGTTGGCTTATTACGTTCATATTGCTACACAGGTTATCAAAATTAAAGATATAATTGAGCTACCAGAGAAAGAAAGGTTCGAAGATGTATATATTGTTTATGAGTTGATGGATACAGATTTGCACCAGATCATTAGATCCACTCAAACTCTAACTGATGACCATTGTCAGGTGATGATCAGTGGACACATTCCTAATTAGAGCTTTTACATAATGTTTCCTAACATTTAGCATTGTTTGATATACTTTTTTGTTGTCTCCAGTACTTCCTTTACCAAATTTTGAGAGGCCTTAAGTACATACACTCTGCAAATGTTCTTCACCGCGATCTGAAACCGAGCAACTTGGTTCTGAATACGAACTGTGACCTGAAAATCTGTGATTTTGGGCTAGCAAGAACGTCGAATGAGACAGAGATAATGACTGAGTATGTTGTGACGAGATGGTACCGTGCACCTGAATTGCTTCTCAACAGCTCTGAATACACAGGAGCTATTGACATTTGGTCTGTTGGTTGCATTTTCATGGAGATACTTAGAAGAGAGACGCTTTTCCCTGGTAAAGATTACGTTCAGCAGCTGAAACTTATTACTGAGGTAAGCAAATTAAAACCTTAATCCAAAATCTATCATTTTGGTTTGTGTGTGTGTGTGTGTTGGTTGTTGGAAGCATTTCTCTGTTTTGTTTTGGGTTGTTTTTAGCTCTTAGGGTCACCAGATGACTCGGATCTCGACTTCTTGAGAAGCGATAATGCGCGGAAGTACGTAAAACAACTCCCACATGTTCAAAAACAATCATTCAGAGAAAAGTTTCCAAACATTTCCCCAATGGCTCTAGATCTTGCTGAAAAGATGCTAGTTTTCGATCCTTCAAAGCGCATCACAGGTGCTTATCACGTTGTTTTACTACTTTGTGATGCTATAAATGGAATGTGAAATATACTAACAATATGTTTTAATTTGACAGTGGATGAAGCATTGAAGCAGCCGTACTTGGCAAGTCTCCATGAGATCAACGAAGAACCAACATGTCCTACTCCTTTCAGCTTTGACTTTGAGGAGACAGCCTTAGATGAACAAGACATCAAGGAGCTTGTCTGGAGAGAGTCTTTACACTTCAAGAATATGTAATCTCCCAAATTCTCACTCTCTTCATAATTTTTAAGACACTTGAAAGCTTATTTGTCTAAGCTGTGGGGAATAGTGAACATGACTCGTATTCTCGTGTGCATGTGTTTGTTTTGCTGATGGTTGGTTGTGCAATGGGAAAAAAGTTCTTACCCAAACAAACCCTTAAGCGATTGCAAATAATTTCAACCCGACCAATCTCTACACAAGATAAAGCTAATTCGACCATACTCTGCCTAAATCAAATCTAATTTCACCAAATTCCTTAAAAGTCCCAAAGATTAGCTAAATCGTCCTAAAGCAAACTCTCTTATTTACAAAACTAGCTAGCTTTTTTTAAATAAAAATGTATGTAATGCCAATCGATTGCCGAAAGGTAATTTTCTTGTTTTATATTGATAATTTGGTATATGATATTAGTAGATAATTTGAATTGGACCAAGCAAGTCAACATCATTGCATATGTATTTTTAATAATTAAACGTGAAAACATCTCCGAATGAAACCGTTTGCTACAAAAGCCAAACACGTCTTGGTTTACGGATGCTGGTTCCAAAGAATTAATAAACAATATCTTTGTTGAACCATACATTTGTTTATAGATTATGTTCCTTTCTTAAATAATTCGAGCTGTCAAACTAAGTTCTAATTTAAACTTATTTCAATCCATTGTTGATTAAAATTTTGATATATTTATAGAAAATCCATTTTCTTAATAAAAAGGAGTTGACTAGGTTTTTTAATGCTGGCCCAAGAGGCCAACAGAAAGGAAAGTCCACTTTTGTGCTTATTATAAATTTACTGAAACAAATATCAAAATAGTAGGTATAAAACATTTCAAAAACTCTACACCAATTGATATACGACATTTTTTTCCAGTTAAAAATGCTAATTATAGCCGAATACAATACAAATTGTAATCCACCAATTAATGTTATATACATGAATTCTTCATTGTATTAAAAAAATGAATCTTCACTTTATCTAGTTGAAAACTTAATGCAAACTAACGAGCAATGGGTTAAATGAAATGACTCATCAGACGTTGGGCCATCGTGGGCTTGGAGTAAACTGAAAATGGAATATCAATGTTAAACAAATTTCTCGATTACTAGAATAATAAACACCAAAAAAGTTTAGTGAGTAAAACATTTTTTTTTTTCTTTCTGTCTAACTTACTATTTTTTCGAACAGAGCATATAGCTTTTACTATTTTTGCCAGCAAAGGATGGCCTGTCTCTCATAAAGTTATTTTACGGCCTAAAATGTCAACGTATTGTAACAGGAGTTGTTAATGTACCCTAAACCTTATAGGTAAAAGAAATGAATGAGAGAGATTAAATAATCTTCTCCGAAGAACATTAATATGTGCCACGTGGCGCTATCTGCTGAAACGCGGCACAGTTAATTACTGTACTTGGAACCATAAAACAAAAAAAGCCTGTTATTAATTAAATAATTTTTTGAAAAAACATTCGACAACAAAGCGCGTGGAGTTAAAACGTGGGACCCACAATGACGTCCTTTTTGTTTTCCTCACCTCATTTGAAAATATTTCCAAAACGGTGAGTAATTTTGCCGTCGTCTAACACCGACGTCACCCGTAAGGCGATTGGTGACAGCTACAAAAATGTTACTATCATCAGACTTATCTTTCAATCAAATATAATCATAATCCAATTTAATCTACCATACCTGTCAAACCATCGAGTAAAAAACGTGTTTGTTGTAGCTAATAAAATTTTTAAGACTAATACTGAAAATTGACAAACTAGAAAGATGTTTGGCAGTATGAAAATAATTTTATCAAGAAGTGACATAATCTTTAATCACTCAAATCCATTGCTCCATTAACGCCACGTCAGATCGACGGTGCTTGTTTCCGAACCAACGGACGGTAGATGACAAATTAAAAAGTTGACCATGCTCAAGTGTTTCGTGCCATTACGTGGCGTCTTCTGATACGTTTGTCTTCAACACTAGCCGTACGTTTCTGTTCTCCTCAGGAAGAAACATTTGTCTAGACGTGGCTGGTTTTAATTAGACGCGCTATATGTAATGTACCGTGAACCTTGTCGTAGACGATAACTATACGTTTCTCTCTGAAACAAAGAAAATTAAACAACTTTTTTTGATTACGCGATATAAAAAAAGGCGAAGAAATTAAGCTTTCTCTGTTTGTCACTAAGCTCTCTCTCTCTCCTTCTTCTTCGACTTTTTTTTTTCTTCCTCTCTTCTCTTTGGTTTTTTGGTGTTGGGTTTTATCTGGGTTCCTGATTTCTTCAACGAGGAAGGAAGGAAGAAGAAGAGAAAAGGGACAAGCGAGAATTACTCTTTTCTCCTTCAATTTCCGATGGGTTGTTTCGGATGCAGTAAGAAATCGAGCAAACGATCCGAGACTAACAAAGATACTGTCATAAATAGAAAAATTGTCGGTGGTACTACGAGCGTTGCTAAGAGTGATAAGCGAGACGATCAGACTCAGCCCAGTTCAGGTATCGAGTGATTTTGACTAATTTCGTTATTCTCTCTTCTCCACAAGCTCTCTTTTGGATTTGTTGATTTTTTTTTATCGGATACTTATGTTTAGGTTTTTCTGTATCTGTTACATTTGGGAGAGACATTTAATGGAGATTTTTTGTGATTTTTCCCCGGAGAATTTTGATGCATGTGTACTATTCACCATATAAACGATGTTGGGTTTTTGAAATCGAGCTAGTTTTTTTTGGTTTTGTCTCCTCCATGAGGGGACAAAGTGTCAAAATTGAGCCTTTGGTATCTTGCCGTGTCTGTTTTTGGTTAAGTCACATGATAACTGGTAATCGATTTTGTTACTCGTTCCATGTGTTGTAGATTCAACAAAAGTCAGTCCATATAGAGATGTAAACAATGAAGGAGGAGTTGGTAAGGAAGATCAGTTATCTTTGGATGTGAAGGGTTTGAATCTAAATGACCAAGTCACAGGGAAGAAAGCACAGACTTTTACTTTTCAAGAACTTGCAGAAGCTACGGGAAACTTTAGATCGGATTGTTTTCTTGGTGAAGGAGGTTTCGGAAAAGTTTTCAAGGGAACTATAGAGAAATTGGATCAGGTACTTGTGACAAAGAAAAATCCTATCTGTTTTTATCAATTGGCTGTGAGATTTGTCATAGTTTTGAACGGTTGGTGAAACTTGGTTCTGCTGCTAGGTTGTTGCAATCAAGCAACTTGATCGTAATGGGGTTCAAGGAATCAGGGAATTTGTGGTTGAGGTATTGACTCTAAGTCTTGCTGACCATCCGAATCTTGTGAAGCTTATTGGGTTTTGTGCTGAGGGTGATCAGAGACTACTGGTGTACGAGTATATGCCGCAAGGATCCCTTGAAGATCATCTACATGGTATGTTGTAAGATCAAATTCCTATCCTTTGCCTCTGTATTGTTTGTCTCGCAGCTACCCCCTTTTCTCATCTAACTTTTACATTGTTGTTTTGACTGTTTCAAGTTCTCCCTTCTGGTAAAAAGCCTCTTGACTGGAACACCCGGATGAAAATAGCAGCTGGTGCAGCAAGAGGTTTAGAGTATCTGCATGACAGAATGACGCCCCCTGTGATTTACCGAGATCTTAAATGTTCGAATATTTTGCTTGGTGAAGACTATCAACCGAAACTATCTGACTTTGGGTTGGCTAAAGTAGGACCAAGCGGGGATAAAACCCATGTCTCGACAAGGGTTATGGGAACGTACGGATACTGTGCTCCTGACTACGCTATGACGGGTCAGCTCACATTTAAATCCGATATATACAGTTTTGGAGTAGTCCTTCTCGAGCTTATCACCGGAAGGAAAGCGATTGACAATACAAAAACGCGTAAAGATCAGAATTTGGTTGGATGGGTATGTTTTGTCTCTTGGCTGTGACTCATAATAATCTTTACTGAAACAAGACTCATATTTTCACGGTGCTTTTTAACAGGCACGACCATTGTTCAAAGACAGGAGGAACTTCCCAAAAATGGTTGATCCATTGCTTCAGGGACAATACCCAGTTAGAGGACTGTACCAAGCACTAGCAATATCAGCAATGTGCGTTCAAGAGCAGCCTACCATGAGACCAGTGGTATCTGATGTAGTATTGGCTCTCAACTTCTTAGCCTCTTCTAAATATGATCCGAATAGCCCTAGCAGCAGCAGCGGGAAGAACCCTTCTTTTCACAGAGACAGAGATGATGAAGAGAAAAGACCACACCTCGTCAAGGAAACTGAATGTGAAGGGTCCTCATAGGATATCCAATAAGAGAGTGGTAAAAAATCAAATCTAATTTTGGCTTCACCAAGAAATTGGGGAAAAATATAAAACCAACTCAGGTACATTTTTAACATCTATTGTGGATGTAAATCTTGACTCGGCTTCTTTGTATGTAGAATGTTTCTGTTCTGTAGAAAAGGAAAAAAAAAAAAAACCATTTTGTTTTGGGACATATATACATATATTGAACAAAAACAAATATCGTTGGTCATATATATATTTTCCCGATCAAAAAGTCTGGTAAATTAGGATTAAGTAATGTCTAAAAATTCATAATGATGAATGGCAAAAGTCGTAAATATGTAATAGAAATAGGACTATGATCACGTGATGCAACTTATCCCGCGTGAACCCGTTAAGATTTTTGCCGTTAAATAACCAAAACCTAATCCAAGAAGGCTTCACAAATCTCTTCTCTCTTATCTCTCTCTACTGGTTTTGTGATTCTTGGAAGAGAAGCTACAAGATAAGACAACAATGGCGGAAAGATCATTCTCTCAGCTCCCGATCTCTTCTTCTCACATTGGCAGAAGGACAGGAAACACCCGGAGAGGGATATTTCCGGTATCGGAGTATTGGATCCATGCAATTCCGGTGATCGTTTTTCTCTGTTTCTTCACCCTCTGGATTTTCTCCCACTCAGGTTCCTTATTTCTCCGATTCTTTAATCTAAGAAAAGATTTTCCCGAGAAAATGAGTCTTTCTGATTTTGGTTTTGGTTACAGTGAGCGTCATGAACGATGGAGAGATAATGTCGATACATCGTCTTGAGAAATCCATGGCCGTGAGAAACGAGTCTCATGTCAGTTTAGCGATTCTTGCTTCCTCTGCTGTTTCACCAGCCTCCTCAGCTCTCGTCGCCGTCGTCTCTACCAATCAGAATCTCACAACTTTTCACAACGCAACTCAATCGCAGCAAAATGCAACCCAGTCGGTGAACAAAGCAAAACAGCCACACGCAGTCTAATCTCTGAACGGAGAAAAGTTTCTTTCAGTTTCTTACTGATTTCTTTCATGAACAGATAACTTTCAGGGATTGAATTTTTCTTTTCTTTGTATTTGCTTCAGTTGAAACAATAGTTTTTGATTTAGGATTGAGAATTGTTTGTGAACGACGATACACAGAATGTTTTCAACAAATTGCATAGTCATTTGAAGAAATCTTTAGTGAGTATATATCTGAATCTTGTTAATGCTGCTGAGGATGTTCAAGCTCACTGATCTCTCCATCTGCGCAATTTCCGACCCAAATATACATCGTTTGGTTTCTCCTACTCGGCAATACTCTGCAACAATCCCTCCTCGGTGACTGCACCAAACACACAATTTTAACATCATGTTATTTCAACACCGGTTTATTATATGATCTCAGCCGGTTATCTCTGTCAATTCACTAGCCAAAACCAAACCGGTATGACTATATTTGATGCAAGTTGTTAATAATGAAGCAAAGAGAAGATGTGGACCAACCTTGTGCCATCGGAGGGGATCAGGTCGCTTGAGAACGACGACTGAATCGATCTTTCCAGGCGAATCGAGCCTCCATCGGCACCCGGGAATCCGCCTTGTCTTGTCCAAGTTGTAGTATCCAATCACTTGGCGACGTCCTTCATCATACTTAGCCGAGTTTAAGTAAAACACAAATGGTCTTTGGCACGGATGCCTCGACACTGGTCTCGTGTTAAACGCGTAACCAATGTAGTCGGCTTTGCGGAACCAGTTGAGGAATGTTCTTGAAGGCATCTCAAGTTCGCGAGGGGATATGATGCCTCGGATTATCTGGACTACGAAACCCCATGAGACCGAGATGGACCAGAACCGGTTCTGGTCGTAGCAGATGGACTGCTGGAATATGCTGGCTGGGTCAAGAACTGCTGAAGACATCAAGTGTCGTAGTGCACGTGACCGCTTCATCTTTGGGAATATCGGCTGCACCACATCGATGTGGTGCAGCGACACCAAGGGAGCCACTGGGTGTGCACCTAATAACCCCAATAAGTCCCCATAAACATCGTACTGCATACATAGAAACATTAAAATTAGACGTATTCAATCCAGATAAACCGTTCTAATCCGAACCGAAACCAAACCGAAGTAATTAAACATCGAGGAAACGTAGAAAATGACACCTGGTGAAAGCCAGGTTCTTTGGTGAGGGGTACACCAAGTTCAGTCATACAAGCTTGGATGCGATCATCACTGCCGTAGAGACCAGGATACCGTTGGATGCAACGGTCCTGCATCCGCAAGAGCTCGAGGGCTAGAGCATAGCTGATGGCGAACCCACCGCCTCCAAATGCCATTGAATATGAGAAGAAGATGTTCTGAACGTGAGCCTCCGAGGAGCTACCAACGTAGTAGAACTGAGTGTGGTCGTACTTTGAAAGGACGTTTACCACATTGTCCACCACAAACACTGTGTCGTCGTCTCCCATCACGAACCACCGTACACCTTTTTTGCCTAGCCGAAGCGTCTCCGTCACTACTCGAGATATCCTCACCGCTGATCTGTCCCCTACTGGATGGGTGTACCTAAAACATGACTTCTTGATTTGAATAAGAGATTTCTTGTAAAACACGTCAGATATTGTAGAGATGAGTAAGTACCTGAACCGTGAGGTGTCTTGGGAGATTCTGATTTCTGGAAGGGGATCGTTTCGGTAAGTTCTGACTCTCTTGTCAATCCAGACAACGCCACGAGTTTTACCAGGTCGCCACCATGATTTGATGTACTCTTTTCTCGTCTCCCACAGAACAGAGGACGCGGCAATCCCGAAAACGATGTGATCAAGCGTCGTGTTGAACATCCTTGGTCGCTGCGGGTAAAGAGCGGGGACACGTGGAGGCACATCGTCGTCTTCTTCCTCGGGAACAACAGAGGAAGATGAGTTTGCTTTGTCGACTAGGGACAGGTGGCTGTAGGTAGAAGAAGAGGGACGGCAGGTCTTGCGTGAGCCACCTCCTCCGGTTGTAGAGATGAGAAGCAAAGGGAGGAAGAAGAGGAAGATGAAGAGCCATGGCAGAGGAGATCTTAAGAAGCTTAGGTGAGAGGTCCGAGCAGAGTTGCTGTGGTTTTGTGCTTGGTTTCTTTGGTGGTGATGATCTTCTAGAAGTATGTTCTTAGGGTTGCTGAGATTGGTGTTAGAGCTCGAACTGTTTCCCATCGCTAATGGGAATAGAAAAGAAATAGATCGACACTACTTTGTTTTGTTTGTTTGTTTTCAATCAGATTTGGTGACATCTCTTTTTATAAATGATAACGAAGTTTCAGTAGTAACAGGCTAAATTTAGCTAAAGAGAAAAGGTCTCTTCCTAATTTTACTGCAAGAGCATGACCATGAACCAATACTAAAACTGATAACAAGTTCTCACATTCACCACTTTCAACATTTAATCATAAAAGCAAATCGAAAATTTGTATCTTTTTCATGGCAACAAAATTGGTGCACTGAAGCAGCTAAAGGAACCACTGGTGTATCCATATCAGTGCCTTGTCTGCGAAAATTGAACAATACATTGTCAAACACAAAAGAAACTGAAAAACAAAAACAAAAAAAGGCAGAATATTTGAGAAAAAAATAGTAGAATAAGAAAAAAGTTACCTTTCTTTTCTTGAATGGCCCTCCCCTTTTATTACGGCCGAAGCTTCTTGGCTTTTCACCATCCTTATCCAAGAACTTGATATCATCGTAAAAGTTCTCGGTTAGTTCATGCAACCTGATTCAGTTGAACATGAGTGTGTATCATCACATAAGGACCAATTACATATCAGACACTTCAGTTTCCAACCAAAGCAAACACGTACCCGCTGCTTGATTTCAAGCGCTTCTCTCTCTTCTTATCCTCTTTAGTGCGAGGTGCCCGGGTAAAGAGCTCTTCTTCTGCCTTTTGTTGCCTTTCATACTGTGCCATAAACCTCTTCTGCTCATTGCTCTCAACCCCATAATAGTCTCTAATCTGTTCATATTCATTCACCCATTTAGTTCCAACATCAAATTAATCTCTACCACGCATATCAACTGCAAATTAATTTCCTTCCAACTCACCTCTTCAGGCCTGTCCTCCAGATCGTCCAACACATCTTTCATGTATGTATTTTCAGTGGCTTGTCTAAAAAAGTGTTTCTCTTTTCTGGCAGCATCTCTTTCTTGTTTTGAAGTCTTATCTTCCATAGACATAGGGGCAAATTTCGGGGGTCGATAAACACCATCATCCTACATTTACACAGGCAAAGAGGTTAATAAAAATAACACGCAACATATTTCTTCACAAGTGTTGGAGGATAGTAAGGTTTCACCTCTTGGTCATCCTCTTTGTCAGCAAGTAAGTCAGGTTTAGGCTTATAATTTGAAAGATCTTCAGATTTTTGGGCTTCACACGACCCCTTTCCCTCGGAATGAGCTAGCTCTGTCACAGGCCCACCGGCTGTGGTGAGCTTCTGAATCTGGTACTGAAGTTTTTTGTCTATGGGACGAATCTACACAAAAGAAAAACAAGCTAAAACTATGACTCCATGACTTGTTGGCGATATAGAAAGTGGAAAAAGACAAAGATGCAAACCTTTTCCAGAAACATACGTATCTCTACAAGGCTCCTTACAAGAGGATGACCATCAATAGAGAGTCCTTTTGCTTTCCTTAGAATATAATATACAAGATCCTGGCAATAACTTAGAAGTAACAGATGCTTGGCCTCAAGATAACTTATCCCACCCGCTGTCGGAAAACTGTTTGCTTTTACCTACGATTTGTAAAATTAAGAAAGTCAGGATGTCATGAATGACCCATTGTGTCTCTGAATGGTAACGGCAGATGCAGCTATATACAATACTTTGGTTAAAAATCCTCAAGGAGAAGCAAACAGTTTGTTCTCGAAGTCGTCAATTCTACTTATACCCAATTGAAACTAGACATGTTATAGACGAGACCGAGTAGATATTAATAAAGTAGAATCCAACAAAAATATGTTATCAGATTACGTACCAATGCAGTCAGAGCTTCCACTTTGCTCCTAACCACATCTAGAACATTCTTCATTTCTCTCAACACGGATGCTAGCTGTGGAGCTTCTCTGAGACAGTTACAATAACAAAAACGAGACCAGTAAAAACATGAGGCATATCTAAATACACAAGTTATTATTTTCGTTTGATTGTGAGTTGTGACAATTAAAGTGATTCAACGATTCATTATTCAAGCTGTATTCTTTTTTTCTTTATGGCTAAAACAGAGAACAATTTCATGATGGGTAAGAATAACTCACTTCTTAACTATTCCAACAAGGACCGGTTTGGTGATCTCCTCCATGATTCTTGTTCAGTACTTGACAGAAGATAAGTCTGTGAAAAAAGGAAAACAAACATGAAAGTTCAGAGACTAACCCTTGAATTTGAATACCACATTAAGATACTCAGATAAACTAAACCATAGTAACTGAGAACGAAAAGAATTTAATTCATGTTGAGATTTTGGAACAGAGATTATGGTTTGGTCCAACAACGTTTGAATATCTAAGTAAGCAGCCAAAGAGTAGCTAAATAAAAGTTTCATCTTCAATCCTTACGTTTTCCTACAAATACTGTCTACCAATTTACTAATTCATAGAAACAAACATTCACGATAACCCAATGCTAACCAAAATTGATGAATTCCCAACAGAGCAACTATCTCTCCGTTTTGACTCGATTAATTGAGCTCAGTGGTTGTCGGTACACCAAATCTAGAAGCGGAAAAGACACGAAGAAGAAAGCACTCACCGGAGATAGTGAACTTGAAGGTGACAGAGAGCGACGCTAAGAAAAAGGTCACGGCGGCCACAAAGTAAAATTAATCGAAAGCCTCTCTCTACTGATTTTCCGACAATTAAAACAAAAAAAAAAAGGTTTTAAGGAGACGCATGATTCTAACATATTTCAGGCCCCATTTAGCTTTAGGGCCCAATAAGGGTGGCTAAGTTTAATTATCGCAAGACGCAAGCAAATAATTTAGCGCAATCTATGGTTTTGGTGGTTTAATCATTTTGGTTATTCAGTTTCGACAATATGATTCTTTTCTTTTATAATCAAATAATCAGATTTTATTTTAATTTTTGCTGTGTCGTTAGTCACAATAATCAGTTGAGTTTGAGAACGAACACTGAGTTCTGATTCCTTCAGTCTCCTCCATATAGCCCATATAGGACTCGACTAAACCACCAAATCTTTCATCTGCCAAAATCTACTTCATCAGTGTCGTTGCCTTGCCATTACCGTTTATGTTGGTTTTAAGAGAAAGACAAAGCTCTGAATCAACACTGACCAACATGTGTCTCAAAAAGAAACATCAACCATAAGTTACAGAAATGTGCGTACAGATACCAACCAAACGTTTTTCTACTGCCGACACTACTACAGTCACAATCATTGGACCAGTTCCAAAGTCTTGAAAGCTATGCGTTATTTCTTACTCCGAAAAACTCAACACCTCTGCGGATTGACTCGTGCTTACTGCTAGGTTGCCAAAACAAGAGCCAATGGGATCACATACCATTTACCATTCTCTTCATCTCGGCTGATCTTCTAGAATCTGGTTCTTCAATCGCTCTCTCGGTCAGCACATGCTTAATGCGGCACATTGATCTCCTCACCTATATTTGTGAGAGGCAAACAAAGTTGACATTCATTAAAAAATAATCATAATCTCCCTCGGTAACAAAGAACATAACCATTCCTTGAAGAAAGGATTCATGTTTCTTCTCGTAGTATCTATTATTTTGTCAACAACTTAATTGGATAGAGAGTCAAAGCCAAATTAGTATCGATTACCTTTGGAATGCGTTCAGGGTTAGGAAACTGCATGTTCTGAGCCTGAAGCATCTGACGCTGAGTCATCAACATGTTTTTCTCTTTGAGAAGAACGTACCACAGCTTCTGAAGATCATCCCATGACTTGAGACGCAGCTCTGAAGCTTTCCAACCTCGACCTAACACCAGAAGTTTACAAATTTTCCCCCATTAACAAAACTAAACAATCCTAATTCCAAAAACTCCATGGGAGGATAACAAAGTTAAGAAGAAAAACGAACGATTAGCAAGCTTGACTACAGTCCTAAGCTACAGTGAATTACTTTACTTCTTCACTGTACATTCTATGAACAATCCCACTAGTAAACTAGTATTAAGCAGATGAGTGGCAGAAAACAGAGAGAAGCTACCATAGACAACAGGTTTATCTTCGTCTTGGCTTCTGTCGAACTCAAAGAACTCTTCGAGTGGATTTGTTGGCGTCCGAATCGTCGAGGCAGCTGCTGCTGCTGTAGTGGACTCCGATCGCGCCGATGCAGCCGCCAAGAATCTCCTCCCGACAAATCGCGTAAGAAACATTTTAACAACAAACAATTCCTTTGAGCTTGCAGTTATATAATCTGATCATCAACAACAATCAGAAAGAGAAATCGAGATTGGATAACAAAATGGTAAATGGTTAATGAAAGTCGTACAAAATATTTCAGGCTTCCGAAGAAGTGAGAGATCGTGTACACAGAAAAGCACATCTCGCAGAGGAATAAATAAGAACTCACCGGAGATAGAGAGAGGAGAGCTATTTCACGGCGACGGTGACGGCCACAGAGAATGGAAAACCCTCTCTCAACGTTTCTCCGAGAATAACAGGTTTACGGAGACGGAAACTTTTAGGGCCCAATACTAGCTCTGTTAGTATTGATACTATTATTGGGCCAGGTTTCATTTTCTCTTTTAAGGCCTAATAAGACCCAACACTTGCAAATTATTGGAAGACGAATGCTGTTTTTGTTTTGTTTTTCAATAAAACAACATCTTTCAATTAAATTGGGAGCAATCCACGTCATCGATCCGTCAAGTATTGTTAACGATGTATAACCATTGGATCAGTAATCAACGGTTGATATGAAAAATCACACGGATCAACGCAGTTTTATATATTAAGACATTAGTTAGCCACTTCATATCCGTCAAATTCAATTGATCCTCTCTCCAAATCATCTTAAAAGTATCTTCTTCTTCTCCATCTGGTTTATTGTTCGATCGTCAATTCAATTGATTGATTTGGAAATCTAGCGTTTCTGTTCGTTACCATTCACTGAATAATTTTTCTTCTGTTCTTCACAGTCACAGATCTTTGGGTATCAAGTAAAACTGTGAAGTGATGTCGGGAAGAGGAAAGGGAGGAAAAGGATTGGGAAAGGGAGGAGCGAAGAGGCACAGGAAGGTTCTGAGGGATAACATTCAAGGAATCACCAAGCCTGCCATTCGTCGTCTTGCTCGTAGAGGTGGTGTCAAGCGTATCAGTGGTCTCATCTACGAAGAGACCAGAGGTGTCCTCAAGATCTTCCTCGAGAATGTCATCCGTGACGCCGTTACTTACACTGAGCACGCTAGAAGGAAGACGGTGACCGCCATGGATGTTGTCTACGCTTTGAAGAGGCAAGGTCGTACTCTCTACGGTTTCGGAGGTTAATCCGATTTGGGGGATTAGGGTTT
>Ga0041059_1000330_pt1 | contig 34311 bp, 29 predicted proteins | sample AraColnosormetaG_FD_56232 | JGI IMG/M metagenome (GOLD analysis project Ga0041059, IMG submission 56232) | Arabidopsis roots microbial communities from North Carolina, USA - Col MF nosort | ecosystem: Host-associated > Plants > Roots > Unclassified | place: USA: North Carolina | collected...
TATATATATATATATACCGGCCATTTGAGTATACGGTGTATATTGGTATCTTCTCAGTTGATGAGGGAAAGTCTTTTGTACTAGAGACAATCAAATTCGTGCCCCTCATCTGCTCAAGGATCATCCATATGTCTTGTGCAGTTGTGCCCCATCTTTGTATAGGCTCGCTCAATTAGACTAATCTCATGTATACCATCTTTTCGTTATTTCCACATACAAAAAAGTACAGTTAATTATTTCGAGCTTCATATTTGATTATGGAACATATGAGAGCACGAGTTTCATTTTTTAATCAAAGTAACGTTGATGGTATGTACAAAATGGTTTAAAACAAGAAATAATCATAATAAAGATATTTTTTTTATAAGCATTATTAGATTATTTTTGACATAATAATATAAGAAGATATATATTTATTTCTGTAAGAGAATAAGATTTAAGAGAAATTTGGTGGTTACGTCGTAGCTAGAATACAACGTTTTCTAGGTTATGATATAAATTTGTGGTTTCAAACTATCGTTAGTGTAATATGTCATTGTAATTTGTAAGAATGGATGACGATCGATATATATCTTTTCACTTATAGTTATATACTTATATAGTTAATTAGGATTATGTGTTTGCAAGCGTGCACGTATGTAAAGATTGTTGTATAGTCAGGCCACCAAATGGGTGATATCGATAAGTCATATTTGCTTCAACATTTAGCGAAAGGCATGAAGAGCTTAAAGATTGGTCCCATATCGTGATCTCTCATTTTTAGACAAACTTTTTATCTTTACTTTTCTTTTTTTATCTATGCTTTTATTTTTACTTTGACCTCCAAAGCTTTACGCCTATTTATTTCCACCATGTATCTTCCATTTAATTTTGAAAGATATTTTCTTCTGTTCACCAATTTTCATTACAATCATTCAATCAAGTCACTTTAAAGTTGTTTGATTTGGCACTTTGAAAAAATCGTCCACACTCAAAAATCTTCAGGGCCATATCGGATGACTCCCAAGAAGACATTTCAACTATATAATATCACAGAAACCACAAAGATGTTACTTAAAAAAATTAAATTTAAGGAAATTTTAATTAATTAATTGAACTATTAAGGAGGAGAGATATATAGTCGTAAAATGAAATTACAGAAGCAAAGATAAAGTTTTTCTCTACACTGAAGGACATTACTTTTGTCGTCAATAAAAGGACATATTTTATATACTTTGTAGTGTAGCTTTCACCAGTCAATTTCAAAAATGTTAGGGAAAATATGGGGTCCCGTAGTCTTCCACTACACTCCAACCAAACCAAACCAAAACCATTTCATCACAATTATTTTACAATGATGGCATGTGATATGAAACAGAAAGTAGTTTTTTTATGAAATTTAAAAAAAAAAATAAAAATTGAGAATAGTTTGCAACGATGTTTTTTTCTAGATTATGGAGTCCTGCCTTTATTCTTGACAATGATGCTTCATCAGCAAAAAATACAATTAAATGCTGTTAAAAAAAAAATTAAGCTGGATAGATAATAATGTTGGCTTTGACGTAACATAAGATCTATATACCATTTTTTTTTATGAAGTAAATCATTTAGAAAAGAAGACTGTAAGTAAGAAACAAAACGTCCATGGTTGAATATTTCATGTTTGGGATAAGGTTAGAAACACAAATTTTGGTATCATGCGCAAATGGATGAATGGGAAATTAAAAAGATGGACAACCTTTTTTTCACCCTTTGATGCTTTATCTTTGTGAAAAGCTTTGCATGATTGGTTAGTCTTGTAGGCAACTTTTCAAGTAATGTTTTGACCAAAAATGCAAAAATATATATATTTTTTTTTTAAAAGAAGAAGAAATGGTAAAAGTGTTACTACTGAATTGTTCTAGTGATAGCTTAACGATTGAAAACATATGCTATTGCTATGTGGTACCAATGACAATAGACTTGTTGTTTGGAATCCGCTTTCACGTGAAACCAGGTGGATGAGGATCCAACCCGGAAAGTGTTACACGGCAATCAAATTTTTTGCTCTTGGTTACAATAACAAATCTTCCTGTTATACAATCTTGAGAATGTATCCATTAAACGATGAATTCCAATCTGGATATAAGTACGAAGTCTATGATTTTACCTCTAATTCGTGGAGGGTTGTTGGTGTGAAACCGGCTGGTTCATACCACTGATTCAGACCAGAAGTGGCATGTCTATGAAGGGAAATACTTACTGGTTTGATGAAGAACATGGGCGTTCTTTTTTACTATGTTTTGATTACACAAGTGAGACATTCCAATGTTTGTCTCTTTCGGAGGATGCTAATACTCATTATCATTATTTGGTTTTATCAGTGACTAGAGAAGAGCAACAACTTTGTATGTTAACTAGATATACATGTATGGATAGCAACTAAGATTCAGAGTACCGGAGCCTTGTCATGGGCAAAGTTCCTAACAGTAACGAGAAGCGGTATCTACTATCGTCGTTGTTTTGGGATGATCAGTTTCTTGATCGACCAGGAGAACAGAGTAGTGTATTGTAACTCTTTCTTTTCCAACACCATACACATCGTGGGAGAGGATAAATATATAGAAGTGAATCATGATGTTGCTCCATACGAATCTCATAACCTATTTCTCCTCAGTTATGTTCCAAGTTTCATTAAAATCCAACAAGGTATCTAGTTCTTTAGTTGGAGTAGGCTTCAGGAATGCACCAAACCAATGTTCTAAATATCGGTTCTTTTTCGGTTCTTTTTCCTATGAACCCAGTGGAATAATGTTGGCTGGTTTTTGTTTAACAAGAATATATATTCTTGATCATAAAAATTCTTCTGATTTTTGGTAACAATGATGAATTCTGATTATAAAATCTCTATAAACGACACACCTTTTGGTGTGAGAAAAAACATGAATGAGAGTAAGTTTTATTAGGTCCCTAAACTCATCTCTTCTACCTCTTGCATTAACCCTAATCTCTATGAAAGCCTAAATCGGCTTTAAAAACAATGAAGAAACCAAACAATGTATATCCTCTGGAAGTTAACTCTGGCACGATTGCGATCAACATCCAAAGGCTTTGGTCAAAGATGGGAGTCTTGTTAAGAAGCACGATTGCTGATCAACATTTTCATTATATGTTCACCAAAAAATAACAACAATACTTAATAGAATTCATTAGAACGTATAAATGTTAGCTTGCTTTGGTATAAGAGATTGTGAAAACACACTCATTTATAAACAAACAACAATACTTAATGATTCTGTAGATATGTGTATGTATGTAAATGATTCATACAACGAAGAATTATAAACCAGTTTACGTCTAATTACATGATTACCATAATAAATTGATAACCATTTTTATACACTTCATTATTAAATCTTCTCCCTTCATCTCCACTTTACATTAGCACTGCCAAGTCACAAAATGCAAAGACATAAGTACACAGAAACCGTATCAAGAACACTAAGCTATAGCTACGTTCTTGTTTGAATGTAAAACCTATCAATATTCAATCTTTGCCTATTTTGGCACAAGAGATTGTGTACCCATGGATAAGTAATGGATTCTCATGAAACTAACGCAGAATGTTGATTGTCGTTTTACCATAACCAAAACAACAAAGCCAATGCAAGAAGACAATCTCATCTAATACTAGTGAAAGCGCAATTATAATGAAAGATAAGGGTGTGGATGATCATACCAGGAACATACCTAAGCAAACTCAACCACGGATCGAACCGCCAATCCGAGCTTCCTCGGGGTGGAAAACATCGGTAATAGACACCGTTGAGCAGAAACTAACAACTTTATGAAACTTATTAACCGGAGAAGGCAAACAAGGAACTCTTCTCCAACTACATATCCCATTCTCACCACCACCAATCTCACAAACACAAGCTGGAAATTTCTTATGACAATCATCATTAAACACATAAACAAGATTCCCAGAGCCAGCACATTTCAAACTCCTAAACTTGTCATCCTCATCATCACTATCAACTAATCCAAACAACAAATCCTCAGGCATAACCGCGATTTCGCTAAATTCCATCGAGCCTTCTTCAATACTCCAAAGATTAAACGAGAACCCACACATTCCACCAAGAACAAGCATACCATTACAAGAATTCAAGTAAGCAAACGAGAGTCCTGGTGGTTTAAGAGTTTGAACATCACTCCATGTATATGAATCCAAGCAAAACGACGAGATAAAACACGAATAGTTATCGAAAACATAGAATCTTCTCTTAAACAAAGCTGAGGTCAAAGTTTGATGATCCTGACCAGATCTGAAATCAGCAGGGAGTGGTGAACAAAGCTCCCATGAATCGAGAACAGGATCGTAGATTTGAACAGCTAATCGTTCTTCGATATCGACTAATCCGCCGATACGCGAAGATCCACCGACGAGGATTAGTTTGGATGAGTTAGATAGAGTTGTGAAAACGGTTAAGAGAGGATTGATTCGAGGAAATCGAACAGGGGAAGTGAATCGCCAATTAGGTTTAAGGATTGGTGAGAAGGAGAAGCGAGGAGCGGTGGTGAAGAGGAAGCGATTAGATCCGACGAGATGATCGGAGGAAGAGGAGGAAGGAGGGAGACGGAGCCAGGTGTTGGAGAGAGGATCGAAAGCGAAGGATTGGTTGTGGAAAGAGGAAGTGTTGTGGATACCGAAGAGGAAGAGCCATGGTGGTGATGATGGAGAAGGAGAAGGAGAAGGAGGAAGAGAGGTGATGAGTGAACGCCATTGTTTGGAGACGAGAGTGAAACGGACTAAGGAAGGGATTGGGAGATGATAGAGGATTGATTCTGTGACGTCGATGTTTAGATTGTTGAAGGTTGATGATTCGATTTCTGGATTGTTGTCTGACATTTTTTTGTTGTTGATCTTTTGCTTTGAAGATTGTTGAAGAAGAAGAAGAAGGAAGACAGAGAGAGCGTGAAAAGTGCAATGATGGAGAATGTGTGACCGGGAATTTGCGATATTTTTGGAAATGTTTTTTTTTTAACTTTATTAGTATTATGATCTATAATTACAAAGTTGTTACAAAAATGTTTTCTGCAAAAATAAAAATAGAAAAATCATTATATTTTTATAATTTTATCCTTCATTTCTTAATTTCTTAAAATAAAAGTAATGCGCAATATAATCTCTTACGGTCAAGTTTGTAAAATTTATCAAATCGAACTCTTTGCAATGTATACTTTTAATCAGGCTATTTTTAGAATTTTAAAAATCTAATATATGTTACCGTTAAATTTTTAAGTGATAGAGTTAAAAATGGTTATATTACGTATTACTATTCTTTTTGACTTCCTAAAATTGATATGCATTTTCTGAAGATGTGATGTAAGGTAAAGTTGAAAGAAATTAATGACTAAAATATTTTTTTGTTTGCAGAAAAAACTATACAAAACTTTTGGGGAGAAATTTATTCAGATATATAACATTTTAAGTTTTTTCTATGATTGTTTTGATATTTTGAAAATTTTGCAAAAAATAAGTAAATCTGTATTCATTTTTTTGTTAATCTTTATTTTTTTTGTGAATTTTTTTTGTTAATATTTATTTTGAATTGTTTATTTGAGTTTGAGTTTTATTGAAGAATTGAATAGTTATTTTCATGATGATTAAAATCTAATAAATTTTGACAATGTAGTAGTCCCAAAAACATTTTTTTAATATCGCTTACTTGAATCATTGTATTTTCTATATTTAGGAAATACTTTCAATTTTTTTAAAGTTATATGTATCTCTATTTTTAGGAAAAAAAATAGAGAGGGTTGAATCAAAAGTTCCAATGGGTCCACTGGCGTTGGTTGAAGATCTCTCCACGAGGTGGTTGAAGGAGAAGCCAAGATATTAATGTCTGGAGGGTTTCATTGTAGCATCTCATAACCTTACATAATAATCCATACATATGAATACTCTAGCACAAACTAACTACACGACTAAACATAGCTACTCAATGATCATTTTATAACAGTAGATTTTAAAGTATCTTTTCGTGCTATTCAGTTGTATTTTTGAGTACTGAATTAATGAAGAATGTGTAATTTGTTTTAGAAATCTTCTCTAGTGATATTAAACGTAATGTACATGCTATGGACTAACAGATTAGATGAACCACCGCAATGTCAATTTAATTGTGGGCGGGAACGATGGAGAAGGGGGTGAGGGTTTACATAATAAATCGAGCTGACAGATTTGTGTTGAAATATCTGACTAATTTAGTTAGAGATTCACAATGTAATGAATGTCTCTCTATCTTTGAATGGTAAGTACCAGTAACGTGTATGCGAAATCATTTAAATGCATGAGATGTTACAATTTTTCTCTTTGTCTTCTAAACACACAAGGTGAGGTGTTTTGGGCTTTTTGAATGGACTTATACATAGCTCATGATGAAGTCCACTACAAAATCTAGATCTGCATTCCATTTCAAGTCTATCATGCAATACGATTACGCTCCATAATTTTTTTTCCCGTCGGGTTTTGAAAATTGTGAGTTTTTTCTGGTCACTCTCACATAAACCAGTGGGAAAATACTCTAGAAGAGTTTAGAATTTTTAGGAATGGCAAAACCGGTTAATTTCCAAAACCGGTTAAACATTGTTTAGATACTAACATAACGTGATCTACCAAAACCATTCACGTTGTGTGGTAAAGACTAACCGTTCGTCCGTTCCATTCAACTAAATTTAGAGTTCTCTTTAGAATCATCGAACCGGATAATTTCCTTCGTTTACCGTTAAACGATTTATTTTCGTAAAGAATTCTAACTCCCAATCTTTTAGAAATTTAAGCAAATTTTTAATTCTACGCAGGAAGTTCTAAGCATCAAATTTTAAACCTAGTCTCGATACTCGGTTAATCCTCATTTTCAAAATCCGAACTATTCTGGTTCTGCCGAAACCAATCCTACACATACCATGAAGAGAAGATAGGTGTGGTGGTCTGATATATATGTCCCAAACCATACGACCCAATAACACGACTTTAACCGTTTTATGATTAAAGTCAAACAAAATTTACTATTCTATTTTGGACTGAAAGAATGAAAAATAATTCTAAACATCCCCAACCAATCTGAAAAATAAAAGACCATCAATAACAATAATTAAAATCCTAGATGGTTTAGTTTTCGATATTTGCCATGTTGTTTAGCTTACGTAACGTTACCTCATTTTACTAGTAAGTTAAGAGCTAAAAAAATGTAATTCTGTAAGTTTCATCATAATATTACATAAAAGTACAAAAGAAAATTGAAATCACCGAAAACAATGGTTATAAATTAATTACAAATGCCAATGAATTTTTACTCAAATTAACTCTTTCAAAAAAATTCTAGCGATGAGAATCACTTGGTCCTTGTCGTTGTCTTCATCCACCAGACCACCACTCCTATCTTCTCTTCATAACTCTAACTCTAACACCACAACTACAGAATCCAAGATACATAAAAATAAATCAGACAGATACATAGAAAATAAACACTAACAACGAACAATAATTTTATTAGTACTGCCATAAGTAAAGATACGCAATATATTCATTATTGCCGATCAGATTTTGAAATTAATTACCGTGAGTAAAAAATTATAAAAATATTGGTTTGTGTAAAAGGAAATTTGTAGGAAAATTCAAAATAATATTGGTCTTACTTACATTCAGAATCAGTAGTGATCCAGTTGCATTTCCTGGATCTACATCGGTAGAGTGGCGTAGGACTCAAGGAAACAAGGATTCCTGGTGAAGAAACTATAGAGATGTGATCAGAGGAAGAGTTTGTTGTGCAACTCTCACTACTCTCCCATCTCAAACTTATATTTGCAGATACACTACTCATCCTTTTTGTTGATTCTTCTTCATTGACTTCTCTCATCATCTTCAACTTTCTTCGGTTTTTCAACTCCATCATTATCTACAATATTATATATGTTTCATCAATAACAATGGTATAACAAAATTGAGTTTTCTAATGAGTTTGAGCTATTGAGAAAGAAAAAAAAAACACCTTAGGGGTAAAGAATTTGACAGCTTTGTCGGATTTGGCTGCTGCAGCCCATTTGATAAGCTCCTTCATTCTTGAAAGTGTGGCCTTACCTTTGCTCTGCTCGCTTTTCGACTTCTCTTTATTGGTATCGTCTTGTTTCTCCGGTTGCAAGACTCTTATAGCCTTTTTCAGATCAAACCTTGTCGATGTCACTTGTTCTTCTCCTCCTTGCGCTTTTATCTTTGCCATGGAGCGAAGCAAATGCCCTCTCCTAAAGCTATTAAGTCTTCTTAAAGTAAAAGTGCTAGAGAAACAAGCCTTGGCTACGTCTTTTCTACACCATAACCAGATTCCTCTATAGCTCCTTTGGTCTTTATGTTTAGAACCTCTTGTAGATGATCTTCTTGTTCTGTGATCTTTACAATCTGGATCACATTTATTAAATAATTCTATCAGAAAACAAAATGTTTACTATATATTTCTTATTGATTAGCCAACGACTTGTTTATTAAAATTACCAACATATGAAATCTACATAAACTCACCAGAATATATATTATGATAAGTAAAGTATGTAGTGTTGTACATTGTGATCTAAGGATCAAGAAATGTTTTTGTTACTTACTTGTTAGAGTTGTGGTGGGTTCATGATCAGTACAATTGATGGAACTAGGCTCTGATCTCCCTAACTTGAAGAGCCATTGAAAGATCTGGTCAAAACTCACAAAGATTAAACTCTTATAAATATAGTCCTTATGTTATGGACACATGTAAATGATATGGAGCACATGTGACGATGACTAACCTCCATGTTCTGGCCGAAGATGCTTTTTTGGTATAATATAGTAATAGAGCTTGTGTGATTATTCGCTTAGTCAAACAAAATTCTCCCTTACACAAATGATTAGAGACTTTGGAACAGAAGATGAAGACAAGAGATGACTTGGGAAACTAAAGAAGATATATAAGTGTTTAAATAATTTGTTTGACTCAATCTATTTTTGAGTTTATATGGAAACACAACGTGGGATTGTATCAAAGTTGGTTTTTATACATACATATGTTTCTTTGGGTTGTGGTTTTTAGCTCAGTAGATGTCACTTTGTTTCAAGGCTTTGTTGCCATTACTCGCTGCCACACACTTGTAAGTTATGTCATTTAATTTCATATGGTCCTTCAAGCTATATTTTTTTTTTTTAAAATTAAAAATCGCCGGACCATTTAAAGCATGAGTACATGTGTAAGGTCATTCTGCGCTACTAGGTCTAGTTGTTACTCAAGTTACTTTGGGGATAAATTTCAGTTAACGTGTACTAGCTAGCTTGGCATAATGATTTGGATACGTGAGAGATCATACGAGGAGCAGAGCCCACTTTTTTGGCTTGCGGCACATTTATACTCTAGGCCGGCTCTGGCGAGTGGCGAGCCGCGAGGAGCCATCTCCCGCATTAGTGTATCGAGCGAAATTCAGAGTTTATTAAGCACATAAGGAGATAATGTACCATGTGCAAATGATAGTCTGTGATGGGACATGAGAAACATACATTCTAAGGAGAAGATATTTTAAGGCATCACTACATTTTTTTAACCAAACATGAGTCTCAATGGCGTGTAGTAGAAAGACTAGTTATGACGCATCTAATACATACATATATGAAGATTTTCTTTTGGCAAAGGCTGTTTCTTCAAGTTTGTTGAACGGTTTTGTTGCGTGATGTGATACAGTGATTGAGAAGTAACAAACAAATCTATAGATTTCAGAACAGGATGATAAAAGTTGATAAAACATTGAAGAGGGTTACAATACCATCAAATCTAAAGAACAAAACCAAAAAAATAACATAATTGTTAAATGGCGAAATAACTATATCGGTGGGACATCAAAAAAATTGGAGTTATCTCGTGCTTGCTTGCGGGCAAAGTAAATCCAAACAATAACAATAAGTGAGACAAACACAACGCCTAACAGTACGGAAACTACGAGTATCATCGGAAGAAGGTACTCCATATTGTTTATTCACCACACCAAAACTTGTTTTCTCTATCTTTTTTTCTTGTGTCTTCTTAACAAGGTTCTTAGGGAAACCTGTTAATTTGTATATACAAGACCTCATTTCCTTGTCTCCACGATCTGGCAATCAATGTTAACATAACGAAAAAGTTAACATATCAAAAAGAATCAAAACCGAAATAAGAAAAGTTAACATAACAATAAGATATGTGTAATATATATGTGTTTTATTTTATAACAATAAGATATGAATAATAAAGAGACTAGGGAGAAAATTTTCTTATTACTTCTCTTGTAATTGACGTTTTGGTCATGAGAAAGAATTGAGGAACAAATGACATTTCGTCTTACGAATGTGTAATCAAAACAAAAATGGTTTACTCACAAAATGACCGGATGTGGTCTACTTAATCAAGAGTTATTGGAATATATATATATATTGTGAAGGGTATAGGAGAACATGGAAGAGTCACATGGATATTAGTACTAATTACTAAAGAATCCACAAAACAAAAAATAATAATTACAGAATTAACGATCATGAAAAGTTAATGATAACTAAATAGACCAATATATACAACTTGTATCTAAAGCAAACACCTTTTGAAATTAACCCCTATTTAAGATCGAATATATTTTAAGATAGACTCGATGTGATATGATTTTTTTGTTAATTGTTTCCGAATTATGCTTTAACACTCTAAGAGTTTGAATAATTGCGGCGGTTGGAGTGGACAAATCCGTTTAAGGATTGGACTGCTTTTTATACACCATTTATAAACCACAGTTCATTTTTCTACTTTTCTGGATCCATACTACTATAGACTATAGTTTATGAATAGAAGATAATCTACCTTGTCATTTATTCCAATGCCATCGTCGAGCTCTGCGAGATCGAACGTGTTATTCTTCATGCCCGCATGTCATTTATCAAACGTGGCCTCATCTCAATCCTCTACATGGTTCAAGTACAATTATAGGCTATGGTTTTGATGGTCCCAAGTTACAATTATGACATCTGAGTAATATCGTGGCTGTTTTATTTGACACGTGTTATCATACACTCCTTAGAGCGAGCACTTGAAAACATTGGAAAACAGTAAAAACAAGCACTAAATCTTTGTCAAACGTTGGACCAAAAAGAGCTTCAACAAAATAATTACATTGTCCATTTTTAGATAAAATATTTATACGTGGTCGATTTCCTAAATAACAAACTTCATCACAACGCAAAAGAAAATAATCCACGAGTTAAGTAACAAAAGACATTGCATAAGAAGCCATACTTAGTAGTATACAATGAGCCAAGGCTCAAAATGACATTTACATAAAACCAAACAATCCTAAGCCTCTCGGGTTTTTAGTAAAACCTTTCCCTTTGCATCGGCCTGGTTCTGACCCGAGAGATATCGATATCACCTAAAGACAAAACCAGTTTCAGTAATCGCAAAGGTTTTTCTACAACCAAAAACCCAATGATTTATATCGAATTTTTACCGGGACGCTTCAGCTTATCGCGGATGATTTCCGCTTGATCTAGGACGTCCAAATCTCCTTCTTCTTCTTGGAACAGGAGTAGAAGCACCGCCTGCATCATTCTGCAAACGAAACTCTTCATCATCGTTGTTATTGCGCTCATCTTGTAGACCCAATAGATTCTCCCCCCAAAGGTACGGCCTATCTGAAGATGAACGCCGATGATTCCTCCATGCCCTTGACCTGTGGGATCTTGATCCACCACCACTCCCACTAGCGCTAGAACCTCCATTGTCAAGAGAGCCAATCATCTGAAACAATAGTAAAGTGGTCCAAAGGTCGCTCCCACCATTTCCCGTTTCCCTCTCACCTGCAAACCTATCTCCGTTTTCTATAACATAATCTCCTACTACAACAGCACCGGGCATGGCAGAACGGATTGCACTGACTATATCTCCATACTCCCTCTGGTTCTCAAGCCGCCTCCAAGCTCTCTCTCTTGATGGATCAGTGTCTGAAGGACGAGTTGTTGGGTGAGTCCTCCTGGCATGGCGGCGCAGATCCTGGTAGTTGCCAGTAAATGAGCAGGATTCTCGGGAGCAACTTCGGTTCTTATGATCAAGATACGTTCTTACTTCTTCTACAACCTTCCATCCTAAAACAGTACCCCGGCATAGAGGACATTTCAAATTTGTGATATCTTCTGACTCAACTTCTTCCTCAACTCTCCTCCTCCTCCTCAGTGATTCGGAATCCCAAGAAGAGCCTCGGTTTCCAGACTCACGGTGAAAACTGCTTCGACTGGCTGTACCATGCTCGTATAGAGATTCGTTATTATGTTCCCTTGAAGCCAAGTTCGCCTCGGGAGTAGGGTCATTTGCGGATTCAGAATGCAATTTCTTAAACCGGTCAAGGCAATTGGAATGTCGGTAACTGGTATCACAGATGTAGGACCTGCAACCTTTGTCATGAGAGCTGCACAGCAGTAGAACAGCATTATGTGGGTGATCCATGCAAACAGGACATGAAACCTCATCCAGTTCTTTGTGAAGAGCATGAACATCTGACTCGGTACTTAATTTTCGCTTTACACCAGCCATCTTGTTAAGCACTGTGTAAGCTACTCACGCATCGAGAAAGTTAGAAACACTGAATGAGGTTTATAAATACTACTTTTTTGCCAAAAAGGGAACATTGCAAGACCAAAACCATCGCTTAATATCAAAACTTCAAAACAATCATGTAGCAGCAGAACCAAAGCAAGAACAAATGAAGATACACCAAAAACAGAAGAAATAGATATCTTATACTGACTCATCATAGTCTAGAAACTAGCACAGAAACTAAGCATACCAGAGGAATCTTAACCATCACAAGAAGCAACGGATTGTTAACTTCACAAAGAGAGATAGTTGGCTGAAAACAAACTTACCGAAAGGGAGCAATCTTATTAGCAGCCTGTTGAAATACTACTTTATTACTGTTTAAGCACTGAACTTTCACTTTAAGATGCAGCTCAAATGAAAACACAGACGAGGCAAACGGTACCAAACAGAAAATCCTCGGAAAGTCTGAATGACACAAAATTCAGTATAAATAACTAAACCACTATTCTCCTTAAGCCTCAGGGTAACCCAAATGTCCTAAAACCTGCACAACAATCCCAAAAGAGAAGTAGGAATCAAACTTAAGAAAATTATCACATATGTTCATATAAACCACTGTCAAGTTAGTAATCATGCAACTAGTGGCATCATCATAATAAACTAAAACCTATAACCAATGACAAGAAATAAAAAATTCAATCTTCCACTACAATATACAAAAGCCGAGATTTAAACAAATCTAAATCATCAGTTCAATACAAAACCATAGAAGAAGACCGTTTTGGCATAAATTAGAAAAAAATTCAACTTTAAAATCCCCAAAGTTCAAAAACAACAACAACCCAAAATCAAAGTTTCAATCACAAGTAACAAGAACATCTGGAGAATCTAATAAAAAAAAATCAGATTCTTATATTCCTCATCATATAATTTCATTTTAACCCTAAACCACCAAATCAAATTTCACAATTTTTCAACGACAATCAGCGGCAAATATATCAATCCTCAAAACCATATCTACCAAATCTCAAAAGGGTTAACAAAACAGAGATCCATCAGAGCAAATGATTTCGATCAAACGTATAACAAAATCAGGTAAAAAAAAAGACGAGAAAATTACAAATTGGAGTATGTTTTCGTCTCCAAGGATTCGATAATCTTTGTTTCTCTCTCGCTTATTTGAGAGATTGGATTGATGAAAGATGCTGAGATTTAGGAATTGGGTTAGGCGAAACAAAGGAGAATCGATGATTTTGATTTCTCCACTTATTTTTATTTTTATGGTTTTTATCACAAAAACATTTGCACTTGCGTCTCTTTAGTTATTATATTATTACCACAAACGACGTCGCTTAATCTGTGTCTCTTTTAGTTATTATATTATTACCAAAAAACGACGTCGTATATTTTCCGTCTGTTTTAGTTACTGTATTATATTATTATCAAACGACGTCGTATATTTTATTTTATGTCTCTTTAGTTATATTATCTAAACGATGTCGTATAATTCTTACGCCGAGATGAGTTATCTTCTGAAGACGTTAACGACGAAGGAAGAGATTGATCGGGTTATCAGAGACACCATTGATGAAGTTCTTGTTTTACGATTTGGTCGTTCCTCCGACGCCGTTTGTCTTCAGCATGATGAAATCGTATTCAATTCGTCTCTCTTTGAATTCGATTTCTCTAATTTCGATTAATCAAAACCCCTAAAGTTTTCGAATTTTTCTTTTCAGCTTGCGAAATCGGTGAGAGATGTTTCGAAATTTGCTAAGGTAGCTTTGGTTGATGTTGATTCAGAGGATGTTCAAGTGTATGTGAAGTATTTTGATATCACGTTGTTTCCTTCGACGATCTTCTTCTTCAATGCGCATCATATGAAATTGGATTCTGGGTAATTAATTAATCTCTTGTTCTAGTAGCTGATTAAAGCCGGTTTAGGTTGGTTTATGTTAATTCCGGTTTGGTTATATTGTAGAACTGCGGATCATACTAAATGGGTTGGTGCATTTCATATAAAACAAGACTTTATTGATGTTGTTGAGGTAACAAGAACAATTCAATTTCATTAATTCCTAAAAGCTTTTAAAGAGTTGTTACTAATTTAAATACTCTGTTTTTGTTATTGTGTTATGTATAGGCTATATATCGAGGAGCAATGAAAGGGAAGATGATTGTTCAATGTCCAATACCGCCAGAGAGGATACCAAAGTACCAGCTCGTGTACAAGGATGTGTAGACACTAAAGTTTGTTGTGCTTACAATGCAAAATCTGTTTCTCATCTTCTGTGTTGGCAATAATATTTACATTTGACATTTTGAGATTTACAGTTATGTTTTTGTACAAAGTTGAAGAATGAGAATAAATATGCAGATTTTTCGATAGATGTGAAAATGTCGATGAACTGACCCGTCGTTTTCTTGATTTCTGAAGTTTTGAAGTCAGGGTTTATTTTCTCTTCTTTTGCTTTTAGTGACGACTTCCATTGACATGGACCGAAGTCGGCATGTTATTTCGGTGAATGGAGGACGAGAATCCGGGTCGACAGACCAGCATTGTTCCATCAGCTTTTTCCATTCCGGAGAACAGCTTTTTGGTATAGGAGGTCGAAGTGTGTTCTTCACGATCCCGCCTTAAAAAGAGGAAATAAATGAGCATAGAGTGGCTTTTGTTTTGAGGTAAGTGAAATTGTGAGTGATGGTTTTTGACTTACCAATGATTGCTCCACAATGCATATCTGCATAGGGTTCCTCTCCGGTTAGAATCTCCCACAGCGAGATTCCATATGAAAAAACATCAACCTGTTCAGATCGAAAACAAATGTGAGTTGTGTTGTTAGTGAAACTAATAGGATAGTGGTTGGATTAGTTTACTTTCTCAGAAACTCGGGTGCTGCTTCCGTTCAAGAGTTCTGGGGCCATCCATGGAAGAGTTCCTCTCACTCCCCCAGATACTAAAGTGTTACGTTTGATTCTAGATAAGCCAAGATCTCCCACCTGTAGAAATCAGAGTTTCATACTTAAGTAGCAGTTTCTCAGGATTCTCAGTCTATAGGGGAAAACGATCTTCATCAATATATATGTTACCTTGCATATAGGCCGTTGTGGATCCCTTAAATTGACAAGTAAGTTTTCGCATTTGAGATCAAAGTGGACGATGTTCTTCGAGTGCAAATACTCCATGCCAAAAGCAGCATCCATTGCAATTATTATCTTTTTCCGAGTGTCAAGCAATCTGCGTTGGCATTCTGGTGTGTTAAATCTCTTTCAGATCCTGAACGCTAAGGGAAATACAAAAATGCAGTGATAGGTTAAGTAACCTGTCCTTTTTGAGAAGAGCATGCCTGAGTGACCCATTCACCATGAACTCTGTAACAGTTGCCAAGGTTCCTCCAGTTCCATCAGGCACTATACCGTAGAATGCAACAACGTTTGGGTGATGAAGATTTGAGAGTATTTGTGCTTCCCTCCAGAAATCTTTCGTCTGATAAAGCAATACAGTTAAAACAAAGAATGTGCTGCGAAGGAGAATACCTCATATTGTGTACTTCATACCAAAACAGTATCAAGAAGATAGATCTAAGAAACAAAAGATTTGAGGACTAACCAAGCGTTCTTGTTCAGATGATCTCCCTGCAAAGCAACTGTTCCGTATTCTCTTTATAGCAACATCCGTTCCCCGCCATGTTCCATGATAGACAGTTCCATATGTCCCGGATCCCAGTTCTGTCAGGTCTTCAAGATCAGCGTTCTTTATTATCTGAAGGTTTAGGATGAGTAAATTTCAAAATTCTGAAGCATGTCAAACAAGGGTATCGGTTTCTGCATGAAGTCCTGTTTAAAGAAGAAGCAACAGAAGCGTTGGTCAAATAGCATTACTCAAATTTGCCAAGTACCTGCAAGCCATAAACACTGGCTTCCATTTCAACAAAGAGTGTGTCTTTGAAACTGTTCTCTTTCTGGCCGGTATTGGCTTCAGCTTCCTGTCGACAAGTGACAATAATGAGAAGAAAGATCCTATATTAACATAGATTATAAGCTTGCAAACAAGTAAATCACTACCTCAGAAAGGAATATTGTATCACCGCTGGTAATCTTTGCATGTGGAATGCTTTGTGGTGAGTCTTCTCTTGGTGTCTTCAAACTGTAAGTTTCACTCGCTGTTGCTGGCGCTGGCTGATTCAAATCCATGATTGGGATTCTCACATGGCCTAAACCACCTTCTCTTTCTGTTCTCTGCAGGTTAGTTGAATAATTATTACTGTTAGAAGTTAATAGAGGACAATCCTGTTTAAAGTGCATTTTGTAATACTCACATTCTTTTGTGTCTCATGAACAATCTTGCTGTTTGGTGATTCAGAGGCGATGCTGAACAAGAAATTCTCATCAGAGACTACTCTCTTACTTATAAAGATCCCTGAAACTTCCAAGTTCCTTTCTCGGGCAGCACGAGATTCAGGTTCCTCATTAGGGGTATTAGCTGCTATACCTTCCTCTAAGGAAATTAGATTAGCAGATGAAGTTCCAGCTCCAGCCATCAAACGCTCATTATCTTGCTTTATTTGCTTCCATGGATCAACAACAACTGAGGTTTGGTTTCCATATATAGGCAACTTCTTGCCTTCCATGTCAGTAGGCATTGCTCTTGTTCCCAGTACTTTCCCTCCTAGATGAAAAATGGTATCACTATTCCCTCCTTGATTCTTGGTTTCCTGATTTAGATAAATTTCATCATAATGATTGCCTGCAGCAGAAATGTCTATATGCAACGTCTTGTTTTCACCGGATAGTCTAGGTCCTCGTGGACTTGGGGAAAATTTAAACATAGTCTCTCCTCCCTCAGTGGACTTCATGTCGAGTATATCGCTTTGTGTACGACGGTCAGCTAGATCGTTATTCCTATGCACCTGTACTTGCTTTTCTTGTGTTTGTTTCTTTGTAAAGTTCAATGTTGAAGATGGGCTTTGTTGTCTCTCTTGTGAAAAGTAGCTAGAGTGTCCACCAGTAATCTCCAATGTAGAGTCTGAGTACGAGTGTGGGATTCCCAAGCAAGAATCATTTGAGTTTGTAGACCCAGAGAAGGAAACCTTAGATTCCTCGGGCATGCTCACTTTATCATAGAAGACCCTTCCGTTATTCGCAGACCTCTCAGGGTTAAAGCAAAGATTATCAACATGACCAAGATTGGGAGTCACAGGTTTGTCATTAAAGCCATTCTGGAACTGAATCCCATATAGGTTCTCTGCCTCCTGCTTGTTAGACTGATAGTTAACTGAAGGTAGTGGTCGCTGTTGATGATATTTGGAATCAATCACCTCGAAGATAGACGTGTCTTGTTGAGCTGGAGTGAAGGAATTATTGCTCTCCGAGCTGGAGTTGTTGCCATGGAACTGTGAGTATGCACCATTTGAATCCCTTTGCTGGAATGGTGAAGGAGAAACAGGAGGTGATGGATATGAAGCCATGTTATACTGAACTCCATTGAAAAGTGGATTAGGACGCATAGCAGTAGCATCCAGTCGAAGCATCTGACCCGGTGTTCGTTTACAGAAACTTGGATTACGATCCAAATTGTTTATATGATAACGTGAATCACCAGCCAAAGTCTGACCATCAGAAATGTTCCTAGGATTAGGATCAGCATTACAATTTAAAGCTGCAGCATATTGGCAATCAGGAATGTTCTGCTGAGCCTTTCTTTCAGGCTCTCCAATAGGAATCAAGAACAGTCGTGGCCGTTGTGAACCTTCAAGCCTTTCAAGTCCATTGTACTCTTCAATCATATTCTGAAGATCCTCATCCGAAGATACTGATATCAAGGAGTCAAGCTCATCTCCTGGAAGCTGATACTTAATTGAATGCAACTGTTGGCATATAGCTGAGGTCTTCTTCTTGAGTTCTTCCCACGAAAGATTCTTGCGTATCGAAATAATATGCGTCTCTCCTCCAACGTATTTCAGTTTTTCATCAGTGGATCTTGGCATAATTCTACCACCAAAGCTACAAAGAAACTTTACTTTTCCGAATCTATCAAAATCTCCTCCTCCTCCGGTAAAGTTGTTGGACTGAGTACGCTCTGGCAAGAACACGCAAGGCGCAGACATCCCCGTGACATCTCCTCGGTTAGAATTTATTTCACCAAAAGCTTTCCTAGTAATAACTTCTTTATCACAACCTACATTGTGGTAAGCATTAAAATGAGGCATATAACCGCCATTCTCAAGCCGTATAGTACTCCTCGGGTCTCGACCAAAATCATATGCATCAGAAGGACATTCAGATTCTATCCTCCTCAGTTCATGAAACCGAGCAGCACTATCATACCCCTGTGGTTGATTCTGATAGTAAAGGTCTCCAAATCTATGCACATCATTATGAGTTCTTCCTGCAACGATAGGAGATTGGACAGGAGTATGATCCTTAAGAAACTCCATTGAAAACTCTTCACCAGTCTGAAGTGAAACGTTTTTATTCACATTTCTTCTCTCAGCCAAAGTAGTTGCAGGACGTTCCGCGTTTTGTCGAGCCCATCTATCTGACATAATTAACCTCTCTCAAACAGCTGCTGGTTCCGCGTTTTGTGAGATGAATCAAGGCGCATAATAGAAGAAAGAAGCCTTGAACGATGATCACACAACATCCACCAAAGTAAGCCAAAACAATCAAGAATCAAAAATAATATATTTGTACCTGAAAACATTGAAGGAATAAATTATTCATCAGAATCAAACATTAGACATAGCACACAAGAAAATTGAATTTCTATATACACCAAACCATACCTTCATGTGGCATTTTTCATATAAAAAAGAAGAAGACACTTACTATGTTTCTAAAAAAGGCTGCATCAATTATGGCCAAACAGCACAAAAGCTAAAACAGCCAGCTCAAAACTTCACGTGTAGGACCTGGAAAGATCAATTGTGTTCATATTTTTTTATAAGTATCATCACCAGAATCGTCACATTAATTTTGTCACGTTAAAACCAAAACCTTAAGGCAAAAAAAAAATTAATCATCAAACAACAACAACCGAATTCCAAATAAAAAATCGCATCTATGATCATAAAATAAAGTTGCAAATTCCATCACTTCGAAAGATCATAGAGACATAAATTTGGAATAAACGAAACAAATCATCCAAAAATCGATCGCAATTTTTTGTTAACATTCTCTAAAACGAGGAACAGAGGAATGTGAAGAAACATAAAATACAATTCCGAAACACGATCACCAGATTTCCAGAATTATTATGTGTGAAATGGATAAAATTTGAATTCCGAAACGATCGGAGGAAGATAAAGTTACCTTCACGTTGAACATTTTGAACTGAGGAAGGTCGGAGAATCGAATCTGAGAGAGGAGGAAAAAAAGAGAATCGAAGAAAAGAGAAGAAAACGGAAGAAAGGAGAAGGAGGATTGGTTAGCAGTTGGCTGGAGCGAAGAATGAAGATCCAACATTTGCGAGAATTAAGCGCCATCGAACTTTACCGGAACTTCCGCTGATTTTTAAAATTCACATTTCAAGGAAGAGAGAGATTTTGGAGACGATGATATCAAAACTACGTCGTATCTATTATATTCCAATATCACATGATCCGGCCCAAACTCATAAAACTTATAATTTGGGCTTCAAGCCCATATCAAGTCTCCAGAATCTTTCGAGCTCTCTCTCTTCTCCTCTTCCCTTAAGAGTCTTTTAACTTGTTTCTTTGCATAGAACTATAGAAGAGATAATTGGAGATTAGAATCTGTGTTTTCTCTAATCGGAGAGAAGCCGAGGAAGCTGCTTGTGTTGTACGCTTCATGTATATAGTTATTCCTGCAAAACGCATATTGTAGCTTATTGTTCATTGTCTTCTTCGGTTGCAGAAACAAAGACACATATTTTCAATACCGCGATTTCTGGGAGTCTCACGCAAGAGGAGGAGGACTGCTCTCTGAATAAAAGGGAGGTGGCTTTTACACAGCATTCTCTAGAGACCAACCGAAGAAGGTTTACGTGCAACACAAGCTCCGCGAGATGAGCAAGAAAGTTTGGGATTTGTTATGTGATGGAGCTGTCGTTTATGTGGCTGGCTCGTCGACAGAAATGCCATCTGATGTAATGTCGGCTTTAGGGGAGATTGTGTCAGAAGAGACGGGAGGATCAAAGGAGGTTGCTTCACGGCGGCTCAAGGCTTTGGAGAAGGCACAGAGGTACAATGTTGAAGCTTGGTCTTAAAGCCAACTTCCTTCATGTGTTATGTATGAATCCAAGATCAAGATCAAGTACATAGCTGTTGGAAACGAGCCTACGGATATATGGCGTACGGATGGAGACAAGAACGCTAATGTAAAGAGTGCAAAGAGATTCAATCAGGGGATGGTAAAGCATGCTATGTCTGGAAATGGAACGCCTGCGAGGAAAGGAGTGATCATGGATTTTTAACTTTTCAGCCTTGTCTATGAGGATGCCAAGAGTATAGCGCCGGAGGTATTGGGGGATCTTAGAGTTTGATGGGAGACCGAAATATGTGCTTGACTTCTCGGGTAAAGGCAAGGACAAGTCTTTGACAAGACAGCCCAACACTTGGTGTGTACTTGATCCTAATGCATATAACCTCGATGACTTTCCTGATAATATCGACTATGCTGGAACAAAAGAAAGTCTATGTAATTTCATGAAACAACATGAACATATATGGTTACATATACACAGATGTTTGTGTTTGTGTTGGAGATACAATTACAATATGTCACAACTTTAGGGAGTTGAGATATGCACTTTCGCTGATTTGCTTTCTACTCTTTTTGCTTTCGGTATTCATATGCTTACACATACTGTATTAATAAAAAAAAGTTGCCAAGAGAATAGATACCTCATTAAGCAGTCATAAACAACGTATTTGAAAAGTAAAGGATAATACTTAAAAAAAAAAAGGCAATGAATATTTTTCAGCTACTCTGTTTATTACCTGACTGAATTTGAACCAAACTTGGAACATAACTGACGAGAAATGGCCCACATTTTTTTGGTTTCTGTGCAATCTCTTGATGAACTTGTATACCTTCTTTAGCAAAGTAAATTCGGGTCCTCGTTTTAGTGCCACTCCTTGTATCAGAACACATTGTATCAGAACACACAACCATTTTATCCTCCTCGTCAACCAAGAAACTCATATAATTCAACGCATCTCTTGTTAATATAACTTTACCAAATTCCACTACCAAGAAGTTGGTCCAAGACAAGTCTTTGTCCTCATCGATCTTAGTTTTGGTCACCCATATATTCATCTTTAACGAATCTTTATCAAACCACTGTTGTAACAAGGCAAGTTTCTCTTCTCTAACAACCGATAGAGCCACAGTCTGATCAGCCTAATATTTCTGAATAGGAATACATAGACGTCCAAATCTCTCGCTTCTGAAATCAAATTTGTGTAAGAATTTTCTTTCTTTATCTGAAGCATACCAATCTGAAGCAAACCAATAAGCATTTCCCTTCAAAGTCATGGCTTTGGATATTGCGAAGTAACCGGGAGAGACGTGGTCAAGAATTCTCCATGAATCAGAGTTGAACTCATAGATTTTAGACTTATTATCATGAGAACTGTTTAATGGAAGAATGCCAAAATTCAAGATTTTGTAGCTATTGCAAGATTTGTTGTTGTTTACGTATCCTAGCACATAAACGTCCATTAACATATTATTGGCTTGGATCCACTTGATTTGACCAGTGCAAGGGTTCCAAACCACGAGTCTACCATAGTCCTCGGTCTTGCACAATAATAAACCATCGCAGTGAGAGATAATATGACTTATCTTATCATGTCTTGGATCCTTTAGAACGTTAAGTTTAACGTCGACCCCAATGGATGGATCAAAGCTGTTTTGGATTCCACGGAGATTGATGCTATGAATCAGAGAATTTATATCTGTCATTGAATAACCACTACGATTATCAAAGATCACATGCGTTGCTGCTTTACCCAAGTTTTTCTTGACGAATCTTGGATCTCTGAATAAAGCGTACCAACGTTTGCAAGTCGTTTTCAGTCTTTGTAGAGAAGTGGCCGGAACCCTAGAGAGGATTTCCGATTCTAAATCAAGTGGAAGATCAGTAAGCATCATACCGTTTTGTTTATCTTTGTGATTTTTTTGTATGAACGTACGGAAAAAAGCAACAAGACTGCAAATATAAACTAGGGTTTAACAATTGGTATAAATAGAGAAGAGAGGTATACTAGTCAATTAGCGTAAGGGTGTATTGGATTTTTTATTTTTGGGGATTTTAGGTGTCTTTTAAAATTACATGTTATTCAACTGGTGATTTTTTAAAACAAATTCTCAATTCTATTTTATTGAACTTGGAATTTATGTAAAATCACTTAAAATAATTCACAATATTCAATCAACAATTTGTAAAACTCAAATCAAATCTATTGTTATTGGAAAAAATACTACTTTTTTTATAATAAGCTGCTGAAAGTGATTCCAAGAGATATTTTTTACCTTTTTTCTTAAGGAAAAGAGTTTTTTTTTACCTTTTTAGTTGAAAAATATGACTTTAAAAATATGACCCATCTCTGCAACTAACCTCAATTAACAAAATATCGCATCATTGCTTCACCAAGGAACTACATAAAGAGTTAGTGATATCTCATAGGGATTCACATACCAGAAGAAATTTGTATATGATCACGTAGATTAGGCAAAATTTTCAGATACAAAACGTTAGTTCTTTTAAGACGTTAAAAAAGGGTTAAAAAAAACAGTGCTACAAATTGTTGATATTGTCCTCAAAAAAGAGTTTTTTCTGGCTTCATGACATTCTATGCCAAAAATTGGTGTGACGTGAAAGAAAATTATATTTTTAAAAACAAATTATTGTATTAGCTAATAGTGACTCAAGAACAATATTAATGATATTCAATTTGAATTTACAACTAGAGACATAGTTCGATATATAAGAAATTAAACAATGGATTTGGAAGAGTTTTATAGCTTTTGTCAAGGAAAAGCTCAAACGCAAAAAGCCCTAGCTAATTGTGACAAAAGCAATTCCTTTTACTTTGTCTTTGCCAAAACTTCCGCTACTCACAGAAGTTGGAGACACAATCACTGTGGAATTTGAGGTTTCTTCGCGTTCCGTTTACGTCGTGCCTTTCTGCTAAGCGGCGATGGCGTAACACCTTGTGAGCTTTCGCTACTAGGAGAAGTATCGTCCTTGGAAACCTCAGAATTGATACCATCATCAGAGATCTTGCAATCCTCGATATCTGTCTTGGCCGTCACGTTTTCCTCCTCAGCTACCTCCTTACGTGCCTAGGAAGGAAAATATTAGGTTTAGTTTTACTATAATACGATGCGGGCATGCGGCTAAAACCCTAAAGAAAATTACGTGGGATAACTTTTGCTGTTTCTTGTTCTTAGCAGGGGGGCTGGTCTCTTCTGAAATGGCTGCAGAAGGAGGAGGAATGCGGAGCTTTACGAGCTCATCGATAAGGGCGGAGACGATTGGCTTTGAACGGAGGGTGTCTTCTTGTTCCTTGTTTAGTGTTTTCCCCTGAGAAATCGACTCTTCCATGTCAGTTATACGGTTGTATTTCTTGCGGAGAGTACGGAGACGTTTGCTGATGAGAGCCGAGATTTGTCCTTCTACGGCGGCCATGATGTCAAGATGAGCGATGAGAACGTCTGAGATAGATAACCACGGCGGAGAAAGAGAACAAGAAAGTAAGTAAGGGTTTTGTTTTCCTTAGAATATGGGATGGGATACAACTTAGAACTACATACATATATATAGTGGAGACTTTAGGTCTCTATATTAGTTATTGACAAATGTTTAGTGTATCTCTATAATATATTTTGGATCGTCCTAGATCTTTGTATAGTTATTTCCATATATCATAATTGCATCTTTTCCATATCTTTGTGAATTTAAACATTTTTTATTAATGTTAAACTTATTATGGTCTACCTTTAACTGTAAAATTTCTTAAAATAAGAAAAACAAAAAAATGTATGTGGTTTTAAATTTTTTTTTTTTGTCAACTTTTATGTATGTGTTTGTTCAAAGCTTTACAGTAGTTCAAGGTTTATACCCATGCGACCCGTGTATTTTTTAACATAATTTTAGATCATTATAGATATTTGTACAGTTATTTTCATATATAATAATTGCATCTTCTTCTTCCATATCTTTGCGAATTAATTATTTTTGTTATGAGTTATAAAATTTATTAAAATAATAAAATCTTTATTTTTTATTTTTTTTTATGTTTTTTAAAAGATTTACAATAGTTACTATGTTTAGACTAGATCCATGCGACACGTGTTTTTTATTATATTTTTGGTAAATATTTTATTAGACCATTAATATTCATTGAAGTATTATATTTTATATATCAGAATTGTAATAATATACATTTAATGATATATAATAAAACTATAGCATCTTTAATATCTTAAATGTTGAAATTACATATGAGACCATTATTTTAATTAATATAAATACGCAGTTCAGAAAAACTTTAGTAGGGTAAATCTAGAAAATGAATTGATTATCACAACAATAATCTATAATTTCTATATTGTGATAGATTTTTTTTGTTAATATATAAGATGTTTTAATATGAATAGTTAATAATTTTTAGTTTTTCTTTGTAATATTCATGATAGTTATATATCTAGGGGTGTGAAAATGGATAACTTAATTCAACTAAACTCATTTTTGTTTTCATGAAATGTTAAATTTATCTGATAAAAAGAAAGAGAGTTTATGAACAAAAGCATGGAAACTATTTAAGAAAAAGAGTAAGAACTAAAACAAGATTATGTGATTCCCCTAGCTTGAAACCATTTTTGGAAAAGTAGTCTCAAATTCAGAGAGTCTCGATAGCGAAGTGAAACTACGCATCGTCAAACCGTTTTTGTCAATTATACTAATCAATTGAGTCACCATACGTTGAGTAGCTCCATGCCGCCGGTAGTTTCACTCCCTCCACAAAAAGTAAATTGTTGCTTGGAATGCTAAACGGAGAAGGATGTGGCTAAGCTAGTCTCTGTTTTTATTGAACTATTGTAATGTTTGTTCCCAATCCGGGTCGGGTTGAGCGTCTAGCAAATTCCCGACAATGTCGCTCCAAATTGTGAACGTGTATCGGCGCACGAAGAATAAGTGATCCCATGACTCATCTAGTTCTCGGCAAAAGAGGCATGGTTGATTACCTAATGGGTTTAGAGTTCATGAGTTAACGCGATTCATTTAACAACTAAGTTGGATTAACCCAAAACCCCATTTAATTTGATGGGTTAAATGATTAAATAGATTGACGCATTAAAGTAATAATTAACATAAAAATAATGACAATGCATCTTCATCATCATTAACACTACCATTATCATCATACTTTTAAGATCATAACATTATCATCATCACTATCAACATAACATATACTTTTGGGCGAGAAAATATATGTTCATGTTGTTTGAGGATTTGCAATTTTGGTGAAAAAAATTATATTCACGATTTTTGTGAAAAAGTTACGGATTTAAGTTTTTCACTGAAAATTATGAAATGATGATGATGATGGCAATATAATGACGACTATGATATGTTGATATGATGATGTTGTTATGAATATGCAGGTATGACGATAATGATGATTATATTGGGTTGATGATAATGAAGAAATTGATGGGTTAGTGGTTAACTCATGAACAATTATAAATCAACTCATTTAGTGGTGCGTTGATCCATTTTGATATCTCCGGTCATGTCATTGATTAAAAGTAAATATTTGTATTTTCCATTTATGTTACTTGATTAAGAGTCTATGAGAAAGAACAAATTCATATCGTTGACACAACAAAAAGTACAATTTTAATTGGAAAAATGGCTATGGACTCACATTTAATTTTTTAATATTTAACTAATTGTGTAGTCCTCAAATATCTTTTTTTAAGGGAACCTTTCAAAAATATTTTACTAAAATCGACCTGCCAAGCTTAGCTTCGAATAGGCCCAAATTTAGTAGGTAGGATGCAACTCTTTGTTCGGCCCTTAGATTGGATTGTTACTAAGGCTGGGTATATGAGATGACAGTACGAGAAATAGACGTAAGAAATTGCATATAGCATTTTTAGGCTAAATCATTCACAATTTTTACGTTGGTTAGTACATTGTATAAATCAATTAGTATCGCTCTTCTAGGACACACAGAAAGAAAAGAACTTTAGGAACTTATAATTGATAATTTGTAGAACCTTCATTTTCTTGAACCGGTACTGATTAGGGTAAGAAAACTCTTGGAGGGAATGCAGGCAGTCATGCATAGTGCTTGTGTAAATTTCCACGTGTTTCTAGTTTTTTTAATCTATTTACTTTTGTGTCCATTTAAACTATAATTCGTAAAAAGTACAAATTAAGACTTTTATTAGTAAATTTCAGACTACTCTTTATCGGTTGATCAACGTCACATGACGACCATAGTTTATTTTAGATCTAATTAATCATAAACAATTTTTTTTGGGCTAATTCTATATCACATTATAGTTACATAGGGAAAGAAGAATACTTTTCGTTGCAATTAGCATTTTTAGTGACGGATATTGACTGTATACCGTTGCTAATACGTTTGTAATGAGACTTGTAATTATCAATCAGGCTCAATATGATTGAAAATGGAAAAGAATAATAAAGACGATCGAGTGAATCGGCGGGTTACGTGAGGTATTTGATCGAACCGATGGAGTCGTGTTAGGCTGTCACTGACCGTATCTCCACCAAGTTGCATTTGCAACAACCACACTTTCAATTTGTTGGTCATTTTTAAAACTCAATAGAATTTGTTATGACTTTTAAGTTTTAATTTGAAACAAAATAATTTTGAAAAATACTTGAATTTAGCTAGGAAAATAATTGAATAACCATTTGTCCACTTCTATTTATTACTCAACCCAATTGCAACACTTGGGGATCACATTAAACTTAACATCATTTTTTAAGAACGTGTATGATAGTTTAGTGGTCGATTCAGTTACGTTATTCAAACAAAAAAGAATTAAATGTTGTCTTTCTTGTAGTGAATAAAACATATCATACTACTTTTCAAACACAAATATGTAGTCACAAATCGAACAACATAAAGATATAAATTGTGATTTGTCATATTATAATGTATCATTATATTATTTTGTAACTATATTCACTATGGACAAGAAATCTCTCTTTTGGGCTTAAAACCCTCTTTCTCTCTTAGTGTCTTTCACTAGGTTTAGAATAGAGCTTCAGTCTGGAAATTCTCTTTCCCCTCAGCCGTTTTTCACTGTTCAACCCTCTCAAGTTCGATTTTCAAGCTGTTTCTACTGAGTTCTTGTGGTTTCGTTCTGGTTTTCCGGTCTCCGAAGTTGGTTCTCCTTGTTTTGGTTTGCTGTCGTCGCAATGTCGTCTGCAATGGATAGGGCCTTGATGGAGATGTCGCTGGAAGAGAAAGACGAGCCTTTTGAAATGCCGGACCTGCCGGAATTTTTATCGTGTGAAAGGAATAAGCTCAGTCTAATAGGTAGGGTTCTCAACCCGAGTTGTCAACCGATGAAACACCTGATTCGCAATATACCACGGAAATGGCAAAAAGAAGGAAGAGTAACAGGGATATCTCTCACCAGTGAAAGATTCCAGTTTATCTTCGATTCTAAACATGATTTAGAAGATGTGTTAGCAAAAGGGGTCCATACTTACAATGATTGGTCCATAGTGGTGGATCGATGGTACGAAAATCCTCCTGATGATTATTTGAGGTTCATGCTTGTGTGGGTTCAGATATGGAATATTCCAGTGAATTACTATACGGAGAAAGCGATTACAAAGCTTGGAGATCTAATCGGGGAGGTCAAGGAGGTCGTTTTTAATCCGGTTGAGCCGCAGCTTCACGAATTCGTTAGAGTAAATGTGCTCTTTGATGTCTCTCGTCCTCTAAGGAGATCCAAAGTGATTAATTTTAAGAATGGCGACACAGCTACTGTCCGTTTTCATTACGAAAGGATTCAGAAGCGCTGCTATGAATGTCAAAGGCTAACGCACGAAAAAGACTTGTGTCCCATTCTGATAAAAGAAAGACAAGATAAAGCTTCTGCTAGAAGACAAGGAATCAGTATTCCTAAAGCTCCTCCACCGTCGGTGCTTCAAGAATCAGACCCTCTGTTTGGGGTTTTGAAGGAGAGTCAAGTTGGTGTTGACCCAAACACGGGTAGGCCAAGAATAGCTCCAGAAGTTTTAGAGGGAATGAGGCAGTATCTGAGGGTTGCGAATGATGAAGAACGGTCTATTAGAGTGGATCAGGTGATTAAGTCTGTAAGGGATGCTGAAAAGGATCCGTTTACTCAAAAAACAGTTCTTCAGCTGGAAGCATTGCCAATCGTTCATCATGATATGTTAAGGGAGAAAGGTGTTGTTTTTGATTATGATCGTGGGGATTCTTCCAGCCACAATGGTGGTCTCAATTTGAATTCGTCCTTACGTCTGGAGGAGTCTACCCAGTCGAAAGATGCAAGAGATTGGCTTACTGAACCAGTGAACAGCTTGGCTTCTAAAGATGTGGGGTGTTTCCTTGCTCTCTCTCAGCCCTTTCCGGTAAGTTCAACGGTTTATAGCCCTGGTCTCTTTGAGTCAGACTCTACTGGGACTATCCGGAAAAAGGTAAAGCAAAGAAACAGACCCCCTAAGCATGCTAGGAAACTCAAGCTGAAAGATCCATCTTCCATCTTTGTGGATCATAGCCTAAAGGAAGGTTCTACCTCTGGAACAAAAGACAAGAGAAAGGCAGTTGACATGGGTCCGAGCGCTGCGAAAATCTTCAAGCTCAACCCTAAATTGGTGGTCCCAAATGAGGGACCGTCCAAAGCCTAATGAGTCTTGTTAGCTGGAATTGCCAAGGACTAGGATGGTCTCAGGACTTGACGATTCCGAGACTCATGGAGATGAGACTTTCTCATTTTCCTGAGGTTTTGTTCTTAATGGAAACCAAGAATTGTAGTAATGTAGTAGTAGACCTGCAAGAATGGTTAGGGTATGAAAGAGTTTTTACTGTGAACCCGATTGGCCTTAGTGGAGGATTGGCTTTGTTTTGGAAGAAAGGAGTTGACATTGTGATAAAGTATGCAGACAAGAATCTTATTGATTTTCAAATCCAATTTGGTTCTCATGAATTTTATGTTTCCTGCGTTTATGGAAACCCGGCTTTTAGTGATAAGCATTTGGTTTGGGAGAAGATCACTCGGATTGGGATTAATAGGAAAGAACCTTGGTGTATGCTAGGGGACTTTAATGCCATTCTGCATAATGGTGAGAAGCGTGGCGGTCCACGAAGGGGTGATTCTTCCTTTCTACCTTTCACGGACATGTTGGATAGCTGTGATATGTTGGAACTGCCAAGCATTGGTAATCCCTTCACTTGGGGTGGTAAAACAAATGAGATGTGGATTCAGAGCAGATTAGACCGGTGTTTTGGTAACAAGAACTGGTTCAGATTTTTTCCAATTTCTAATCAGGAATTTCTGGATAAGAGGGGTTCAGATCATAGGCCGGTTTTAGTCAGATTAACCAAGACTAAGGAAGAGTACAGGGGAAACTTTAGGTTTGATAAAAGGCTCTTCAATCAACCTAATGTGAAGGAGACTATTGTTCAAGCTTGGAATGGAAGTCAAAGAAACGAGAATCTGCTGGTTTTAGATAAACTGAAGCATTGTCGTTCAGCTCTAAGTAGATGGAAAAAAGAAAATAACATCAACTCCTCCACCAGAATTACGCAGGCTCGTGCAGCTTTGGAGTTGGAGCAGTCTTCTGGTTTTCCTAGAGCTGATTTGGTTTTCTCTCTTAAAAATGACTTGTGTAAAGCAAACCACGATGAAGAAGTTTTTTGGAGTCAAAAGAGTAGAGCAAAATGGATGCATAGTGGGGACAAAAATACATCATTTTTTCATGCTTCAGTTAAGGACAACAGAGGGAAACAACACATTGATCAATTATGCGATGTCAATGGTCTTTTCCACAAGGATGAGATGAACAAAGGGGCGATTGCTGAAGCCTATTTCTCTGATCTGTTCAAATCTACTGATCCAAGCAGTTTTGTTGACCTGTTTGAGGATTATCAGCCAAGAGTAACTGAAAGCATGAATAATACGCTCATTGCGGCTGTTTCTAAGAATGAGATTAGAGAAGCTGTGTTTGCTATAAGAAGTTCAAGTGCTCCAGGTGTGGACGGTTTTACGGGGTTCTTCTTTCAGAAATACTGGAGTATCATTTGTCTCCAGGTAACTAAAGAGATTCAAAACTTTTTTCTCCTTGGTTATTTTCCGAAAAGTTGGAACTTCACTCATCTCTGTCTGCTGCCTAAGAAGAAGAAACCAGACAAGATGACTGATTTGAGGCCTATCAGTCTTTGTTCAGTATTGTACAAGATCATTTCAAAGATCATGGTTAGGCGGCTCCAACCCTTTCTTCCTGATTTGGTGTCCCCTAATCAATCTGCTTTTGTGGCGGAGAGGCTGATTTTTGACAATATTCTGATAGCTCACGAGGTGGTGCATGGTTTGCGTACTCATAAGTCTGTTTCCAAAGGGTTCATCGCGATAAAATCAAATATGTCAAAAGCTTTTGATAGAGTGGAGTGGAATTACGTTAGAGCATTGCTGGATGCTTTGGGTTTCCATCAGAAATGGGTGGGCTGGATTATGTTCATGATCTCTTCTGTTTCTTACTCGGTTCTAATCAATGACAAGGCTTTTGGAAACATTGTTCCTTCTAGAGGTTTGAGACAGGGAGACCCGCTCTCCCCTTTTCTGTTTGTTTTGTGCTCAGAAGGTCTCACCCATCTAATGAACAGAGCAGAAAGGCAGGGTCTTTTAAGTGGTATTCGCTTCTCTGAGAATGGACCGGCTATTCACCACTTGTTATTTGCTGATGACAGCTTGTTTATGTGTAAAGCTGTTAAAGAAGAAGTAACAGTGATAAAGAGCATTTTCAAGGTATACGGAGATGTTACGGGTCAGAGGATTAATTATGATAAATCTAGCATCACTTTGGGGGCTCTGGTTGATGAAGATTGTAAGGTTTGGATTCAAGCTGAATTGGGTATAACAAACGAAGGGGGAGCTAGTACTTACCTAGGTCTGCCGGAGTGTTTCAGTGGGTCTAAAGTGCAGCTCTTAGACTATATCAAAGATAGGCTAAAGACGAGATTGTCAGGCTGGTTTGCTCGTACTTTGTCTATGGGTGGTAAAGAAACTCTCCTTAAAGCTTTTGCTTTGGCCTTGCCTGTCTATGCAATGTCTTGTTTCAAGCTTACAAAAACCACTTGCGTGAATATGACAAGTGCAATGTCAGATTTTTGGTGGAACGCTCTTGAGCATAAAAGGAAGACACATTGGGTTAGTTGAGAGAAAATGTGTCTTTCTAAAGAGAATGGAGGGCTAGGGTTTCGGGATATTGAAAGTTTTAATCAAGCTCTGTTGGCTAAGCAAGCTTGGAGATTACTTCAATTTCCAAATAGTCTCTTTGCTAGATTCTTCAAGAGCAGATACTATGATGAAGAAGACTTTCTAGATGCTGAGTTGAAAGCTACACCTTCTTATGCTTGGAGAAGTATTTTACATGGGAGAGACTTACTTATCAAAGGTTTTAGAAAAAAAGTGGGTAATGGCAGCTCTACAAGTGTGTGGATGGACCCGTGGATCTATGACAATGACCCACGCCTCCCTCTCCAAAAGCACTTCTCGGTCAACCTAGATCTTAGGGTCCATGATCTCATTAATGTTGAGGATAGATGCAGGAGACGTGATAGGCTAGAGGAGTTGTTTTACCCGGCTGACATTGAGATCATAGTCAAGAGGAATCCAGTGGTGAGTATGGATGATTTTTGGGTTTGGTTACATTCTAAATCCGGTGAATACTCAGTAAAGTCTGGGTATTGGTTAGCTTTTCAAACCAATAAACCGGAGCTGATTAGAGAGGCTAGGGTACAACCTTCAACTAATGGCCTGAAAGAAAAAATCTGGTCTACTCTTACTTCTCCAAAAATAAAGTTGTTTTTGTGGAGAATTTTAAGCTCTGCTTTACCGGTAGCTTATCAAATTATCAGAAGGGGAATGCCTATTGACCCTCGGTGCCAAGTTTGTGGTGAAGAAGGAGAGTCCATCAATCATGTCCTCTTCACTTGCTCTTTGGCTCGTCAAGTATGGGCTTTGTCTGGAGTTCCTACCTCGCAGTTTGGCTTTCAGAATAGCTCAATTTTTGCTAATATCCAATACCTTTTAGAGCTTAAAGGGAAAGGCTTGATTCCGGAGCAAATTAAGAAGTCTTGGCCATGGGTTTTATGGAGACTTTGGAAGAATAGAGACAAATTGTTCTTTGAAGGTACCATTTTCAGCCCTTTAAAATCAATTGAAAAGATTAGGGATGATGTTCAGGAGTGGTTTCTTGCTCAAGCTCTTGTTCGAAGTGTTGATGCGGGAGAAACTGTTTGCTCTGCTCCTTGTCCTTCTTCGTGGGAGCCGCCTCCTTTGGGTTGGGTAAAATGCAACATTAGTGGCGTGTGGTCTGGAAAAAAGAGAGTTTGTGGTGGTGCTTGGGTTCTTAGAGATGATCATGGGAAGGTGTTATTACATAGTCGAAGAGCCTTCAGTAATCTCTCTGTCAAGAAGGATGCCTTGTTTTGCTGTGTCAAGTGGGCTATTGAGAGTATGTCTAGCCACAGACAGTCTAAGGTTTTGTTTGCTTTTGAGCCTGGGGACTTACTGTCCGCTTTTGCCAGGCCGAAAGCTTGGCCCTCTTTTGCTTTTCATGTTTCAGAACTAACTCATTTTTTGGAGAAGATTGGAGATTGGAAGGTCTCGGAGGAAAAGGTCGATTCTAACAGGGGAGCTTCTCTTATTGCTCAGAGTATTGTTAAAGGAGATAGGTTTCAATCTTATGTAGCGGTTGGACATCTTCGGTGGCTCCATCAACTATTTGAGGGTGAGAGAATCTCTTCCAAGGCCTTGTTTCTTTGCTTTGGTTTTTGACCATTGTCAATCTTCAGTTCTTTTGGGGAATTGTTGTTTGCCCGACTATTCCTGTAACCTTAATTGGTCTTTTTGTAAAGATTCTGTATCCCAAACAATATTCATCAATATATCATTATTCAGTGAAAAAAAAAAAACTATATTCACTATGGGTTTGGAAGACCAATGTACACCTATTATTAGTTTAACCTATATAATAGTTTAAAATATAAAACTCCACATCAAGCTTTTGATTGACGAGTGACGCAATTTTTTCGTGTCGACATTGTAAAAACAGAAAAAAAAAAAATGTGTATGGCTTATTAAATATTCATCTGAAAAATATAAACTAATAGAGTCAAGAACCAACGAAAAATATTTATAGCAGCTATAATACGGTGGATTATAAAGTAAATCGAATTGTATTATCAAATAAAATAAATCGAAGCAATGTTCATGTGTCTTGATTAACGGTGATAACCGGCCGGCCATGTGGCTTGTCTTACATGCCAAAGTCAATGCCAAAACAAATGTGCTTCGAGTAATGCCCTCCTTAAACTTCCCACCTTTTCCATATACTATGATATACTTTTTAATGTAATTCTATATTTTTCTACTAATAAAGTACATATATAGATTGATTTCTCTTTTTTTTTTTTTGGATACACTGATTTCTCTCAAATCAAAATTTCAGTTACATTGT
>Ga0041059_1000331_pt1 | contig 34307 bp, 20 predicted proteins | sample AraColnosormetaG_FD_56232 | JGI IMG/M metagenome (GOLD analysis project Ga0041059, IMG submission 56232) | Arabidopsis roots microbial communities from North Carolina, USA - Col MF nosort | ecosystem: Host-associated > Plants > Roots > Unclassified | place: USA: North Carolina | collected...
TTTTTTTTTTTTTTTGATCCTGCCTGAAAAATTTCTTCATTCTTTTTGTCTGATTTGTTTGAAATCATCGGTATCTAAAGTGGGTTTTGTCTGGATTTTTATTGTTTTCTTAAATTACAGATCTTTAATCGATTCTGCTTGACGAAATTATCGAGGAATCTAGAAGGTGTTATTCTTCGTTAATAGCTGGTAAGATTGATTTAGTGAATTACTCTTTTAGTTTGGGATCTGATTGTGATTCTATTGGCTGCTGAATTTACCCATCGATCTATTCTTGTGGCTTGCATGTTTTTATATTGTGATTTGTTTTTCTGATCTTGATCTTATTTGAGAGATTTCGACCAACGAATGTCTATTTTTGTGGATTCTAATGATTGGTTTTGCTGAATCAGAAAAGTGGTTGAAATATAATTACCTTCTAAACTGATGTCAAAACTTAATCTTCACTGGTCAAGAATTGTTACTTTACCTTACTCTTGCGGCGATGATTAGTTTGATGGATTGGTTTGTTTTTTAATTAGCATCCATCATGTTGGAGGCTCCGAGTTATCTGGTGTCAAGGGACTTACCATCTTCATGTGAGGAAGAGAGCAAGTGGATATACAATGCACACTGTGTGCTTCAGCTCTCCCTAAGGAAGCGTTTGTTGGATGATACTGATGTAGAAGGAAGTTCCGCTAAGAAAATGTTACGGGTTGATCATGGAAGCAGAGGTGAATCTGACAAGATTACAGATAGTCTTCAGCTTGCTAAAACCTATCAGAGCTCTAACCAGAGTCAACAAGGTGGTGGTGGTGATCAACAGAGTTCACCAGTTACTCGGCTTGACCAAAACGCGCTTCTCAACTGCTTGGCTCACTGTTCGTTATCTGATTTCGGGTCTATAGCGTCGACGAATAGAACCTTCCGCTCGTTGATTAAGGACAGCGAGTTGTATAGGTTGAGACGGGCAAAGGGTATTGTGGAGCATTGGATTTACTTCTCTTGCAGGCTCTTAGAATGGGAGGCTTATGATCCTAATGGAGATCGCTGGTTACGTGTACCGAAAATGACATTCAACGAGTGTTTCATGTGTTCGGATAAAGAGTCTCTGGCGGTTGGCACCGAGCTTCTTGTTTTCGGAAAAGAGATCATGTCTCATGTGATTTACCGATATAGCATCTTAACCAATACATGGACATCGGGTATGCAAATGAATGTCCCGAGGTGCTTGTTTGGATCAGCGAGTCTAGGCGAGATCGCGGTTATAGCTGGAGGATGTGATCCGCGTGGGAGGATACTGAGTTCTGCAGAGCTTTATAACTCTGAAACTGGGGAATGGACGGTCATCCCGAGCATGAACAAAGCGAGGAAAATGTGCTCGAGCGTGTTCATGGATGGGAATTTCTATTGCATTGGAGGTATCGGAGAGGGAAACTCGAAGATGCTATTGTGCGGTGAAGTCTATGATCTGAAGAAGAAGACATGGACATTGATACCTAACATGTTACCTGAAAGAAGCAGTGGAGGTGGAGGAGATCAAGCAAAAGAGATTGCTGCTGCAACAGCGGCTTCAGAGGCTCCACCGCTTGTAGCAGTTGTAAAAGACGAGCTTTATGCTGCGAATTACGCGCAGCAAGAGGTGAAGAAATACGATAAAAGGCTTAATGTATGGAATAAGGTAGGGAATTTGCCAGAGAGGGCTTCTTCGATGAACGGTTGGGGAATGGCGTTTAGGGCTTGTGGGGATCAGTTAGTGGTGGTTGGAGGACCTAGGGCAATAGGAGGAGGGTTTATAGAGATCAATGCTTGTGTCCCAAGTGAAGGAACACAACTGCATTGGAGAGTTCTTGCTTCTAAGCCATCGGGAAACTTTGTGTATAATTGTGCGGTGATGGGATGTTGATGAAGAAGACTTGAGAGAGCCATTTCAAAGTTATTGACTTCTTTGTTAGACTTATTTTCTTTTCTTTTCTGTTTTGTTTTTTTTAACAGTTTGGGTCTTCGTTTCATGATTGGGGTCAAGAGAGTCTCTCTCTGTTTTCTTCTTTGTCTTTGTGGGATTATTGTTGTTGTTCAGGTATAATCTGGAACTGAAAAAGTTTCAATAAATTTGAAGAAGGTTAAGAACAAGCATCATGTTGTCTTGTCTCTCTCAACATTGTTATTTTGTAATTTGTTTCCATTGTTACATTCCTTCAAAATAAATTTTGAAAGTTAAATCCTTTATTCTTCTAAAGAAAAGAATATAGATTACATAAATGAATTCATTATGCTATATTTTTTATCTAATGATGTTAGATTTTGAAATAAGTAGCTTTGGTCATTTCTTAAAACTGCTTAGATCTTCATTCCTAATTATAAGATTATAACATAACTTGATTAGTACATAGTTGAAATATGCATAGATAAAAGAAAACATTAGAATATAAAAAAAGACAGATTCTAAGCTTTAAATTGGAGCAGAAAGCATCTTTATTTTAATTAGCAACTTTTTTACACGAGAGAGATCCACAAAAAGGAAGCATAAACAAACAACAAAGACATGAAGTTGCTTCACACATTCTAAAATTAAAAGCTTTTTCAAATTTCTCTTAGTACTGATAACCCTCACCATACATCGTTTCATAGCTTTCATATTCATGCTTATTATATCTTTTTGATTTATCAGCCTGCAAGATACAAGAAAAGAGAAGTAAAGAAGAATCACATTTTTTTGTCAATGAGAAGTTAAGAGATCTTATAGAACAAAACACATGACATACCCGGCTTAAGATCTTCTCAAAAGCATCAGGTCCATTCTCTGCAATGTACTTCTCAGCAGCTGTTAACACATCGTCTGGTTTTCTGAAGATATCCATCTTCTTTGGCACATACCAAATGTTAATGCTCCGAGGGTTAACAAACACCGGTCTCACAAAATGTTCATAGACATAAGCAGCGCCACTAAAGTAGGGAATAACAAGCCAGCAAGTCAAGATCAGCTTCATGTATGACCATATCGGTAACCTGATCACACAAAAACATTGTCAGCAACCAAAGAAAAACTTGCTTCTGCTAATGTGACTAATGGGGGTTTCACTCATCTTACCATTCGATGAGTTTGGCGAATGTGAGCTCGATGAGTGTAAGTAATGAATAAAGGACCCAATAAGTTAGCCATTGTTTGTCATCAGCATGAGATTGAGTTTCAATCGCTTGAACTGAAGCATATCTAGCCATTGAAACATTCAAAAGAAGATAAAACCATTAGAACCTTACTTAGATGAAGTAAAAAGCTTTTGATCTACAGATTAGGAGTTCACTTACAGAGGATAAACGAGACTAACCACAGGCCTGCAAATATTCAACAACAGAGATTGTGATTAATTTACACATAACATTCCAAAAAGATGAATAATTTATAGGAATCAAATCAACTTTGAGAGAATTCTCGCAACTTAAACTAGGGTTATGTCCAAAAATAGAAACTAGAGCCTAGGCTGTGATGAATTGAGTATATAACATATGAGAAGCTATTAGCCAAAAAAGGAAGGAACTTTAAGGCAGAAGGAGAGAAAAGAAATTTGATGAGCATTACCCAGCAAGAACATCGAAGTTCCTGAGAAGAACCTTGAGGAAATTGCCAGCTCCAGATCCCATCACCAAGCTTTGATTTTGGCTTTTGAATCTGATTCTTCCTCCACTAAAAACACACTACTCTCTGGAGATGGATTGAGACTTTGAGAGAGAGAACGAATGATTGTGTGGTAGACCTGTTGAAAGTTTTTAACTTTTTAATTGATGTCGTGAAAACGATATGAATTGGAAAAAGCTACCCATTAATTTCTTTCCTTTCGGAATAATCAAAAGCTTTTTGGAAATTGTTACCAAAACGAAAATGGAAATTAGCTTAAAGTAAACGTTGACACAAGAAAATAAAGTAGTAATCTTTTTCTAAAATTCTCTATATGGAAGGAAGTTTTAACTATAGAAGGAAAACAAAATATTTGTATTGGGGAGGTTAATTACAATGTACTGTATCTCTCGAAATACTGTAAGTAGTTTTTCAGTTGCCGACATAAGAAAATACCGTTTTGATGTATGCAACAAGTTAAAAAGAACTTTTGTCTTGACTTGAATAAGATATTTTTCTTGACTATGAAGTTGAAGAAAATATACATGAAGATGACATTAGGGTTTTGATGATCTTAAAGATGAAATAAGTATTAGCTCTTTGCACAGCCGAGTGGGAATGATCGAACATTCATTCTTCCTCCCAAGGCGAGCGCCAGCAGATCGAACTCTTCTACATACCACAGTTCTGATACTATTGCCTGTATCAACAACAGAGAGATTTCTCAGTTCTTGGTCAAGAAAACTTTGCTTTTGTTGGAAGTTTTACCTTGAATCCTCGGATTTGGTTGTTTAGTCTTGTGACCAACTCATGGAGAAGCTGGAGATGGTCGTCAGAACCAGCCTGATACATAAAGAAACAACCACTAAGTCATGGAGATTCTGCAACTTTGGATTCTGAGTTTGTTGACAATAAGTGAAACACTTGCCTCAGTTGGAGATATTGGTGGACCAAGCAGTCTTGCCAATGATGTATGAAGAATTGCAGCATCATACTGAAACAAATATCAACACAAGTATCAGACAAGTGGTTCATGTTCATTGAGAGATATATACATTTTAGGAAATAGATATTACAAGTTGCTTCTCCGGTGCACGTGGAAGAACAGATCTCAGTTTCAAGCGGATTGTTATGGGGTCATCTCCAGAATTAACCTGGTGAAACATGAAACAGGATATTAGTCCCACATATCTGATTTAGCCATTTCTAAAGAACTTGGTAGCATAGTTTTTGTTATGGAGGATGAAATTCCCAAAGTGGTATAATCAAAACAAAATGGACATCTGACTCGCATTTATTGAAACAAAGAGAAAGCAACAAAAATACCTTCCAGCATCCAAGAAGAACACCAGTCGAGGTTAATAGAACTCTATCCAAGATAATCTCCAAAGGGCAAAGCTCTTTAGCAACTGCTTTAACAGCAGCTGCTTCTGCTTCAACCTGATAATGAAAAAGAGATTCAGAGACTAGAATCTTCACAAGATAAAAGTGGACTGATGATAAGATAAATGATAAAGTAAAAACAACAGACCTCAACTTCAGTAGCTGGAACAGAGAAAATGTGATTCGATGCATGAAACATGCTGAAGTGGTACATCTTAGAGTCCTGAAACCAAATTGCTAAAAAAAAACAAAGTATGAGAGAAGAAAATACAATTAACGGCATTATATATAATTCACATATATGGTAATAGCGGCAGGCTTACTATTTTCGAAGTAAGGACTGAACACATTTTTTACGACTTCCCTGCAATAAAACATAGAAGGACACCTTTTAGCAGTAGAACATTTTGAAAAGAGGGTAAATTTGCATTGAGATTGAGAAGGGGCAAGTTACACACTCACAAGACTGGGACAGAGTATTCTGTGCTGAGATGTAATACATTAGCTCGCACAGGGGGATTCGCAACCTGAATATTTTATACAATCATACATGATATTTAGCTATCGTTATACAAACCATTATTCCATTCTAACAATAGTAAAAGTAAGGATATAACATTCTACCTTAAGGACAGGTGCTATCTTTCCATCTTTCAGTGTGAAGAGATCTGAAAGTGACAATGACTGAGACGTTTCACCTTGTTTAAGAAACACGGGTCCGTTTTCTTGTAAATCCTGTTCCATCTTATTGTACAACCTAGTACTTTGCTCCGCATAGGAGACAAAGGAATCTGAAACATACCAATCCGACTAATTATTGCTATGAATAACCATTTACCTCAGATACAATCTTGATACAGATAAAGAAAACCCTTAAACAAAGGCACTAGATCCCCAAATCAAGCATTTCCCTTTGCATCAGATATTCAATCTAGAATGTTCTGCATTTGAACCACTAATCTTGTTGGCTTAAGAAGCTTCTAGAAGCATACCAAGTTTTGCTTTTATCAATAAGAAACATGTTGATGAACAAATAAAGAACGGTGATGTAAGTACCCATTTGATCCCTAAAAACTAAGTTCGGCTTAAAGAACCAATAGCAAACTCAAAATCTTAAGTACAAAAAACATAGAAAATTAAAAACTAGTTCTTTACGCAACCATAACTAGACAGTGCTGATGAACCCTTCAGTTAGCAAGTCAACATCGATCTTCCATTTACGAAACCCATATTCATTAAAAAAACCACAGACACACAATTTAGTTAATTAATCAGATCGGGGTTAGAAAAATTAAAACATCAAAAGGTACTCAATTTCGAGACAAGGAAAGGAAAAGTCAGTGATTGATAAATAAACAACCCTCAAGAGCTTAAAAAAATGATTTTTACCTGATGAAGGAGATGAAGTGGATGGCGAATTTCGAATACCCATTTGGAAAAGAGAGTAGAAGATAGTGAGAGAGATGGTCCAGAACAACACAGCGGTTCTCCAATTCGGTGCCCTAATCGCAGACGTTGTCGATGTCGCCATTTCTCCTTTTGTTTTGTTTCCTGGGAAACTCCATTAGTCTTTTCTCCATTAACGTCAAGCTCTGTTTTAATTTCCTTTTTTTTTGTGTGGCTATTTTACATCTAGTTTTGCCACTCGATTTCATCATATTTTTCTGTCAATATTTATTTATTATGTTGAATTAAAAAAAAAAATTATGTAACAATAAACTGCATAACACTTTCCGTTAACCTTATTCACCAAAATTTCGAATCCGTTTAAATCCGTATAATAATAACACACCATTCTACATTCGTGGTCATATTGGGCTTAGTGAGTGTTGTTGTGGCAACATACCTTACTTCCTTATGTCCAAGAACTACTACTAATTGTAGCATTGCAAAACATTAAGAAAGGAAGAAAAACTTACTTGAACTCATCTTTATAAGAAGATGATTGGTGATGGTCTTCTACCAAATAATTCTTCTACTACGAGGTGGGAGTTTGTGTAGAGAATACAGACAAGTATGTTTCAGAAAACTTACATAGGCAAAAACAGAAAATGACCAACCTCCTTGTCGCTATCCTTTATATACTCACATTTTTATGATATCACAAGGAGTAAATCGGATGATAAACATAGTGGGATTTAAGGAGGATTTCAACCAGATGTGATTCTCTATTTATATAAAATCTCCATTTCTTCCTATTTTTTTGGATTCTTATTTTATCTCATTAGATTCGAGTTAATTTTTCTTTTCTTTTTGTCATGTGGGACGGTGTAGAACTCGTCGAGTTTTGGCTCATGGGCTGCCGGAGAACCCGAGAGGTGCTAAAAATCCCTCTCCTACATTATAATACTAAACCAAATATATACGTGAGCTAGAAACCACAACCAACATTAAATCATACTAAACCGATTATGTATTATTGTCATTTACTGTAATTCAATCCATGATAGAATACAAAATGACTTCTAGATTTGCTATGTATGCATATAACCTCATGCTCATAAAATTTATCAAAACCAAAGTCCAGTCACACCTTATATGCAAATGACAATTCTTAATCCATAAATTCTACATTTGGTTCACAAATGTCCAACATGAGAACTAAAGCACAAGAAATAGTTTTGGTAAGTAAACAGAAAATGCAAAAAGTGTGAGAGTATTAAGGGGCCAAACCATGGTATTTTCATGCGCATACCAAAGTTGTGTTTCTCTACACTTACGTAAGTAAATATCAAAAACTTTCTTCTATGTTTTACAGTTTGCGTATAAAAACTTCAGTGTAAGGTAGATGTTACAATGTACATCAAACTTACATCAATAACTGTTGTTTCACATCGTCGAAGCAAAAATGATTATATATCTAATTTCATTACTCCCTATCATCGTCGCCACCCTCATGCTTTATCAACGATGGTGGAGATCCAACATACCGCCGGGACCAAAACCAAAGTTTCTGCTTGGAAACCTTCATCAAATGAAACCACTTTGGACGCATTCTTTCTCGGAGTGGTCAGAGACTTATGGTCCTATCATATCGGTGTGGATAGGGTCACAGCTCACTGTCGTGGTCTCGAGCTCTGATCTAGCCAGACAAGTGTTGAGAGACAAAGACCATCAGTTGTCTAACCGACACAGGATCGCAAGGATGACTCAGACCGGTACTGATCTTGTTTGGTCCGATTACAGTCCACATTATGTGAAACTGAGGAAACTCTGTACACTCGAGCTCTTCTCTCTGAAAAGCATCGAAAATTTCAGGTCCTTGAGAGAGATGGAAGCAAGATCGATGGTTGTGTCGATTCTGAAGGACTTAATGAGCAATTCAGGGGATGATCAGGAGCGAAAACCGGTGATTGTGAGGAAGTACCTAGCTGCGGTTGTTTTGAATACCATCTCAAGGTTAATGATAGGGAAAGAGTTCGGGTCTGAGGAAGGAAAAGAGTTTAAAGCCATCGTTGAGAAAGAACATCTTCTCAGTGGCTCAGGGACGATTCTTGATCACGTCTGGTGGCTCAAATGGGTTTCTTCTTGGTTCTTTAGTGATAAGGAATTCTTAGCGCACAAGGATCGGAGAACAAAGTGGTTTAGAGGAGCTATTATGGTGGAAGAAGATATAGAAATAGAGGATCACAGGGGATTTGTTCGGAAATTGTTGGTGTTAAAAGAGCAGAAAGAGCTGAGCGAAGAGACGGTTGGGGGACTAGTCTGGAACATGTTAACCGCGGGTGCTGACACAACTGCAGTTGTTATCGAATGGGCTATGGCAGAGATGATCAAATGCCCGACCGTGCAAGAAAAGGCGCAACAGGAGCTTGATTCTGTGGTTGGATCCGAAAGGTTAATGACTGAATCAGATATCCCCATACTGCCATATCTGCAATGTGTGGTTAAAGAAGCTCTCCGGCTTCACCCGTCAACACCATTAATGCTTCCACACAAAGCAAGTGAAACTGTTTGGGTAGGTGGGTACAAGGTTCCTAAGGGAGCCACAGTTTATGTCAATGTGCAGGCGATTGGGCGGGACCCTGCAAACTGGATAAACCCATATGAGTTCAGACCAGAGCGGTTCCTTCAGGAAGAAACCGATGTTAAAGGTCGAGACTTTAGGGTTCTTCCATTTGGATCAGGAAGACGGATGTGTCCAGCGGCACAGCTCAGCATGAACTTGATGACATTGGTGATGGGAAATTTGTTGCATTGCTTCTCATGGAGTTCCCCTGTTCCTGGAGAGAGGATTGACATGAGCGAGAATCCTGGATTGCTTTGTAACATGAGGACTCCATTGCAGGCTCTAGCTTTGCCGAGAGCTGCCGCAAGAGCAATACCTTTACCTTTAGATTAAAATAGATAAACAATCAGACACATAAGATAAGATAATCAAAATCCATATACCATGAAGACTCTCATAATGGACACGAAGATGTAGCTATGTAAAACCCAAGAGGCATTGCAAGATTTGAGACATGGTTGAGTATAGTTTCATACAATAACATGTAGCTATTATATATGGAAATAAAAGAGTCAATATTTACATGGTGAAAGCTCAATATCATGACAAGCATCGCATAGACTAAAACTTCATAATACAAATTTTAGGAGCTTTTGGTTTTTATTTATAGTGTTGATGGGAGGAGATGAAGTGTATATAATGCACCAAGATCAATTACTCTCTTGTCTACCAAAGTCAAGACCACACAAAAAAAAATTGGGCAGAGATTGTGTTTAACTTACAACAAGTTTCAAAGTATGGGAGCATGTAAGTCTTCATACTAATAAGTCGCACAAGTAGTAGGTGCCCGTAGAAACATGAAACTGCTCACTTGGCTATTTTATCGAACGCTTGGTGTGCACCTGCAATGTTAACAACGAACGAATTCAACAAAAAAATTCCCCGAGACGGCGAGACCCCAATTCTTTCTTACACCCAAAATCATCGCAGCTCTGTCGTTTACGTAGTCTCCGACTAACAGACATGAAAAAAAAAGGAAAAGCCTCCGACAAAACATCATCGTCCTTGGCAACAAATGAAGATGTTAGTATACTTCTAAATCTAAACCAAGCTTGGTTTATTGGTTTATTAATTAATAACGGATCAAGTTTAATCAAACCGAGCTTGTGCGTCACCACAATTTCTAAACCGGGCTAAACGCCTAAACCAAACTAGAAATTGAACTCAAAGCCAATCAGCCTACTAATAAATCTCTTGTTTACCATATGAATTTTGTTAACAGATGTCAAACTCTGAACTTTGGATACATTTGCAAGATACACAAATTGATACCTCAAAAAGTTAAAAGAATGTAGTACATGAAAGTGTCTTTCTTACAACAAAGAAAGTTCAACTAAAATTTTCAATCAAATTAGAAAATGCAAATAGTGTGAGAAAAGCAAAAAGTGAACCAATTCATGACAATTTCATGCAAAATTACGTGTTATCTAAACAGCTTATTCCATAACCGTGACTAAAAATAATAATTCATAAATCATTTAATATTTGGTGTATAAAAAAGTATACTTCATGAAGAAGCATCAAACCTGTATTTTATCAATTACCACACTTTGTCTAAGCAAAATGGATTTATTACTCATATCCTTAACCACTATCATAATCGCCGCCTACATGCAAAATCTACGACGTCGGGGATCCAACATACCGCCGGGACCACCAACGCGATTTCTGGTCGGAAACCTTCATCAACTGAAACCATTATGGACGCAGTCTTTCTCCGAGTGGTCACAGACTTATGGCCCCATCATATCGGTGTGGTTAGGATCACAGCTAGCTGTTGTGGTCTCGAGCTCTGACTTAGCCAAACAAGTGTTGAGAGACAAAGACTACCAACTCTGTAACCGACACAGAACCGCAAGGATGACTCAGAACGGCAGCGATCTTATTTGGTCTGACTACGGAGCACATTATGTGAAAATGAGAAAACTCTGTACACTCGAGCTCTTTTCTTTGAAAAGCATAGAGTGTTTCAGGTCGATGAGAGAGATGGAAGTAAGTTCCATGGTTAAGTCGATTTTCAATGACTTCATGAGCGATGATCAGAAACCAGTGGTGTTGAGGAACTATCTAGATTCTGTTGCTTTGAACATTGTTTCAAGATTAGTTATCGGGAAAACATTCGAACCCAAAGATGGAAGAGAGTTTAGATCAATTGTAGAAAGGGAGACTCGCTTGCCCGGCGCAACCAAGATGCTTGATTACACCGTTTGGCTTAAACGTCTTTCGTCATGGTTCACTAGCGACAAGGCGTTCATGAAGCACATGGCTCGGAAAAGAAATTGGTTTAAACGAGCTGTAATGGATGAAGTATATGGAGGAAGAGATCAAAAGTGTTTTGTTCAGAGTCTGTTAGAGTTGAAAGAGAAGGATGAGCTGACCGAGGAGACTGTGATGGGACTGGTCTGGAACATGTTAACTGCAGGAGCTGACACAACCGCCATAACTATTGAATGGGCAATGGCAGAGATGATCAGATGCCCGACCGTGAAAGAAAAGGTGCAGGATGAGCTTGATTCCGTGGTTGGATCCGGACGGTTAATGTCTGATGCAGATATCCCAAAACTGCCGTTTCTGCAATGCGTACTCAAAGAAGCTCTCCGGCTTCACCCTCCAACACCATTGATGCTTCCACACAAGGCCAGCGAATCAGTTCAGGTAGGTGGGTACAAAGTTCCTAAGGGAGCCACGGTTTATGTCAACGTGCAGGCGATTGCTCGAGATCCTGCAAACTGGAGTAACCCAGATGAGTTTAGACCAGAGAGGTTTCTTGTGGAGGAAACGGACGTTAAAGGTCAAGACTTTCGGGTTCTTCCGTTTGGGTCGGGAAGACGGGTGTGTCCAGCCGCTCAACTCAGCCTCAATATGATGACATTAGCACTAGGTAGTTTGTTGCATTGTTTCTCATGGACATCCTCTACACCTCGAGAACACATTGACATGACCGAGAAGCCTGGATTAGTTTGTTACATGAAGGCTCCATTGCAGGCTCTAGCTTCGTCCAGGCTGCCACAAGAGTTATACCTTTAACTTTTAACTGAGATAGATTATATTAATCAACATAAGATAAAGAGAGATTCTCAATTGCGAAAAACAGATGTAGTTATGGCAAGATTTAGGACATGGATGATGACATGGTTCGTACAAACAGAATGTAGCTATTGATAGTAAATAAACTAAATATTCCAAAAGAGAAAGCTTAGTCTCATCATTGCTAAAATTGAGAACCTCATAACACAAACTTTACACATCTGTTATAGAAGCAAGCCAGCAATGTGTTATCTTTGGGCTCCCATCATTCCTCACCATCTTCCTCCTCTTCATCGTCATCGTCTTCTTCTCCCTGAAGAGATTATGGTTTCAAAGATTTTCAAGGTTAAGAGATGGTGCACAGTAACAAAACATGTGACTCATAATAACAATGTCCAGACTGATACTCAATTAATCAATGTATTTTGAGGAGCAATGAGACAATTGTTTTACCTCTTCGTCACCATCATCATCTCCATCAAAATCCTCTTCATCAGCATCCTACATACATCAACAAAATCTTTAAGCAACTTATTACCTCTACAGAAAGAGGATTCAAGATTGAAAGTGAAATGATAAATAGTTTACATTGTTGAAGTAGGTGAGAGGGTTGGACCAGAGATCTTCCTTGATAATATCAGCAACCTGCTCCGAGAGAAGATTTCGGAGTTCAAATTGGGCAGATAATAAAAACGGTCTATAACGTATAACAAGTCAGAAAGTAGATGAGTATGTACCTCATCATGAATCTCATCCCCAGCATCTTCCTTATGTTGAGCATCAGTAAACCAAGTAAAGAAACTGAAGAGAAAGTTAAATGGAAAGAATTTAACTTTTTGTATCATATTCATCATATATTCATGACCACAAGAATTTCACTAAGAATATGATCACTTAATGGGGTCTAGAACAATACCTCTCCTCTGGCAATGCACGTTTATTTCCTTTCTTATCATCATGGTTCACTCCATTTGGCAAGCCCTACATTATTGAGAAACATCATTAAAAATAACGCCGAAGAGAGACAAATAAAGTAAGAAACTTATTATCTGTTTATATTTACCTTGCCCTCCTTCCATTTGATAGGAGTTGCAGTGATTTTTGTTGTTCCTTCTTCAAGGAAAGTAAATGTCTTGGTAAGCTTGGCATCCTCAAAGAACGGGTTTGAAGTGAAGTGCTGCGATTGATACCCCCAATTTAACAAGTTAAATAACAACAAAACCCAGTAATCTTCTCAGATCAATATGAGAAGACAATAACAACAGATTAGAAAAATGAGCTGGATAAAGAAACATACAAAAGTTATAGAGTATCCAGATTTCACATCTTTGGCATCCTCCACTTCCAGAGAGTTCAAGTACTTAAAAATCTGTAAAAACAGGGAAATCAAATGAATTGGTAAAAAGTAATGTAACTGTACAGAAAAAATGAATGCCAATCGGATAGTTATCGCCTTATCGGCATTATAATCTGGAAAACATGCCGAAAGATAACTCAAACCTTTTGGTCTTCTTCAGTCAAGAGGTCGCCTAAGGCAGGATGACTCAAAAACTGCAAAGAATGTGTAATGGTCATTGGTCAATAAGTAGTAGATGTTTAAAAACAGTAACTGAAAACAACCTATAAACACTTACAGCAGTCATCCAAAAGCCAGGAATCGATTGGATAACTTCATTGCGCTTGTCATAGACAGGTTTCCGTATCACGTTATATTTCTGCTCTACTTCCAAGACCTCGTCACTGGCCTTTTCGTTAATCTATAACCAACAAACCAGAGTTAGGAGAAAGAAGAAGAAAAAAACACTCATTAGAGTTCATGTCAATTCTAACTGTACTTATGAGTTAATGATATGCAATTGTTTGAGCTTTAACTTCTCAAACAGTACTCTTTCCACTAACTTCTCTATAGCTATTGGAGGAGTAATTACAGAGAGCAGTCACATGAATTAAATTATAAATAAGCAGAAATCACACAACATGTTCTCAAATTGCATTGTACGAATACACAACTATCACTACTGTAGCAACAATACAAAAAGACGATCCTTCATTCAAATCCAGCTACATATGAACATTAAAGTAAAATCTGTACCATAAAAATCAAAATTGGAATCCATTCAACTTTACCAGGATACAGAGCACATGACACCGGTTAAGAAAAAGGGGAAAAATCTGGAGAATCAGAGCAAATTAACGAAAAGTGAAAGAGGAGATTTTTTAACCTTCTCGAGGTCGTCTTGAATCTCCTGAAGCTTCTCAATTGAGAGAACAAGCTCTGCGTCGATTTGCTCCAAGTTTTCTTCTTCGCCTTTCTCTTCAATTTTCGACTTCTTGCTCTTGTCCGCGACCATTTTCAGTTCACTTCCTTTGAGGAAACCCTAATTCCAAAGAAAGAGAGGATTTTGGCTCCTCCTTTTGGTCTCTTCTCTTCTTGTGGTTCCGTCACAAGAGAATCAGCTAAAACCCTAGCTCCCGATGAGAGTTTATGCTTGTGAAGTGTGAGAGTGGGCAAAAGGGAACTTAGGGTTTTGAGGGGTTTATGTGGACCAATCAGGTTGCGCCAGCTGAAGCAAATAAGGGTATATTAGTCAATTTAAAAATCAATATTAGGGTACTTTAGAATTTTCTCTTCACTTGCTTTTTTAAGTTATCCTATTAAAATAGTTGATTTAATAAAAGCGGATTAAGTCATTTAATTTTTCCCTTTTTGTGTCGTATGATTTTACTTCAGGACCACTAAAACATTATTGCTCTAAAATATTATAACTTGACAAAATATATCCACTTTAAAATAAAACAATTTGAGAAGAAAAAAACAAAAAAAAAAAGGAAATGTTGACAGTGGGATTTGAACCCACGCCCTTTCGGACCAGAACCTTAATCTGGCGCCTTAGACCAACTCGGCCATATCAACTTTTGTGTTCTAGAAAGAAAACATAATTATTTATTCAAATTATTCCTACGCGCTTCTTCGCCGAGTGCGATGGGTTTACTACTCCCAGCGTTGTAGCCGTTGAAGCTCATCAGTGAACTTTACTTTCATCCATTGTAATTGATTTCTCCAGTTGTTTTCTGAGTCTCCTCATTGAGAAAGGATCTACCTTTTTCTCGATTTTATTCTCTCCGCTGAGAATTGTCTAGGGTTCTTCTGTCTTCTTTGCTATTTCTCTCGTATCTGGATTTTAGGGATTCAAAGTATTTTCATTAGGTTACGATTATTCTCCTTTATGGGTCCTCCTCTGCTTCCGAAACATGTAACTGCAGTTATAAAATGTCAGAAGGATCCTATGAAAGCTCTAGAAATGTTCAATTCGATGAGAAAAGAGGTTGGTTTCAAGCATACTTTATCTACTTACCGCAGTGTCATCGAAAAGCTTGGATATTATGGAAAATTCGAAGCCATGGAAGAGGTTTTAGTGGATATGCGGGAGAATGTTGGTAACCATATGCTTGAAGGGGTTTATGTTGGGGCAATGAAGAATTATGGTAGGAAAGGGAAAGTTCAAGAAGCTGTTAATGTGTTTGAAAGGATGGATTTTTATGATTGTGAGCCTACGGTTTTCTCTTATAATGCTATTATGAGTGTATTGGTTGATAGTGGTTACTTTGATCAAGCTCACAAGGTGTATATGAGGATGCGGGATAGAGGTATTACGCCTGATGTTTACTCGTTTACGATTAGGATGAAGTCGTTTTGTAAGACCAGTCGGCCTCACGCTGCTTTGAGGCTTCTTAATAATATGTCTTCTCAAGGCTGTGAGATGAATGTGGTTGCTTATTGTACTGTGGTTGGTGGGTTTTATGAGGAGAATTTTAAGGCTGAGGGATATGAGTTGTTTGGGAAGATGCTTGCATCGGGTGTTTCGCTTTGTCTTAGTACGTTCAACAAGCTTCTACGTGTTCTTTGCAAGAAAGGAGATGTTAAGGAGTGTGAAAAACTACTTGATAAGGTTATCAAAAGAGGTGTTTTACCGAATCTGTTTACTTATAATTTATTCATTCAAGGGCTTTGTCAGAGAGGTGAGCTTGATGGTGCGGTTCGTATGGTAGGTTGTCTCATAGAACAGGGACCCAAACCTGATGTCATCACGTATAACAATCTTATATATGGCTTATGTAAGAATTCCAAGTTTCAGGAGGCAGAGGTTTACTTGGGGAAAATGGTGAATGAAGGGCTTGAGCCTGATAGTTATACCTATAACACACTAATAGCTGGATATTGCAAAGGTGGGATGGTACAACTTGCAGAAAGGATTGTAGGTGATGCTGTTTTCAATGGATTTGTGCCTGATCAGTTCACATATCGCTCCTTAATTGACGGGTTGTGTCATGAAGGTGAAACAAACCGTGCTTTAGCTTTATTTAATGAGGCCTTAGGGAAAGGGATAAAGCCTAACGTTATTCTTTACAACACACTGATCAAGGGATTGTCTAACCAGGGTATGATTCTAGAGGCTGCTCAGTTGGCGAATGAAATGTCTGAAAAGGGTTTGATTCCTGAGGTACAGACTTTTAACATACTCGTAAATGGACTATGCAAGATGGGATGTGTTTCTGATGCTGATGGTCTTGTTAAAGTCATGATCTCCAAAGGGTACTTTCCTGACATATTTACTTTCAACATTTTGATTCATGGTTATTCTACACAGTTGAAAATGGAAAACGCACTTGAGATATTAGATGTTATGTTGGACAACGGTGTTGATCCTGACGTGTACACTTACAACTCTTTGTTAAATGGTCTCTGCAAAACTTCAAAGTTTGAAGATGTGATGGAAACATATAAAACTATGGTGGAGAAAGGTTGTGCCCCTAACTTATTCACGTTTAATATACTTCTGGAGAGTCTATGTAGATACCGCAAACTAGATGAAGCCTTGGGGTTATTGGAGGAAATGAAAAACAAGAGTGTGAATCCAGATGCGGTTACATTTGGAACGTTGATTGACGGGTTCTGCAAAAACGGAGACTTGGATGGAGCATACACGCTGTTCCGGAAAATGGAAGAGGCTTATAAGGTTTCAAGTTCAACGCCAACATATAATATCATCATTCATGCTTTCACTGAGAAGCTAAATGTTACTATGGCGGAAAAGCTTTTCCAAGAGATGGTTGATCGTTGTCTTGGTCCTGATGGATACACATACCGGCTTATGGTTGATGGTTTTTGCAAAACGGGAAATGTCAATTTGGGGTACAAGTTTCTACTGGAGATGATGGAAAATGGGTTTATTCCATCTCTCACAACGCTTGGACGTGTAATAAACTGTCTTTGTGTGGAGGATAGAGTTTATGAGGCTGCCGGTATTATCCATCGGATGGTCCAGAAAGGACTGGTCCCTGAAGCTGTGAACACCATTTGTGATGTTGACAAAAAGGAGGTGGCTGCTCCTAAGCTTGTCTTGGAGGATTTGTTGAAGAAGAGCTGTATCACGTATTATGCTTACGAACTTCTTTTTGATGGCCTTAGAGATAAGAGGCTACGCAAGAAAAAGGGTTTCACAGTGGTAGCCATATGAATCTGATGCAGTGGCGTTGCTTAAAGAACTGATTGAGTTTGTTTGATTTGAGAAGATAGAACTCAGCCAATGCTCTGAGCCCCATGGATTGAACTTAGATTTAAATTGTGGGTGACAAGTCTATGTTCAGTGAAATTTCATCCAAGACACAAAAAGGTTGGAGTTGCTCTGATCTTTAACCATGATCTATTGAACCTTATATCCGGAACTATAGTCAATAACGTCTCCTGGATAGTTAGAGAAAGAAGTTTTGCTGATTTGATCCCATTTCCTCTTTTATTTATGGTACTGCTACATGATAGAGTTAAATGTTAACCACAGGTCCACAGGCAAGGGTCATGCTGCATATGCATGATCTAAGTCCTTCTCAACTTCGCCTTCGATGAGAATTTTTCGGCAGCAGTGCGGAAAGAAGCCATAGTTGAGGAACACCTGACAACTGTGGCTGCATAAGGTACGTGGAGCTTTCTGAACATTGTGGCCTTTTTGTTATATGTGGTTGGTTAGTTGCAGTCACTGAGAAGTATATAGATCTTACAATGATCGAGTCACTTTTTTTATTAGAACTGTTTATCATTGCAAGTTCCCATAATTTTTCTGACAAAATATAACAACAAAGCGTATCAACTATAGAGCATGGAGATACCGCAAACGGTTTTCTTTAGTTCATTATCATACAGTAATAGCTACGATAAGTTCATACACAACTCTCAGGGAATTATTTCTTACTTTAAATAGTTATCTAACTCTTATTCTATTATCCTCTGAGACAATATTAAATCCAGATGATTCATCACTAGACCAGCATCTTGATCTAATTATGCATTTGCAGCCTGCTGGAGACACTTTTGTCTATACTTCTGGATAAATGTCACCAACGTATCATGAGGCACTTCGACTTCTTTTATCACACTTAGATCTTGCAGGCGCTCTATCCAGTTGTATAAAGTCGGAGTGTTCACTGGACCAATTATGTCTACACCGATTGCTTCACGATGAGCTTTGTAGCCTCCGAGAGTAGCAATGATGGTGATTTCCAAAAGCCCAACATCATCATTCCTTCTGATGTTTTTATTCGGGAAATGCTTCTTGAGTCCCTCATCAAGAACTTTGAATCTTTTTCTTGCCTCTTCTACAGACTTTGCTTGAGCTTCACCCTCCTGGGACATGACTTGACCCATGACCTCAAACACCTGCAACAAGAAACAGTCAATAGTCTGCTAATCATATCAATGTATGGGGTTGATTTCAGATGAGAGGTTGGGGGAACACACCTGTTGGTTGATGTAGCTGACCCAGAACCGGACCTGGGCCCTTTCATAAGGATCCTCTGGGAAGAAACGAGGAGAGTTTGTCCACGTCTCATCGATATATTCAAGAATCACAAGTGATTCAGCCACTGGTTTCCCATCATGGACAAGAACAGGAATCTTCTTGTGCACCGGGTTGAGTTGAATCAGCGATTCACTTTTGTTCTGAAGATCTTCTTCGAGGTACTCGTAGAGTACACCCTTGAGTTTAAGAGCGATTTCGACCCTCTTTGAGTATGTGCTTATCCACGTCCCATGTAATATCACTTTGCTCTTCTTCTCCTCCATATCTCAAAACTCGGTTGTTTATTTCTTACACCTTTTTCTTAAAATCTCTTTGGGGATTATGATTTTTGTGCTTCATTGTTCAAATTGTTTTATAGAGACTAAGGGGCATTGTCTTATTATTCGGTCAAAAGTCAAAACTTTGAATGTTCCAATTAATATTACATTAACGATTTGTTTATTTCATGATCAAGATTGATGGAACAGAGCCAAGAGATAAAAACTGAATTATCTTTGACTTTACTGCCGCCCAAGAAAATGGAAATTAGTAACTATTTTACGACGAATTTTCTCTGGAATGATCTTACGAAATATCTACTATTGAAAAAAGACCATTCAAGAGGGATAATTTTTTGTTCTTAGAGCTGTCTCCTACAGTGAAAGCAATTCCAACTTTAATCTCTAATCAGTTTCAAGTTGCAACTGTTCCTTCATCATTAACTCGAAGCAAGACCTCTGCACCTCACGGCTTTTCACAAATATATAACATCAGACAGAACTCCACCCTGGTTCTTTCTGTACACCTGTTCCTTTCATCAGCTTACGAGTTTCCTCCACTTCGTCCCACTCACCAACCTCTGCAAGGATGTTCGAGAGTGAAATATATGCTCCAGCGTCTGATGGCTCTAATTCTATAGCCTTTTTTGCAGCTACCTTCCCGAGTTCAACTTCCCCGTGAATTTTGCAAGCAGCAAGCAATGTTCCCCAGACCAAGGCGTCTGGTTTAATATGCATATTGTTGATAAAACTCTCAGCTTCTCTAAGTCTTCCTGACCTCCCTAAAGCATCGACCATGCAGACATAATGTCGGTTCTCTGGTTCGATACCATAGTCTTTTACCATCGAGTTGAGATGGAAATAGCTTTCTTCGACCAAACCACCATGACTACAAGCAGACAAGACTCCCACAAAAGTCACTTTATCAGGCTTGAATCCTTTTTCCTTCATAAGATTGTACACTTGTAACGCTTCATTGGCCTTTCCATGTTGAGCATAACTTGCAATCAGCGCTGTCCACGCTATTAAATCTGGGCCATTGATCTGGCTGAATGCTTTACAGCAGTCGTCAATGCTTCCAAATTTCGAATACATTGTCAGTAGTGAGCTTCCTACAGAAGGCTCTGTGCACAATCCAATTTTTGTGATGTAGGCGTGAACTTGAGCTCCCAGCGATGATTCGTCAGAGAGAGCAGCGGCTTTAAGAATGGATGAAATTGCAAAGGAGTCCATAGTAAAACCAGACATGACCATATCACGAAATAGAAGGAAGCCATCCTGGATTAACCCGTGTTGTGAATATCCCGAAATTAAAGATGAACATGACACTGGATCCAGTTCAGGGAGCCTATCGTAGACCTGTCTAGCCAACTTTAGTGAGCCACACTTTGAATACATGTTTACTAGTGCAGAACCAAGATCCATTCCCTTGTCAATTCCCGCTCTTAGCGTATACCCATGTATTTCTTTACCTCTTGGCAGAGAAGGATGAGAAGAACACACAGTTAGAACAGCAGCTAGAGTACTCTCATCAGGGCTAGTCCCATCATCCAGCATCTCGCTGAATAGTCCAATAGCTTCTCTTAGATAACCGTACTCATTGAAACCAGAAATCATGGAAGCCCAGCAAGCATTGTCTTTAAAAGGTATCCCCTGGAATAATTTATATGATTCTTCCAAACTACCACATTTAGAGTACAATGTAAAAAGAGAACTTCCAACAGTGAGATCAAGAACCAACCCACTTTTAAGGGTGTAACCGTGAACCTGCTTACCTAAATTCAAACAATCCAATACACTTAACAAACTGCATACACTAAACTCATCGGTTCTCAAACCCTCCTGAAGCATTCTAGTAAACAGTCTTATTGCTTTACCAGGCTTCTTACTTTGCGAAAACGAAGTGATCATCACATTAACTATATTTTGTCTCTGAATATCGTCCAGATCCTCAAAAACCTGTTCAGAAAGATCAATATCTCCACTCTTTGAGTACATACTAATCAAAGCGGCAGCCACTGAGGAATCAAGATAGAAACCACTCTTAAAGACCCAAGCATGGACCTGGCTTGCTTCACAGACCATAGAAGGTCTACCACAAGCAGAGATTACACTAGTTACGGTACAGTTGTTGATCTCAACACCTGAGTGTCTCATTTCCTTGAAAATTTCAAGAGCAGAGAAAGCATCATTACTCTTTGTGTAACCAGACAGCATTACTGTCCAAGATACAACACTAGGGTTAGGGATACGGGAGAATACTTCCATAGCTTCAGCCATATGCCCACATTTGGCGTATAAGTCAACAATTGCAGTACAAACAAATACATCTTCTGCTCCGCATTTGATCACCCGAGCTTGAACCACTTTTCCAAACCTAAGCTTCTCAAGGGAAGCACAAGCAGCCAAAACACTGGAATATGTATAACTATCAGGTTTCTGAAACCCAACACACATTTCATGGAAAAGATCAAAAACAGCACCATAATTTTGGTTTCTAAGTGCCCCTGCTATGATAGTGTTCCAACAATACACATTAGCAGATAAAGAGTCACGGAACACTTTATAAGCATCCTCAAATCTTAGATTCTTAGAGAATACGTCTATCAAAGCCGATTCAACAACTTCATAGAAGAAATAACCCATCTTTATAGTATGACAACACACCAGCTCACTAAACAGAGGAGCTTGTAAAGCACTACAAGCCGAAATCACAGACCCATAACTTATCTCATTAGCCTCAAAACCCAAGAAATGCATCTTAGAAAAAAATCTCAACGATTCTTCAAACAACCGATGTTGTTTATAACCAGAGATCATAATGTTACAAGAAACAACATCTGGTTGAGGAATTGTATCGAACAACTTAGCTGCATCAGCCATGGAACCCGAGTTTGAGTACCAGCTAAGCAATGATTTAGTAAGGAAAACATCAAATGGCAGAAGATATCGTCTAAGCAAATGGGCTTGTAGAATTTTTGTTGTTCTGAGATTACAAAGCCTTGAATTTGATTGATCATTGAAGAATCGAAAAGGGTTAAAAGGAGCTGAAGAAGAACTGGAATCTTTGCTGGAAAATGATAACTGGTTTCGGAAATTGGTAACGGAAGATAGTAGTCTGGAGGTAGAGAAAGGAGAGATCTTCAAGGAGTTTAAGCTCTCGTTCGCTAGACAATTCATCGTCAGTCCATGAGCTCAAGGAAGCAAAATCAACATAAAGTATGAAACTTTTAAAAAACAAAATAGAGATATCATATAAATATATGATATATAATTGGTATTGTTTAAGTCAACATAAAGTCAAGATGGCCGAGTTGGTCTAAGGCGCCAGTTTCAGGTACTGGTCCGAAAGGGCGTGGGTTCAAATCCCACTCTTGACATTTCTTTTTATGCTTTCAAAAAAAAATCTTTTACCCATTCCAATAGACAATTGGACCATTCTCAGATACTTTCATAGACGTAATAACCTAATTTGAGCATGAAAAGGATATTAAAAAATCAGTATAAAATCACACGCCTCGTCTCATGAACTCAAAATCGCTTCCAAAAAAAAAGAATTAAGTCTGTTTCTAAACCAACAAGAGAAAAGCCATGGGTGACGCTAATTTTGACTACAGTGTCTCTTTCCGCCAGGACTTAACTTCTCCGCTTACCGTCGAGCTAACGTGCACCAACGTCGTCCACAAAAAAATCCGTCTCTTCACCGGCGAAACAAAAACACTCTCTCTACCCGAACAAACCATCGACCACCACACCAGCTTTATTCCCCTGAACGTATCCACCCCCTCCACAAACACTCAAAACGACCTCCTTTTCGACATCTTTCGTAGTCCCGACCAAACCACTGTTATCTCCAGACCAAGCAAGACTAGTAGTAATTATTCGCTAAGTTGCGTGAGAATCTCCAAAATCTTGAGCAGCTTCGGCGTCACCGAAAACGGCTGCTCTACTATCTTGCGCGAGATCGACATGGCCATTACATCATCATCATCATCATCGAGAGGCAGAGGAGTGGTTGAAATCAAGATATGGAAGATCAAGACTGAGTTTTACAAAGCCAACAAAGCTGCGGAGAACTTGTTGATCGACAGCTACTGTTATAATTACTTGAACGTTGCAACAACGGAGGAGAATGGATGCGCTATTTGCATGGAAGATTACATAGAAGGATCATCAATAGTGGCTAAATTGCCTTGTGATCATGAATTCCATGGAGATTGCATCAACAAGTGGTTGCAACTCAATCATATGTGTCCCTTGTGTCGATCATCAATTCCTAAGGATGTTAAATCCGGGTATCAGTCCTGTTTAGATTCAATTTTTAGGTGTTTTGGATTCTGAAAAATAGTTACTATATTCATATTTAGTTTGGTTTTGGTTCAGTTACGCCTTTCAAAAATATTCGGTTAATCAAATAAACTACAGTTATGTTTTGTTTGATTTTGAATTGTTCATATCTCTGTTACATTCATATTTAAGCAGAACAAAATTATTAAACAACAAGATTTTTTTATTTTTTTAAGTTACAAATACATATTGGAAAAATTAAAGGTCGAAATACGCTAAACTTGGGCAGATGATTAATTCATAAAATTCGTCAAACGCAGGATACTCTAGCTATTGATCCACAACGAATGTTGTATATGGTAATACTCGATCAGTGACTGACATTGATCCACAAGCCGAATCCTTTACCCAGTCGAACATGCTACTAAACCACACTCTGTCACTCTCATTCTCATGTGGTTCATAAATTTAATACTTATCCATGCATGCAGAAATATACATGAATGTTTGCAAGTTTTAAAAATGGTTTTTGGATTTTGGTTTTTAGTTTTTGATTTTCTTGGTTTTTGTTTTTGGTGTAGATTTTAGTTTCTTAAAAACTTGAGTGGTAATTTCTTTAGATTTTGGTTTTTATGTTAATGGATAATATTTTTTTTTACAAAAAAATTATAAAAATAAAATAAAAAAATGTGATTGATGGTTTTTGAGAGAGAAACTCCCAAAACATAGATTTTGGTTTTCTTTGAAAAATTGTTAAAACACTCAAAAACTAGATTCTCTATTTTTTAGGAAAACTTGTTTTTTCAAAATCTTGAATGAGTATAAAATAGATTTTGGGAAAAACTAAAACCAAAAACTAGATTTTGTATATAGAAAAAGATTTAAAATAAAAAGAAAATCCCATGAAACATAGATTTTAGTTTTTTTTAAAAAGTTGACAAAACTATCAAAATCTATAGATTCCCTATTTTGTTTTTAGAAAAAACCATTCTTTTCATAATTGATTGGTTATAAAGTAGATTTTTGGAAGAAAAAAAAAAAGTAAAAAGGTTAAAAACCAAAAACAACTTCAATTCAAGGCCTAAATTAAAATCCTAATTCGAGTGGGAAAAGGATATAACTAATTAACCCTTCTCGGTACAATTCGAGAGCTACTGCTCCAATTCATCGGCTATTAAGTTGCTTCGATATAATTCGAACGTATGGACGATGGAGGAGGAGGAGAATGAATGTGTGATTTGCATGGATGGTTACACACAAGGATCAATAGTGGCTAAATTGCCTTGTGAATATACAGTTAAACATTCTGTTATTTTGATAACGGAAATTATACAAAATTACTAAATTGCCATCCAAATTGAAACACAAAACTATAAAACATGAGTGTCCCTTGTGCCGATTTCGAATGTCTCATTCATCATCTTGTTCACTTTTTCTTTGGATTTTCGATTTGTAAAACAACAAAAAGAAAGATGAGTTCTTTCTTTTTTCAGGGTTTAATTAGGGTTTATGAGCTTTCATCTGGATTATGATAAATAAAAATTCCAGCTTATATTTTTTTTGGTTTGTGACGATGACTATAGCAATTCACCATTGTCTCTCTCTCCTTAATAGCTGCAAGAACTTAAGAGCTTTAACACAAATACATGGCTTGTTTATTAAATACGGCGTCGACACTGATTCTTACTTCACTGGAAAACTTATCCTACATTGTGCGATTTCTATATCCGACGCTTTACCTTACGCTCGTCGTCTCTTGCTCTGTTTTCCTGAACCTGATGCGTTTATGTTCAACACTCTCGTCCGAGGCTACTCTGAATCCGATGAGCCGCACAATTCCGTTGCGGTGTTTGTTGAAATGATGAGGAAAGGTTTCGTCTTTCCGGATAGTTTCTCCTTCGCGTTTGTCATCAAGGCGGTGGAGAATTTCCGGTCTTTAAGAACTGGGTTTCAGATGCATTGTCAAGCTTTAAAGCATGGGCTTGAGTCGCATTTGTTTGTTGGCACTACCTTGATTGGTATGTATGGGGGATGTGGGTGTGTTGAGTTTGCTCGCAAGGTGTTCGATGAAATGCATCAACCGAATTTGGTTGCTTGGAATGCTGTGATCACCGCCTGTTTTAGGGGGAATGATGTTGCGGGAGCGAGGGAAATCTTCGATAAGATGCTGGTAAGGAATCACACGTCGTGGAACGTGATGCTTGCTGGGTACATTAAAGCTGGGGAGCTTGAGAGTGCTAAACGGATCTTCTCGGAAATGCCTCACAGAGATGATGTCTCCTGGAGTACTATGATTGTTGGTATTGCTCATAATGGAAGTTTCAATGAGTCTTTCTTGTACTTCAGGGAGTTACAACGAGCGGGAATGAGTCCAAATGAGGTAAGTCTGACCGGAGTTCTCTCTGCCTGTTCACAATCTGGGTCATTTGAGTTTGGGAAGATATTACACGGGTTTGTAGAGAAAGCAGGGTATAGTTGGATAGTTTCGGTGAACAATGCGCTTATTGATATGTATTCTAGGTGTGGTAATGTCCCAATGGCTAGGTTAGTCTTTGAAGGTATGCAAGAGAAGAGGTGTATTGTATCTTGGACATCAATGATAGCAGGCTTAGCTATGCATGGTCAAGGAGAAGAAGCTGTTAGACTATTCAATGAAATGACCGCGTATGGTGTTACACCAGACGGGATATCTTTCATTTCACTTTTGCATGCTTGCAGTCATGCTGGACTGATTGAAGAAGGTGAAGATTACTTTTCTGAGATGAAGAGAGTTTACCACATCGAACCAGAAATTGAACACTATGGTTGCATGGTTGATTTATATGGCCGATCTGGAAAACTGCAAAAGGCTTATGATTTCATATGCCAAATGCCAATTCCGCCAACTGCCATAGTATGGCGGACTCTTCTCGGGGCTTGCAGTAGTCATGGGAATATCGAATTGGCAGAGCAAGTGAAACAAAGGCTTAATGAGCTTGACCCAAATAACTCAGGGGATCTTGTACTTCTGTCGAATGCTTATGCAACTGCAGGTAAATGGAAGGATGTTGCTTCTATCAGAAAGTCAATGATTGTCCAGAGAATCAAGAAGACAACTGCTTGGAGCTTGGTTGAAGTTGGCAAAACCATGTACAAGTTCACTGCAGGCGAGAAAAAGAAGGGAATCGATATAGAGGCTCACGAGAAGCTAAAAGAAATAATCTTGAGGCTTAAAGATGAAGCTGGATATACCCCAGAAGTAGCAAGTGCTTTATATGATGTAGAAGAGGAAGAAAAGGAGGATCAAGTGAGTAAACACAGTGAGAAGCTTGCACTTGCATTTGCTCTAGCTAGATTGTCCAAAGGAGCAAATATCAGGATAGTAAAGAATCTGAGAATTTGCAGAGATTGTCACGCTGTTATGAAGCTAACGTCGAAGGTTTATGGGGTAGAAATATTGGTCCGAGACAGAAATCGCTTTCATTCATTTAAGGACGGTTCTTGCTCATGCCGTGACTACTGGTAAAAGGTTGTGAATAGATGTACACCACACATATATCATTTTGTGGACTAATGCATCCACTAGTGACCTCACCAATGGAAGCTTCACTCCCAACACAAACTTTCAGATGTCTCTACTCTCTATAACTTGAGGTCTTCATTTGCGAGGTTTGTGGTTTACATTGCCTTGGGACTGCGGGTAACTTTGATACTTTGCATTCTTCTTGGCCTAGAACGTAATATACGAAATTGTTTTGGACTGTTATTGTAAATTTCTAACAGATTCTACCAAACTTTGACGAGAAATATCAAGCACGTCTTCGTGGTTCTGGTTCAAAAGTCTCAACCTTTGAATCGTCGTTTCCTTCTTTCTCGCTTCAGATCTTCGAAAAACCCTAATTTTTTGTATAATTTCGCTTCCATGGCTGCTTCAGCTGCATTCTCCATTTCATCACCACCTTTTGTACCCTTTACCACCAAAATTCGCAGACCATTTCTCTTGCTTACTCCAAAATATCCCAAACCTGTTTCGGTGCGAGCTTCTGTGTCCTCGATCTCCATCGATGAAAAATTGCCAGTCCAAACAAAGGTTAGTTTACTAGTATCTTGTTTTGTATTAATGGTTTGATCCTTTGACTTGGAGAATGAATTAGACAAAATTGTATTAGTCATGTTGAGATTCTATTGAGTTTTGTTTCACAATCTTACTATATTAGCTGTATTCTTTTTATGTAGAATTTGATCAAAGTGAGATTTGTTTTCTTACTTCTGAAACCAGAAATGAAAAGTAAGGCTCTTCTGGGATAATCCTTTCGTTTCTGGGCTTCTTTTAATGTAATGATGCTGTTCTGTTTTAGACAAGCAACTGGCAGTGGAAGTTCAAGGGCAATTCGATTGGTATATACTATGAAGAGCATGAGAGGGAGAAGTGTGAATCGGCTAAGAATATTCTAATGATACCAACAATTTCCGATGTTAGCACCGTTGAGGAGTGGAGATCTGTAGCTAAAGACATTGTGCAGCGCGATGGAGACGTCAACTGGCGAGCAACTATTGTAGATTGGCCCGGTCTTGGTTACTCTGCTAGGCCGAAGATGGATTATGACACAGATGTCATGGAGAAGTTTGTGGTCGACTTCATGAACTCACCTGAAAGCCCAATGAGCCAGTCAGGTTAGTGTGAACCACTGCTTTTTCTATTTGTGTTGGCAAAATTATGGTAACAAAAAGCTACACATACTCTCCATGGCTTTAGTTCCCGGTTCCTTATAGTTCGATATGAAAACTGATTCGTAGTTGGTAATATCTATATTTACTTTGGCGAATAATTTTAGCTATACATGATATGATCCCTTGCAATGCTTAGAGTCCCTTACACTTAGCTCATTCTGAATGTATGTCTTCTCTATGGCTCTGACTGCTTATACGCTTGAATCGGGTTTCCATTGATCCTCCTTATTTGCTTTCTCAACTAACTAAAGAAACAAGCAATATCTTGACATAGTCCATGTAACTCCGAAACAGGTAATGATGATTTAGTGATCATTGGAGGAGGGCATGCGGCAACACTAGCACTCCGTGCTACCCAACGTGGGCTACTAAAACCATCAGCTATTGCTGCTGTCGCACCTACATGGGCTGGACCTCTCCCTATTGTATTTGGCCGTGATTCTTCCATGGTGTCGAGGTCCGTTGACATCTTTTCATTGAGAAAAGAAGAAGATAAAAACTTTCCTCTCTTGATCGCTCTGTTTTTTTCTCAACAGGTATGGTATGCTAAGAGGAACTCTAAGAGCACCTGGAGTTGGTTGGATGATGTACAACATGTTGGTGAGCAACGAGAAGTCAATCGAGTCTCAGTACAAATCCCATGTTTATGCAGACCAAACCAACGTGACCGATGCCATAATCCAAAGCAGATACGAGTTAACAAAACAGAAGGGATCACGCTACGTCCCTGCAGCTTTTCTGACTGGTTTACTCGACCCGGTATCATCCCGGGAAGAATTTCTCCAACTGTTTGCTGATTTGGAAGGGAAATTACCGGTTATGGTTATGTCAACAAAAGGAGCTCCAAAAAGATCGAAAGCAGAAATGGAAGCATTAAGAGGAGCGAAAGGAGTAAGCAAATTCGTGGAAGTTGAAGGTGCACTCTTACCTCAAGAAGAGTATCCTTCTCTTGTTGCTCAAGAGCTCTACAACTTCTTGCAAGAGACTTTTGCTAAATGTTAGATAGATTAAAGCTCACGTATACAGCCAGGCCCAGAAAATGTGACCGCAGGCCCATAGAGTGTTCATTGTTTGCTGAACTCTACAGTAAGAAGTCTTTTTTTATATTTGCTTTCCTAAGTTTCAATTCCAAAACATATTTTCCTTTTTAATTCCACACAACTTTTTTGAGAATACTGACTCAAAAACAGTGATAACCAGTTCCATATAGAATCAAAAAACAGAAAATATTTCTTAAATTGTCAACTATTTGGCCACCACCACACCACTTGAATTGTTTATTTTAATATTCCATAATTCTTCGTTTTAAAAATGAAAATGCGATTGAATAAAAACGACAAAATATAAGTGTCCATCTCTTTAAGGCTACTCATATATCCCCAAAAGTTGGATAAGTTCATCCCCCAAATGTCACGTAGATTCATCCCATGCCATGTATTTAGCCGACGGGGACTTCTTGGGCCTCAAAGTTATTATTTAATGGGCCAGATTCTCTATTTAATATTTCCAAAAGTTACCTAATATATATCATTATCAACTATCTTCTTTTTTCTCCAACTCCTTATCTCATATTACAAAGTTTTTTATATAAAATTTATAAATTGGATACAAATATATATATATATATATAAAATATGTATAAAATTAAGAATTTCTAACACTAAAGTTTGTATATTTTTTATTTAACTTAGAGAATAAATCAAGCACGAAAAATATTATTAGATAAACTTTGGTGCATGACATTTTTCTAAAAACATTTTGTCAGCATTTTCTTGTAAGTAGTATATATTATGTAATATTGCGGATTAGAATCTGGAATGTAACTAACCGGATTTGAAATCGGATTGTAAAGTAACGGATGATTATACTAGTACAAATCATGAAAATACAAATTGGGGCCCATTATAAAGAGTTTTAATCATGTGATTGATTGTGACTATGATTTTGAATAAATTTTCGGGCCTAGTTTAATTGCTTTAATGGGCCAATTTCGAATTAATGTGTCCATAACTTACCAGACCCAAATATATGCTTGTATGTATAATGGAAGCTTTCGGTCACATTCTTCAAAGTGGGGCTAATTGTCCTCAAGGACCTCAACTACGAAAACGATTTGAGTGTTTTTTTTTGTTTTCCAAACGATTCGAGTGTTTGGAGTTTGGACTATTTTATAACGTCATACAAAACAAAACAAAAAAAGTTTGCGAAATTATTTTTATTTATCTCACCATTTAGACAAATCCACACACCATATATTTCATTACACTTTGTAATTCATATTAAAAAATGTCTTATTTTTCCATTTTATATAAAGTTTGGTAGACAGCGAGCTATGGCCAATGGGTATCAAATATTTTGTTAGACATGTTGTTATGGGTATCAAATCATCATATCAAATCATTATTTAATTTGCATTAGATTCTTGCGTACTCTACAACTGCTCATAATTTTTTTATTTTATTTTACTTTCTTTCTGCTCATACATTTTGCACACCAATAATAAAAAGTTACCCATCCATATATATATGTCACTGATTAGATTATCCCATATTATCACCAAAAATATTTTGTTAATCAAATTGTTTTTTTTTTCTTTTTCTTTTTGTCAACAATCAAAATTTGACTACAAAATCTCGATTGACGCTGTGTGAAATAGATAATATATTATATATGAATATGCGCGTTGACTACGTCTTCGTTCGCTGGTTGCGTAAGTCCCGCACGTCCGTATATGGATGCATCTAGACGATGCAACTAAATTTTAGTATAGAAAAATACGTTTTCGAAAATTGATCGATATTGGTGTTTGGGTTTTGAATATGGAATATGTAAAGTGTAAACACTTATTGATCGGGAAAATGCATGAAATACATAAATTCAAATACAGTATATATGTCTATTACGTATCAAAACTAAGTTGTCATGCGGATACCAACCAGCTAGCCGACAAGTGATGAAAGAAGCTAGAGCAATCAAACAACCAATAGGGAAATGTAGCAATTAATAACCAGCTTTGTTATTGCTTGTTATCACAGAAAGGTCAATTACTGTCGCTTATTTATTTTTTGCATTAACATAAATAAGTTGTACTGTTACTTACAAAAATGATTTTGACAGTGACTAGGAAAAGAGTTTGCGTTACTTCAAAGTTTAAACACTATTTACACCGATTATTGTAAATTGTAATTGATCTCATAATTCGACGGTTGTAATGTTGCTGACGGCATGCACTGTTTTGTCTTTGCCGACAAACGTTTTTATCATTGTTGTAACTGTTTTTAGTTGTTATTAGAACAAAGTGGTGCATGCAGTTAAAATAACACAGAATCATTAGTGTGTCTAATTAAAAATTTGTGTGTATAATTTTCAATTCTATCTTTCGTCGGTATATTTCAATGGCTATTATTAGCCTATTACACCTCTATCTCCTGCAGTTTTGTTAACTAACAAACAAGTAACAGCTTTTGAAATAGTAGCAATCAATACAACGTGGAATATCTGCGATAATGTATCAAAACTGTGTATTATATTCATGTATTTATAGCCCTGAGCTATTCTTTTTTTTCTCCTCGAAGACTCGAGAGCAGTCGAGCTATTATGTGAATAGCCGACAATTGAGGGTGATAATGTAATTAAATAAAATAGGGTAATTACAATTAAGGACAATAATCCATCATTTTCATTTCATATTTTCATTGATCGCACATTTAATCTAGACCTTCCACGTGTGCATACTACATCTCATGCCATGATCACTCATTAACTACTCCAAATTACTAATCCGAATCTGCTGCTAAAAAGTTTCAACATTTTCACTCATGAGTTAGCTCTAATTGTAATTACGACTAATTGGTCTTACATCTTAATTAATGTTTTGTTGGCTCCCATTGCTAACACCCATAATAGTGGAATAGTATTTTTTAATGCAATTATTATATAGTTTTGTCTTTGAAAATTATTATGCAAATAAGTAAATATATATTCTCTATGTTTTAAAATATTTTTTAAACTAAAGTCACGTAGATTAGGAAGTATTTAGTTTTAAGAAAATCAACCAACCATAGAAAAATAAGATTTTAGAATACTTAAATTAATATATAATTTACATAAAAACTCGAAAACATTATTATAATATGAATAAAAATTATTTTTAAAACATCTTATACTATGAAATGGATAGAGTAATTGTTTCTTTAGTTTTAAAATTTTTGCGAAATTCTATTATACGACTTATATTATTATACAATTATGCGTCGTTAGATATAAGTCTTCATCTTTACCATTCCTAATTAGACAACTAATATCTGACGTGTTTTATCGATGTTTCAACTCCTCGAAAAATGTAAGAAAAAAATGATAATAACCGGCTTTTTTCAACAGACAATAAGCAGCTATCGTGGATATAATAATAGTTTATAATTTTCGTGGATATAATTTTTTGAATAAAATTTGTATATGATATTAGTCCAAGCTTCAGGTGTGAACTAATTAACTATTGATTTCTGTTTTGTTGTGATGGCTGTAGGATTGATACTCCAACTAGGCAACTACCAAATTTGCAAGAATATTTTAGATTAATGTACATTTATTTCGTCATAAATCAAATGATGTGTATATGTTAAAAAAGCAAATCGTTTTTCTCAAAAGACTGACTATATGGTGATGTAAAGCAAAAAGAATTGGAAAACAAAAAGTTTCTTTTTTTTTTCTTTTTCTTTTTAACAAAAAGTTTCTTTCCGTAGCTATTTGTAACAATGATAACAATATCCATTACAAACAAAAATAATGTAACCAGAAAAACAAAAAGTATGAAAATAATGTATGCGCGTAACAGAGTTTTTGGTTTAGTAAATTTAAAATTTAACTCCGTTTTGATGGTTTCATTAAAGTGGTCATGTCCGTTGAACGTTAAGGTGTATTATGTCAATATACAAAAACACATTAGTTACTAGTTAGTGTATTAAAATGAAACAATATTTGTCGTTTCATGTATTCGGAGAGCCCTAAAACTTTAGTATTTTTATAATTTATTAAATTTGTTTGTGTATTTTACATCTTTAAAAAAAATTATACACACATATTCGTTGTGTTATATGTTTGACGTTATACGTCAATATTATTATTTTTGAGGTGCTTACATTCGCATTTATATTTTACCGTTAAATCATAAATAACAAAATAGTTTAAAACAAATTACTGATGAAGACTACAAAACAAGTTCAGCTAATAACCAATCTTTATATATATATATATATATATATATATAGGTCCAATGTTTTGAATTATTATCACTTTAAAATTTAAAGAATAAAAGTTTTCAGTTACTGTGATTTTAGTCAGTCTCTATGAATGTATTATATAGCAAATATCTACATATTTTAGATGTTATTCTAGATTTTGGTCTAAATTTATTTCGTTACTAAACAAAAAATACATGTAATCATTTTTTTTTAATAATGTAGCAATATCTCGATTTCAGACAGTTCAAATGAAAACTTACTAACCTTAAAACAACTAAAATAGAAATAGTAACTGATTAAACTATAAAGTGATGTACCATTTAATTTGATAGATTGACTAGACATTTGAATAATGCAGTTCTAAGAATGTCATTTGAAAAGTAAACGTGGATCAGATTTTTTTCTATGAACAAAAGAACGTGGACGTTATCATGCCAATCTTTAGACAAACACCTAACAAAAATAAATCAGATTAAAGTGAACAATACGTGAATTAGATGCGATAGGGCCGGGTTTCTTGTATAGAGCTATTTTAAAATAATAAACAATTTAAATTAGCTATTTGTTTAACAAAACAAAAACAAAAAGCTAGCTATTTCATCATTGTTATAAAGTTTTGATAGTATACTAATCGAAATTGCTCTTTACCCCCAAAAGAAAAAGGAAAAAGAAAAATACTAATCGTAATTGTTATGTTATCAATATATGTAACACCGTCATCTTTGTTACGACAAGGATACAGCTGTTCTTTGAAGCTATTAATAACACTATAGGCCTATCAGGCATGGCCGCCAATTAAAATAAAGAAGACGTAAAAGCTGTATTTATATTCGGCTTAATTAATAGGAGTATTTCTTAGGTCTCATATCACATCGTATTTCACTTTTACTTGTTTAATTTATATAACTGGATTATGGAAAAATAAGGTTCGATGACAAAAAAAAA
>Ga0041059_1000332_pt1 | contig 34304 bp, 21 predicted proteins | sample AraColnosormetaG_FD_56232 | JGI IMG/M metagenome (GOLD analysis project Ga0041059, IMG submission 56232) | Arabidopsis roots microbial communities from North Carolina, USA - Col MF nosort | ecosystem: Host-associated > Plants > Roots > Unclassified | place: USA: North Carolina | collected...
AAATATATATATATATATATATATATATATATATATATATATATATGAAAGTTATATAGAAACGATAACTCCTTACTCAACAATTAGCCCAAAAAAACATCCATAATGCATTTAAACTAGGAATTTTAACAAACTCAAATAGGTTGGTAGTTAAAAAAAAACAAATAGTAGATGTACATACGTACCTTTAAAAATATATACTCATATCGAAAGTTTTAAATTTTGCGAAATTAAATACATTTATCTATCAATTAAAATACATTTAATAATGCATAATTCTGTAATATCTATCTTTAATTTCCATATAGAACCAAAACAAAATAAACATATCAAATAGTTTTAACTTAACAAAAACGTTAGGGAAAAGTTGACCTAACTAGCTTGATTGACGTTGAACTTGTCAATGCGAAAGCGATATTTCCAATATATACTACATGTAGTATTATTTATATGGAAGTTTCTAAAAAGGTGTTGAGTGGATTGTTACTTGTTGGAGGATGCTATTTTTTCCTTCTTGCCATAATATTTTACGAGTATGGGATAACTACATACTCATGATTATGAAACGCTCACTTTATTTGAAAAACCTCCTAATACACCAAATATGTCACTAGATTCCAAAACGTAGACCAATTGTATCTAATCTCAAATTCTCAATCAAAGTATTAATTTACCGATGGTAAGAAAAGTTAACCGATATAATTATCAAAAGAAAGAATAAGTCAACAGATTCTTAATCTCTTTATTTTGGTATATGAACATTTGTACAAAAATCTCAAAAGATATGTAACTGTTTAAAATATAAATTCACTGAGATTAATTCTTCAGACTCGTGTTAGCTATAATAATGTCAAGAGTTCTTCTTGTTTCAAGGAAAAACCTTAAAGATATGTATATTTTCTGTAATTATGATGATATAATTTGCTATTCATTGTCACAAACATTACTTTAAAAAATCGTATTTTCATTACTACAATGTTGACTAAGAACAAAAATACATTGATTATTGATATATCGTCAACTGAATTTTCTTCCGAGGGATATAATTCTCAAACATAGCAAGAATCTCATAATAATGTTTCGTGACTACCTTTAGACGAAATTTTTTTAAGATTCGTAACGTGACTTATGGTCTCTTGCTGTGGGGGTCAATGCGAATAAATCTAAATGTATGGGAGTCAAATAAAATACCAAGAAAAATAAAGGAGCAGCACCCAATAAACTATATGGGACCAGAAATCCTTTCATTGGTTTAAAATAGGATTATCCCGAAAGATGAAGGACTAAATTGAAACTGATTGGGGGTAGGAAGAGATCCGTCACAATCATTAATGGCTTCCACGCGGAAACTTGTCGTTTATACAATTTCATTAACTTTCGGGTCGGGTTTATATTCCAAATGGGTCAAATAATATTAGTTTAATACACTAACGGAGTAATTAATTGGTGACTACAATTTTATCAGTTTGGTGCAATTAGAAACGAACATAGTCGTAAAATACGAGTTCGGTGTTATACCTTTATTTACGTTAAAAAAATACGAGAATTTTGTGTCAAATTTCAAATTAATTTCATGAATATATGGAAATTATTAGATACTCTAGCGAAAATAGTGATTATGAGCGTTTTACAAAAATACGATTTTAGCATTGAACTTCCTTTATGTAATTCGGTCAAATGTTGGCATGAAGAAGCAAGTTTGCAACATTAAATTTCATTTAAAAATCGTGTTGACATACTTTAAAATCTAAATATAGGAAGAAGACCAAAACATTAAATTTAGTAAGATTCTAATGAACATTTATAAGTTATAACTTATAACCAACAAAAGTTGGGTTTAGCGTTGTTGCTTTATCTGAAAACTTGCAAACTAAACCATTTTAATAGGACTAATGACAATTAACAACAAAATACACTTAAGCAACAACGTCCTCGTGAATATAATTTGGGCCTCAGGCCCATATTGCTAACGCCAACTGATATTTCACTTTATTCCTTCTTCATCTCACCACACTCTCTCTCTATCTCTATCTCTAACGGCATAGCTGACTCAGTGTTCTCCGGCATTGACTCGCCTGAGAATCAGAAAGCTTAGATCGGTGAGCTTTTAGCTCCATTTTCTGTTTATTTACATATTATTTCCTTTTTTTCTCTCTCCCTTTTTTATCTGGAATTTGTTCTGCTAAATTTTCCAGCTGTTACATTTTCCGATCACGAGAAGAATCACTGGGTTTTTATGTTAATCAATACATGTTCCTGTTTTCTGATCATAAATCTCAGCTATTAACACCTGATTTTGATTCTGCGTAATAAAAACCTCTGATTTGCTTTTATCTTCACTTTCCCCATAAACATTGCTTACTTTATTCGCTCTTCTTTTACCGTTTCCAGCTAAAAAATTCTTCGCTATTCAATGTGTTTCTCGTTTTGTTGATGAGAAAAATATCTGACAAAAAATCATTTATTGCATTTTATGGTGCAGATTCTTAGTTAATGTCGCCTTCTCTAACCAAGTCAGATTAAAAAGGAGTGTTCGTCCATGTTGCTTTGTTTTGGTGTTTGGAGAGAGTTTTCGGAGAGTTAGGTGAGTGTTATTTGGGGTGAGGTAGTGATAAGGTTTGAAGGGGGAGTGATTCATCAAGTGTGTTATGAATTCGAGGGCTGATCCGGGGGATAGATATTTTCGAGTTCCTTTGGAGAATCAAACTCAACAAGAGTTCATGGGTTCTTGGATTCCATTTACACCCAAAAAACCTAGATCAAGTCTGATGGTAGATGAGAGAGTGATAAACCAGGATCTAAATGGGTTTCCAGGTGGTGAATTTGTAGACAGGGGATTCTGCAACACTGGTGTGGATCATAATGGGGTTTTTGATCATGGTGCTCATCAGGGCGTTACCAACTTAAGTATGATGATCAATAGCTTAGCGGGATCACATGCACAAGCTTGGAGTAATAGTGAGAGAGATCTTTTGGGCAGGAGTGAGGTGACTTCTCCTTTAGCACCAGTTATCAGAAACACCACCGGTAATGTAGAGCCGGTCAATGGAAATTTTACTTCAGATGTGGGTATGGTAAATGGTCCTTTCACCCAGAGTGGCACTTCTCAAGCTGGCTATAATGAGTTTGAATTGGATGACTTGTTGAATCCTGATCAGATGCCCTTCTCCTTCACAAGCTTGCTGAGTGGTGGGGATAGCTTATTCAAGGTTCGTCAATGTGAGTGATCAAATCTATTTTCAGTTTTTTTTTTTCCCTTTCTTCCGTTCTTGCAGTACTTAGAGTAGAACATGAATTAGAATATCTTAAGAAAGTCATGGTTTTGAACAGATGGACCTCCAGCGTGTAACAAGCCTCTTTACAATTTGAATTCACCAATTAGAAGAGAAGCAGTTGGGTCAGTCTGTGAAAGTTCGTTTCAATATGTACCGTCAACGCCCAGTCTGTTCAGAACAGGTGAAAAGACTGGATTCCTTGAACAGATAGTTACAACTACTGGACATGAAATCCCAGAGCCGAAATCTGACAAAAGTATGCAGAGCATTATGGACTCGTCTGCTGTTAATGCGACGGAAGCTACTGAACAAAATGATGGCAGCAGACAAGATGTTCTGGAGTTCGACCTTAACAAAACTCCTCAGCAGAAACCCTCCAAAAGGAAAAGGAAGTTCATGCCCAAGGTGGTCGTGGAAGGCAAACCTAAAAGAAAGCCACGCAAACCTGCAGAACTTCCCAAAGTGGTCGTGGAAGGCAAACCTAAAAGGAAGCCACGCAAAGCTGCAACTCAGGAAAAAGTGAAATCTAAAGAAACCGGGAGTGCCAAAAAGAAAAATTTGAAAGAATCAGCAACTAAAAAGCCAGCCAATGTTGGAGATATGAGCAACAAAAGCCCTGAAGTCACACTCAAAAGTTGCAGAAAAGCTTTGAATTTTGACTTGGAGAATCCTGGAGATGCGAGGCAAGGTGACTCTGAGTCTGAAATTGTCCAGAACAGTAGTGGCGCAAACTCGTTTTCTGAGATCAGAGATGCCATTGGTGGAACTAATGGTAGTTTCCTGGATTCAGTGTCACAAATAGACAAGACCAATGGATTGGGGGCTATGAACCAGCCACTTGAAGTGTCAATGGGAAACCAGCCAGATAAACTATCTACAGGAGCGAAACTGGCCAGAGACCAACAACCTGATTTATTGACTAGAAACCAGCAATGCCAGTTCCCAGTGGCAACCCAGAACACCCAGTTCCCAATGGAAAACCAACAAGCTTGGCTTCAGATGAAAAACCAACTTATTGGCTTTCCATTTGGTAACCAGCAACCTCGCATGACCATAAGAAACCAGCAGCCTTGCTTGGCCATGGGTAATCAACAACCTATGTATCTGATAGGAACTCCACGGCCTGCATTAGTAAGTGGAAACCAGCAACTAGGAGGTCCCCAAGGAAACAAGCGGCCTATATTTTTGAATCACCAGACTTGTTTACCTGCTGGAAATCAGCTATATGGATCACCTACAGACATGCATCAACTTGTTATGTCAACCGGAGGGCAACAACATGGACTACTGATAAAAAACCAGCAACCTGGATCATTAATAAGAGGCCAGCAGCCTTGCGTACCTTTGATTGACCAGCAACCTGCAACTCCAAAAGGTTTTACTCACTTGAATCAGATGGTAGCTACCAGCATGTCATCGCCTGGGCTTCGACCTCATTCTCAGTCACAAGTTCCTACAACATATCTACATGTGGAATCTGTTTCCAGGATTTTGAATGGGACTACAGGTACATGCCAGAGAAGCAGGGCTCCTGCATACGATTCTTTACAGCAAGATATCCATCAAGGAAATAAGTACATACTTTCTCATGAGATATCCAATGGTAATGGGTGCAAGAAAGCGTTACCTCAAAACTCTTCTCTGCCAACTCCAATTATGGCTAAACTTGAGGAAGCCAGGGGCTCGAAGAGACAGTATCATCGTGCAATGGGACAGACGGAAAAGCATGATCTAAACTTAGCTCAACAGATTGCTCAATCACAAGATGTGGAGAGACATAACAGCAGCACGTGTGTGGAATATTTAGATGCTGCAAAGAAAACGAAAATCCAGAAAGTAGTCCAAGAAAATTTGCATGGCATGCCACCTGAGGTTATAGAAATCGAGGATGATCCAACTGATGGGGCAAGAAAAGGTAAAAATACTGCCAGCATCAGTAAAGGTGCATCTAAAGGAAACTCGTCTCCAGTTAAAAAGACAGCAGAAAAGGAGAAATGTATTGTCCCAAAAACGCCTGCAAAAAAGGGTCGAGCAGGTAGAAAAAAATCAGTACCTCCGCCTGCTCATGCCTCAGAGATCCAGCTTTGGCAACCTACTCCTCCAAAGACACCTTTATCAAGAAGCAAGCCTAAAGGAAAAGGGAGAAAGTCCATACAAGATTCAGGAAAAGCAAGAGGTAACTAATGTATTCTACAATCTCTGTGATATAATTTTGAGATTTTAGTAACTGATGTGTCCAAACCAGCTCCTTATCACTGTTGGTGCGTTGTATAGGTCCATCAGGAGAACTTCTGTGTCAGGATTCTATTGCGGAAATAATTTACAGGATGCAAAATCTGTATCTAGGAGACAAAGAAAGAGAACAAGAGCAAAATGCAATGGTCTTGTACAAAGGAGATGGTGCACTTGTTCCCTATGAGAGCAAGAAGCGAAAACCAAGACCCAAAGTTGACATTGACGATGAAACAACTCGCATATGGAACTTACTGATGGGGAAAGGAGATGAAAAAGAAGGGGATGAAGAGAAGGATAAAAAGAAAGAGAAGTGGTGGGAAGAAGAAAGAAGAGTCTTCCGAGGAAGGGCTGATTCCTTCATCGCTCGCATGCACCTGGTACAAGGTGAAGATCCACTTCTCTTCTCAACTCCATTTTTATTCACACAAATTAGTAGAATACTCAAAAATGATGTTTTGTTTGCAAAATTTTAAAATTCACTAGTTAACCATGTCAAATAATATTCATAATGCATCTTGTGAAGAACAGGTGTGCATTTATGGTGACAGCTGAATGGTTTATGTGCCTATTATTTCTTTTACTGCTATAGATGACCAATTGAACTTAAACGTTTACAGGAGATAGACGTTTTTCGCCATGGAAGGGATCGGTGGTTGATTCGGTCATTGGAGTTTTCCTTACACAGAATGTCTCGGATCACCTTTCAAGGTATATGAGTTGCCTTAATAAATTGAGTTCCAAAACATAGAAATTAACCCATGGTGGTTTTACAATGCAGCTCTGCGTTCATGTCTCTAGCTGCTCGATTCCCTCCAAAATTAAGCAGCAGCCGAGAAGATGAAAGGAATGTTAGAAGCGTAGTTGTTGAAGATCCAGAAGGATGCATTCTGAACTTAAATGAAATTCCTTCGTGGCAGGAAAAGGTTCAACATCCATCTGACATGGAAGTTTCTGGGGTTGATAGTGGATCAAAAGAGCAGCTAAGGGACTGTTCAAACTCTGGAATTGAAAGATTTAATTTCTTAGAGAAGAGTATTCAAAATTTAGAAGAGGAAGTATTATCATCACAAGATTCTTTTGATCCGGCGATATTTCAGTCGTGTGGGAGAGTTGGATCCTGTTCATGTTCCAAATCAGACGCAGAGTTTCCTACAACCAGGTGTGAAACAAAAACTGTCAGTGGAACATCACAATCAGTGCAAACTGGGAGCCCAAACTTGTCTGATGAAATTTGTCTTCAAGGGAATGAGAGACCGCATCTATATGAAGGATCTGGTGATGTTCAGAAACAAGAAACTACAAATGTCGCTCAGAAGAAACCTGATCTTGAAAAAACAATGAATTGGAAAGACTCTGTCTGTTTTGGTCAGCCAAGAAATGATACTAATTGGCAAACAACTCCTTCCAGCAGCTATGAGCAGTGTGCGACTCGACAGCCACATGTACTAGACATAGAGGATTTTGGAATGCAAGGTGAAGGCCTTGGTTATTCTTGGATGTCCATCTCACCAAGAGTTGACAGAGTAAAGAACAAAAATGTACCACGCAGGTTTTTCAGACAAGGTGGAAGTGTTCCAAGAGAATTCACAGGTCAGATCATACCATCAACGCCTCATGAATTACCAGGAATGGGATTGTCCGGTTCCTCAAGCGCCGTCCAAGAACACCAGGACGATACCCAACATAATCAACAAGATGAGATGAATAAAGCATCCCATTTACAAAAAACATTTTTGGATCTGCTCAACTCCTCTGAAGAATGCCTTACAAGACAGTCCAGTACCAAACAGAACATCACGGATGGCTGTCTACCGAGAGATAGAACTGCTGAAGACGTGGTTGATCCGCTCAGTAACAATTCAAGCTTACAGAACATATTGGTCGAATCAAATTCCAGCAATAAAGAGCAGACGGCAGTTGAATACAAGGAGACAAATGCCACTATTTTACGAGAGATGAAAGGGACGCTTGCTGATGGGAAAAAGCCTACAAGCCAGTGGGATAGTCTCAGAAAAGATGTGGAGGGGAATGAAGGGAGACAGGAACGAAACAAAAACAATATGGATTCCATAGACTATGAAGCAATAAGACGTGCTAGTATCAGCGAGATTTCTGAGGCTATCAAGGAAAGAGGGATGAATAACATGTTGGCCGTACGAATTAAGGTAAATCTACTAATTTCAGTTGAGACCCTCATCAAATCTGTCAGAAGGCTTGAACATCAGTAAATTATGTAACCATATTTACAACATTGCAGGATTTCCTAGAACGGATAGTTAAAGATCATGGTGGTATCGACCTTGAATGGTTGAGAGAATCTCCTCCTGATAAAGCCAAGTGGGTAAATCACATTTTTAGTGACTGCAACACTAGCACGATCGATTTACTCAACAATTACGTCAAACTGAGTATTAACAAGTTGCTCATGAACATTTCACAGGGACTATCTCTTGAGCATAAGAGGTCTGGGTTTGAAAAGTGTTGAATGCGTGCGACTCTTAACACTCCACAATCTTGCTTTCCCTGTGAGTCAGACTATTCCATTATCTACTAAAAACTTAGAATAACTCCGGCTAACTAAGCTGGAACTTGTATTGATGATATGAAGGTTGACACGAATGTTGGAAGGATAGCAGTTAGGATGGGATGGGTGCCTCTACAACCCCTACCTGAATCACTTCAGTTACACCTCCTGGAGCTGTAAGTTTCTTTTTGTTTGTCATCTAAACAACGAAATTTTTATGCAAGTCATAACCATGCTGTGTTTTCACAGATACCCAGTGCTCGAGTCCATCCAAAAATTTCTTTGGCCAAGACTTTGCAAACTCGATCAACGAACACTGTATGCTCATAAACTCTAACAAATCATCTGTCTGAAAAACCAATATTTCTTTGGTAGAATTCTATTGTCATTACTCATTACTAACAGCGAAATTAATTAACGTTCTTTTTCTTACTCAGGTATGAATTACACTACCAACTGATTACGTTTGGAAAGGTATTATTGCTCTAAGCTTTGAATTTATCATATGGTAATTTCAAGCATTGTAGGCACCTGATCAATTATGTGTCTAAATCATGTGAATTCATGTCAGGTATTTTGCACAAAGAGTAGACCAAATTGTAATGCATGTCCAATGAGAGGAGAGTGCAGACACTTTGCCAGTGCTTATGCTAGGTAAGCAAGCTTTCATGTACTTATATGCAATAATTAAAGATAAAATTTAGGATTATGGGTAAGTAACAAAAAATTAGGCTCAGTTTCATGGTAGCTAGCTGGAAATAGTATTACAAGAACAACATAAAGATCAAAGACAGAATCATGGATCCATATGCACTATCATTTTAGCTCTTGTAATCCATACATGAACACTATATGCCAAAGTAGGGATTTCAAATATGAGATTCGATGACTGATGCCATTGTAACAGTGCAAGACTTGCTTTACCGGCACCAGAGGAGAGGAGCTTAACAAGTGCAACTATTCCGGTCCCTCCCGAGTCCTATCCTCCTGTAGCCATCCCGATGATAGAACTACCTCTTCCGTTGGAGAAATCCCTAGCAAGTGGAGCACCATCGAATAGAGAAAACTGTGAACCAATAATTGAAGAGCCGGCCTCGCCCGGGCAAGAGTGCACTGAAATAACCGAGAGTGATATTGAAGATGCTTACTACAATGAGGACCCTGACGAGATCCCAACAATAAAACTCAACATTGAACAGTTTGGAATGACTCTACGGGAACACATGGAAAGAAACATGGAGCTCCAAGAAGGTGACATGTCCAAGGCTTTGGTTGCTTTGCATCCAACAACTACTTCTATTCCAACTCCCAAACTAAAGAACATTAGCCGTCTCAGGACAGAGCACCAAGTGTAAGCTAATATCTCCTCCTATATTTTATCTTCCATATAAATTTTGGGGAAAAAATCGCTCTCCATCTGGTTTTAGAACATGCGGGTCAGCCAGGGTTATGGCATTTTTATATATTTCACCGATCGGCCCGAGCTGGCTCTGGTTGACTCGTATGCCACCCTGCATTGAACAAACCAGTAGGAGACAAGCAAGCAAAACGTTTTAAGATAAGGTCTATGGTAAAATGACAAGGTAACTGATAAATGTGTCGTCTATTTGCAGGTACGAGCTCCCAGATTCACATCGTCTCCTTGATGGTGTAAGTCAATTTTTAACTCTCTCTATACTCGAGTTGTTTCACTTGAGCAACACTGTTTAAAAGTCCTCATTTGATAAAATAACAGATGGATAAAAGAGAACCAGATGATCCAAGTCCTTATCTCTTAGCTATATGGACACCAGGTGAGAATAAAACTGCAATGTTTCATTCATGTGTCTACAGTATCAAAGAAAGTACAGCTAGAGCTAAAAAGCATTTGAAATAGAGTCGGTTAAATATGAAAGTTTGAATCTGTAAATGAAAGCCGGAACGTAGCATTGGTGGATGTTATATGTAAATTAGTTTTTGAGATTGGTCTAATGTAGTTGTTTGACTGCCAGGTGAAACAGCGAATTCGGCACAACCGCCTGAACAGAAGTGTGGAGGGAAAGCGTCTGGCAAAATGTGCTTTGACGAGACTTGTTCTGAGTGTAACAGTCTGAGGGAAGCAAACTCACAGACAGTTCGAGGAACTCTTCTGGTGAGATTATCTTGATCTTTTGTGTTGCTCATGAAAAGGAGAAGTGAGAATACAAGTTTGCTAATATCATTTTTTCGTCATTCACAGATACCTTGTCGGACTGCCATGAGAGGAAGTTTTCCGCTCAACGGGACATATTTCCAAGTCAACGAGGTTAGATGAAATAAAACTCAAACAGACAGACGAAACATTATTTCTGTTTAGTGTTGGTTCTTTATCCTCCTTGCCATTTTTTATCTTGCAGTTATTTGCAGACCACGAGTCCAGTCTCAAACCCATCGATGTTCCTAGAGATTGGATATGGGATCTCCCAAGAAGGACTGTTTACTTCGGAACATCAGTAACATCAATATTCAGAGGTAAAAACATTCGTAATAGAGTTAGTTAATCAAATGTCCAAAACACAAGAAAGCTTCACCGTCCAATACACAAGAAAGCTTCACCTTCTCTTTGCCAAAAAAGATCTTAGAATGTTTTGCTGAATTTGTGCAGGTCTTTCAACGGAGCAGATACAGTTCTGCTTTTGGAAAGGTAAACGTTAACTTTCGACCCAGAGAAATCCGGAAAATCTATTGCTTTGTTCTGATCAATACGTTAAACATATACACACACACTTTACACTTAGGACCAATACTGTTCTGATCTGTGATAGAAACTGGTAAACATCTAACAATTATGATTGCAGGATTCGTATGTGTCCGTGGATTCGAACAGAAGACAAGAGCACCGCGTCCATTAATGGCAAGGTTGCATTTTCCTGCGAGCAAATTGAAGAACAACAAAACCTAAAGATGACTGGAAGAAAGCAAACGCATTGCTTCTCTGCTCTCCTCTATTTAAAGCCAGGAAAAGTCCCATTTAGACATAATAACAGGAATCCAAATAGGCTATTTTCTCTTTCTTTCTTATTTCATTCATAGAGCAGAAGCGACACAAAAAAGTTTTTTGGGTTATTTATTTTCTCTCTAACAAATTTGTAGCGTTTTGGGTCTTTTTCTGGCTGTCACTAGCGTGGCAAATCCAATGTCTGCGCACACTTAGGCGCATTGTCAATAAAATTTCTCCGGCCACCGGAGTGTTTAGCATCTTTTAACCGGCGGCTAATGCGAATATTTCCGGTAACACATATTCCTTATTCTATGTTGGGTTTTGTGATAACGGCAGTGGGCCTTACTAGACAATGATCATCAATAAAACTAACACAAAGTTGAATGCTACAAAGTAGAAAGTGAAGAAAAAATAATATAGACATTGCCGAATGCCAACCAAAAAGAAAAGCAAAATCATCAAATCGAACAAAGTATTTTTATAATTACTCTCGACTCTTGAGCATAATAATCTCTTTGATTAAGCATGAAACATTGTTTTTAATAAAATACTAAACATGTTATATGTTAAGAAAAATTGAATTATTTTTGTAACATGGATATAACTTGAAAAAACATGTGTGTGAAGAACAGAAAAGATTATATAATAATATGGTAGATTAAAAACATTAGATTATACGAGGAGCAAAGTAGTTAGCACCAGCAAAAACTCACATACTCATGTTTAGCATGTGCCCAACACAACACTTACACCTTTTGGGCCTCACGAATGGCCAAGTAGGTGAGAGAGAATCACTGTTATTTACCTTTTTGCCCTCATGTATATTCTCTCGTTAAAAGTATCTGAACCAATGATTATCCGCCACGTAGATACTCTCTGGGTGCACCAAGTTGCAAGAGTAGCATCTAAACCAATCACTTTGAATATATCCAAGATGCCATCCCGGTTCAAGTTTTTATCAAGAGTAAAAGTTCCATTTTCATTTCTCATAATCAGATTCGTATTCACGCGCCTATTATCTCGAACTTATCCAACACGCGCGTTTAATCAACCGTTGGATTCTCAATGGACGGTGGATTAAATTAGCTGAAAAGTAAAGCGGTGCGTTTTACGCGCTTCTTCTGGCTAGCCGCCGCACGTGTCATGCACGTGATAGCGCACGTTAGCTTTGACCATTGTCTTTTGTTCTCTATTAGTTTTTTAACACACGCCCCCTTATTCGATTTCTCACCCACCCAAAGCCACTCACTCTCTCTTCTCTCTCTCTGAAGCGATGTCATCGACGTTTCGAGCTCCGGCGGGAGCCGCTACTGTGTTTACGGCGGATCAGAAGATCAGACTTGGGAGGCTCGACGCTCTGAGATCCTCTCATTCTGTTTTCTTAGGAAGATATGGACGCGGCGGCGTCCCGGTTCCTCCTTCCGCTTCTTCGTCGAGTTCTTCGCCTATTCAAGCCGTCTCCACTGTAAGATTCGATACCTGCTCTTGATTTATTATAGTTACAAGGAGTTTTCTGCTTATGGTCGTGAAAAATTCATGAGATGCTTTTTGAATCGCCTTCACGAATATTCTTAAAAAATTTATGTTATCTGAGATTCTGATTATTATCTTAGTGGAAATGATTACTGGATTATGATAATTGATGCAGCTGTATCGTGAAAATCATTATTTATTCGGTAATTCATAGCTTTTCATATTGGTGATTAATATTTTATGAAATTGAGTTTAGGATTAAATAAGATATAGCAGTGTGAGAGAGAGAGAGATTCAGTGATGCGTTCTCATGTTTGATTTTGTTTTTTTGTTTCTTTTTTTAGCCTGCGAAGCCTGAGACTGCGACCAAGCGGAGCAAAGTCGAAATTATCAAGGAGAAGAGTAATTTCATAAGGTATCCTTTGAACGAGGAGCTTTTAACAGAGGCTCCAAATGTCAACGAGTCAGCCGTGCAGCTTATCAAGTTCCACGGTAGCTACCAACAGTACAACAGAGAAGAACGTGGTGGAAGATCTTACTCCTTCATGCTTCGAACTAAGAATCCATCTGGGAAGGTCCCTAACCAGCTCTATTTGACTATGGATGACTTAGCTGATGAGTTTGGAATTGGTACTCTTCGTTTGACCACAAGGCAGACGTTTCAGCTTCATGGTGTTCTGAAGCAGAATCTTAAGACTGTGATGAGCTCGATTATTAAAAATATGGGTAGCACGCTTGGTGCATGTGGTGATCTGAACAGAAATGTTCTTGCTCCTGCTGCACCTTATGTGAAGAAAGACTATCTCTTTGCACAAGAAACTGCTGACAACATTGCGGCTCTTCTTTCTCCTCAATCAGGGTTCTATTATGATATGTGGGTTGATGGAGAGCAGTTCATGACTGCTGAACCTCCAGAGGTAGTGAAGGCTCGAAATGATAACTCCCATGGAACTAACTTTGTCGACTCTCCTGAGCCCATCTATGGCACCCAGTTCTTGCCTAGAAAGTTCAAGGTCGCTGTAACTGTTCCTACAGATAATTCCGTCGACCTCCTCACCAATGACATTGGCGTTGTTGTTGTTTCAGATGAAAATGGGGAACCACAGGGTTTCAATATTTATGTAAGTTGACACTCATTTAGCCTAATGTGCTATTATATATATTTAGTGTCAGGCTTGTTTGCCCGCCTTTTCTTTCAGTATTCTTTTTCTGGATACTTTCTTGGTTTTAAACTAATGATGATAATGACTCATCTTGTAGGTTGGTGGGGGTATGGGAAGAACACACAGAATGGAGTCTACTTTTGCCCGCCTGGCAGAACCAATAGGTTATGTTCCAAAGGAAGATATTTTGTATGCTGTGAAGGCCATTGTAGTCACACAGCGAGAACACGGGAGACGAGATGATCGTAAATATAGCAGAATGAAATATTTGATCAGCTCCTGGGGAATTGAGAAGTTCAGAGATGTTGTTGAGCAATATTATGGTAAAAAGTTTGAGCCTTCCCGTGAACTTCCAGAGTGGGAGTTCAAGAGTTACTTGGGATGGCATGAACAGGTATTGTTACTAAAACCCTTTTGAAAATTGCGTCACTTTCAGAACTTTATAGCATGGCTTAATCAATAAAATCTTATCGTCGTTGTGTACTGATAGGGAGATGGTGCATGGTTTTGTGGGCTTCACGTAGACAGTGGTCGTGTTGGAGGTATAATGAAGAAGACGCTGAGAGAAGTAATAGAGAAATACAAAATTGATGTCCGCATCACACCAAACCAAAACATTGTCTTGTGTGATATAAAGACTGAATGGAAGCGTCCCATCACCACAGTACTTGCTCAGGCCGGCTTACTGGTAAGCAGTTTTATTTGACCCATAAGGTATGAAAATCTAATAGCTATTGTGTCTTAAGCTGAGCAAACCATTGCTTATTTGTGCAGCAACCTGAGTTTGTCGACCCATTAAACCAAACTGCAATGGCTTGCCCAGCTTTTCCTTTGTGCCCTCTGGCAATAACTGAGGCAGAGCGCGGGATCCCCAGCATTCTAAAGAGAGTTAGGGCAATGTTTGAAAAGGTAAGATCTCTCTGTGCACTTATCTAATCTTGTGCCATTACAGGCATTTGATATTGATGTGCAAAACTTCTTCCTTGTATCAGGTTGGTCTGGACTACGACGAGTCTGTTGTGATAAGAGTAACCGGTTGTCCAAACGGCTGTGCAAGACCGTACATGGCTGAGCTCGGTCTAGTCGGGGATGGTCCCAACAGCTATCAGGTACGGTTGGAGCACAAGCTCTTGTTACTAGTGATGAGACAGTATAGTAGTAAGCAAGCAGGCTAATATTCTGAGTTGTTGTCGGTTGTGCAGGTTTGGCTAGGAGGAACACCGAACCTGACCCAGATAGCGAGAAGTTTCATGGATAAGGTTAAGGTTCACGACTTAGAGAAAGTCTGCGAGCCATTGTTCTATCACTGGAAACTAGAGAGGCAAACTAAAGAATCATTTGGAGAATACACAACCCGCATGGTAAGTATCACATATAACTTCTCTTTAACTCTCTCACTGTGGCTTGAACATTTATATTGAAGAAGAAGAAAAAACAAATGACTGTGTTTTTTAACTTTAACAATGGTAAAATTGCAGGGATTCGAGAAACTGAAGGAGCTGATAGATACATACAAAGGAGTTTCTCAATGAGCACAACAGAGATCATCTTTCGTTTTATAATTCATGTAATGTAATGTCTCTGTCTGAACTGTTACTCTTCGGTAACTCTGATGGAGAACTTGTTCTCGTTTTGGTTTGATTTTGTACCCTCTTTTTTTTTTTTGTTTTTTTGGATTGCTTTGTCTTTGATTGGATAATGAAGCATTACTGTATCAAGGCTAATTAGCCCATCAATAAGCCTTTTTAAAGCTCTGGATATGGAAAAGTCAGAACCTCTCTCTCTTATCTCTCTAAATTTTAGAGAGAGAGAGATTTTGTTCGATGTTTTGCATGCTTTACCAGCTTATGAATCCGGATGTGATCCGGTTTTGTCGATCTATCTCGCTGTCCTATCTCGCCGTCCGGTGTATCCGGTGTTGTTTACGGCTATCCCGTTGCCGTTCTGTTTGTTTCACCGAATTGATTTGGGAAACAATTTGATATCAGTTTTTTCTTCTTTTCTAACTGGAAATTTTCATGGCCTTCTCTCGATCCGTTCCACCACCATCCACAATCAGGTAAGTGTTTTGGTGTTTCGATTGGGCGACTGTTTTAGTCTCATCCACATGAATCAATATCCAGATTTGGGCGAATTCTGGGTTGCTTGACTCCTTCCAACCGTTATAGTTGAAACGGTCCGGCGTTTTTGACGGCTTCAATCACCTCATTTGAGGTCCGTCTTGCCATTCCAGGAAGTCAAGATATCAATTTCCGAAGTCTATTCTTATTAGCAAGTGATGACAAGAGATCAGAAGCTTCACCTCGTGGTTGATTGTTTGCTGACAACTTCTTTCATGCTTTTGTTCTCGGAAAAGATCCAGTGATGAGAAGAGAAAGAATTTGAAGATTAAATTGAATCTTTTATCTTTTTCGGTTTAATAGTTGTTTGTTTTTATAATCCGGAGATGTTTCCGGTTGTTCACTCGCCGGAAATTGTGCCGGCTTCTGTCTGCATATTTTGCTGAAGGGGTTGTGGGTACCGGTTTACTAGGTTATCCGGTTCACCCGGTTTGTAAGATTGGTTTAATGAATAAAAATCCCTTATGAGAAAAAAAAAAAAGCTCTGGATATCATTTGATTACTCCTCTTTCTAAGATGGCTTCTTATGCTTTTTCTTTCTGTTGTTGCTCAGTTGCTCTGTTTAAATATGGACTGTTTTTTTAACCCACAAGTAAAACATTTTGAGAAATTTACACACCACTGTAATTTTTTAATGTCCACAATTATTTAAAAAAACATATTCACACATAAAAAACAGAATGGACGGGAGGGGTATAACTGGAAATTTTTTCACATCGATTAAATTGGTTGAAAACCTAATCGCCTTAAACCCTAATTGTATCATCCTCTTCCTTGCGTTCTCTCTTTCTCTCTCTCGCCGACGACGAAAACATGGGTGCCAAGGCGAAGAAAGCTTTGAAGAAGAACATGAAGAAGGTTGCTGCTTCGGCTTCTTCTTCTCAGCTACCTCTTCCCCAGAACCCGAAACCTTCAGCTGATTTTTTGGTATTTCCTTCGATACTTTCTCTTACTACCACCATTGTTTCGATTTCGTATCAGACTCTTTAGGGTTTTACATTGAATCTCTCTGTATGGGTTTTTGTTGATAGCCACTAGAAGGAGGTCCAGCTCGAAAAGCTCCAGTTACCACCCCACCTCTTCAGAATAAAGCTACTGTGCTATACATCGGTAGAATCCCTCATGGCTTCTATGAGACTGAGATTGAAGGTATAAATTTACACCCTTTATTATTGTGTTTGCTCAATTTAATGCCCTTTGTTGTCACAAACTTGCTAATATGAATAAACCTTTTTATTATCTATCTATGGTTTATGTGTTTGATAATCTGGTTTTCCTTTCTGGGTTATAGCTTTCTTCTCGCAGTTTGGAACAGTTAAGAGAGTTAGAGTCGCCAGAAACAAAAAGGTTATACATTGATTGATACTTTATTTTGTTTGCTCTTGTTTGATACGATGTGCTCTTTCTTAACTCTTTGAATTTGTATTCGTCTTAACAGACTGGGAAATCAAAGCATTTTGGGTTCATACAGTTTGAGGACCCTGAGGTATACTTTAGATTCTGTATAAAATTGGTGAAACCGTTGTGTGCTATATATATACTCTAGATTCAATTCTTGACATTTTTATTTGGTTCTCTGCAGGTGGCGGAAATTGCAGCGGGTGCAATGAATGATTATTTGTTGATGGAGCACATGCTTAAAGTCCATGTCATTGAACCAGAGAATGTTAAACCCAATCTGTGAGTGATTTTAATCGACTTTTTTTCGTAGTGATCAGGGATCTTCTTTGCAAATAGTTAGTTGGCATATCTAATTGTGTAGGTTAGCTATTTTACTTGGCTGCTTATGTACTTTGTGCTATATTGTTGAATGAAAGAGCTCTATATAACAATATACTATCTCGTGTGGTTTAGCGCAAGCTTTGAAGTACAATGTTCTATGGTTTACAGAGTGAGACTTAATGACATTTGAGTCATAGGATGATACTAGATAGGATGTGATAAAATAAGTGAGGATAAAAGAGAGTTTATTGAAAGATCGTTTTCTTGGCTGAGATGGTTTTATTTATGAGTCATAAAATTAGGGTAAAGAAAATGTGATTCTTGTCCCCTACCTTGGTTTCTAATGACTCCATACTCTAAAAGATGTGCGAGACTCTCTAGTGTTTCCAGAAGAGAACATGCATGACCTATTTTGAGAATTGTTCTTTTCAAGTAGTTGTGGATCTTAATGTATCTATGTCCTGAATGTTATAGGTGGAGAGGGTTTAAATGTAACTTCAAACCAGTGGATTCGGTTCAGATTGAGCGAAGACAACTTAATAAGGTTATTCTCTCCACTTTTCTTGTTATCAATATGCCATTTCTCTTGAACAAGTGGCTCTAACTTTGATTTATGTCACTGTTGTATACAGGAAAGGACATTGGAAGAGCATAGGAAAATGTTGCAGAAGATAGTTAAAAAGGATCAGAAAAGGAGGAAGAGAATCGAAGCCGCTGGAATAGAATACGAATGCCCTGAGCTTGTAAGTTTCCGATTACACAATTCTATACACTACATCTTCAACATTGAACTAATAACTGCATGTTTTGTGTCACTGCTTCAGGTTGGAAACACACAGCCAGTCCCGAAGAGGATCAAGTTTAGTGAAGAAGACTAAAAGCTGAAGCTGAACAACACTTTTCCGATAACCTTTTTTGAATAGAAATCTGTTCTGTTGTACTCTTGATATTGGATCAATAACTAAACTTTAAAGTTTGCAATGAAAACTTCTGTTTCAATGATTCAGATTTTCTGTATAGCATCAAGATACTTTCCCGAGACAGCGGGTGTTAGATTCTCTCTGTTGAAACCGCTCTTTCTAGGTGCAACGGTTGCGATGAGAACAAAATTCTCACCATTTCCTACATCGATCTCATACAACTCGGCAAAGACATGTCTAAACTGGTCTTGAAGCTCTTGGTAAAATGTCTTGTTCGGAGGAATGACATTGATAATGAAAACCCCAGAAGGAACAAGAACAGTTCTTGCAGCTAGCAACACATCTTTAGCCACAAACTCAACCGGAGGAGCAGTCATGCCGTGAATTGGATCAGTAGAGTCCAGATCAACCATCAAGACATCAAATCTGGCATCATCATCACAGCTTTTAGAAAGTCTCTTTAAGAACTCAATACCATCTTCAACGTGAACACGAGCTAAGCTTTCCTCTAACCCGAAGTATTGCCTTGCAATCCTCAAGACTTCAGGATCTATCTCTACGCCTGTAACTTCGAACCCTAACTGTAGCCTTAAGAAACTTAGCAATCCACCACCTCCAACCCCAATGCACAATGCCTTTGGTTTAGATTTGAGATGATCATATACATCAGAACCAATCAAGCTAAGACTTGCCACCATTGGTGCCAAGTAAGGATGCACAAGTTCCGTAAGATCAAGCTTGAACTCTGTTCCCATTAATGGCAGAGAAGGATTCGAACAACTTCTGGGAATGATTTTAATGGCAGATTGAACTAAATTTGGCATTCTCTTAAACCTCAATCTCCTCCTAAATTCTCTAACTCCATCATCGATCTCAATCTCTACATCTTCAATTAACATTTCACCAACGAAAGGCCCGACGCATTTTTCAATCTCTACACTGGAGACAACATTATCATCGTAAATCAGAAAAGGCACATCGTCGATTTCTTCTCGTGTTAGGGTTTTAGGTAACAAAGCTACCACAAGAGGTTTCAATCTTATCTCGAGTTTCTCAGATTCGTCGTCTTCGCCGTTCGGTCGGTGATAAACCGCAGGTAAATCAGAGTCAGTATCGTGATCATCACCGATCAAGATCAATCGAGAGATTTCTGGCATGTTAAGGAGAAGCTGTAATTGACCGGACTCAGTGGAGAAGATCCAATCGGATTCTCGGTGCTTGGGGACGAGAATGGCGGCGACTCGGGGAGGAGAAGACTCAGTGGAATGAACAGGCGAGTCGAGGACGGCGACGCGGAGGAGATGAATCGGAGAATTAGGGTTAGGGATAGTGAAAGAGATGAAACGAGAAGGAGAGGTTTTCTCGAAGATTCTCACATCAAGCGCCATTTCCTTGATTTTGATTTCACCATCATCCATCTTCGTCTTTTTATGATGCTGCTTACAGTTAACCGTAATAAAACCAAACCAGAAATAAACCGATAAAACCGGAATAAACCAAACCAGAACAAACCGATCATGTGACTTTCACGTGTTTCAACTCCGAAATTTTCAATTTTTCATTTACTCATCTTCTTCTTCTTCGTCCTGGGCTTTTCATCTCCAGGCCTCTCTCATTTCCTTCTCTGAGTCTACAAACATGTAGAAGCAGGTGTTTTAATTACGTCATAGCAGTAGGAGAAGAGGCTTTAAGTCCTCTTCTTTCTCTAGCTACCGAACCACTTTTTAAAATTCGCCCAAATCACAATTCTGTTTGCACTTAGAATGGCGGATCATTCGTGGGATAAAACTGTGGAAGAAGCAGTGAATGTGCTTGAATCCAGGCAAATTCTTCGATCTTTGAGGCCCATTTGCATGTCTAGGCAAAACGAAGAAGAAATAGTGAAAAGCAGAGCCAATGGAGGAGACGGGTACGAGGTGTTCGACGGTTTGTGTCAATGGGATCGGACTTCAGTTGAGGTGTCTGTCTCGATTCCTACATTTCAGAAATGGCTTCACGATGAACCCAGCAACGGTACGTTTCATTTCTTTCCTGATATTTTTTTTTGCCGAGAGTTTCGGAGTTTCCAAAGTTTGGTGTTTTTTTCTTCCTTTGAACTCAAATGCGATTTCGTTTTCATACTTTAGACAGTGAATTATGGCTTTATGCAAAGTGTAATTGATGGTTATAATTTGGGTTTAGTGAAGAAGCTGAATTGATTAGGCAAAAGACTGGGTTTTTATGTTGTATCAGTTTCACGTTGACAGGAGAAGAGATTTTTAGTGGAGATGCATTAGCTGAGTGTAGAAAAGGGAGATTCAAGAAGCTGCTTTTGTTCTCTGGGAATGATTATTTGGGTTTGAGCTCACATCCTACAATATCAAACGCTGCTGCAAACGTATGTTTTCAAAACAATTTCATGTCAACGAACTTAAGTATAGATTTCTTCCACTGTCTTATGTTTTTTCTTCAAGGCAGGCAGTCAAAGAATATGGTATGGGACCTAAGGGTTCTGCTTTAATATGTGGCTATACCACTTATCATCGTTTGCTTGAGTCTAGTTTGGCGCAACTGAAGAAAAAAGAGGTGAAAAAACGTCCTTGAATGATTTTAGATGGAGTCACATGCTATTGGTAAGAAATCTCAAACTGAGACAAATGATGTGTCTATTATCTTTACAGGATTGTCTTGTTTGTCCTACTGGGTTTGCTGCCAATATGGCTGCAATGGTTGCAATTGGAAGTGTTGCTTCTCTTTTGGCCGCTAGCGGGAAACCTCTGAAGAATGAAAAAGTTGCCATCTTTTCTGATGCGCTGAATCATGCATCAATTATTGATGGTGTCCGTCTTGCTGAACGACAAGGAAATGTTGAAGTTTTTGTTTATCGACACTGTGACATGTATCACCTTAATTCGTTATTGTAAGTACTTCACTTCCCCAACTTCTCCCTTGATATTTGGGTTTTCCATTAATGTCATCTATAACTGTTTGTATAGATCAAATTGCAAAATGAAGAGGAAGGTCGTGGTGACTGATAGGTCAGTATCTTGTGCAATATACTGCTCTTGTCGTTAAGCATATTGTTCTTGTACTTATTTAATGTTGTAGTACTTTCTTATCTGATCATAATTTTGTCCTTTTTTATTTTTCCTATTCATAGTGCTAGCTACAATGGCTAAACCATGTCTCTATGCTTATTAACGCCTTTGGTGGTTTCAGACTGTCGACATATGAAAGAAGTTCTTATGGTTGAATCTCATTTTTGGTTTTGACAGCTTATTTAGTATGGACGGTGACTTTGCACCAATGGAAGAGCTCTCTCAGCTTCGGAAGAAGTATGGCTTCCTTCTAGTTATTGATGATGTAAGTTGATCGAAAATGTTCAAGTAAAATTTTAGTATGTTGGTGTCAACTACTACTTTTGCTGAAGAAAAATAATATTGATCGGTCAGGCTCATGGAACATTTGTCTGTGGAGAAAACGGTGGTGGCGTGGCTGAGGAATTTAACTGTGAAGCTGATGTAGATTTATGTGTGGGCACTTTGAGTAAGGCAGCAGGGTGTCATGGCGGTTTCATAGCTTGCAGGTACTCATTCCTATGTGATCTGAAATTCGTGAACCCAGAATTTGTTTTAGTGGTGGTTAAGATCCCTATAGTATACGGTCCATGAAAGCTTATGATAAAGTGAATCAATAATCAGTCTGTATCGTCTCAATATCTCTATAAATGAAACAGAGATTTCAATGTACTAGTAGACTGGTAACAGCTTAAGTTTGTTGACGGAAACAGCAAAAAATGGAAGCAACTGATACAGTCGAGAGGTCGTTCATTCATATTTTCAACAGCAATCCCTGTCCCAATGGCTGCAGCTGCTTATGCAGCAGTTGTAGTGGCGAGGAAGGAGATATGGAGAAGAAAGGCAATATGGGAGAGGGTAAAAGAGTTCAAGGAATTATCTGGAGTTGACATCTCAAGCCCCATTATCTCACTTGTTGTAGGGAATCAAGAGAAAGCCCTCAAAGCGAGCCGGTTCACACACATCTCTCTCTGTCTTCTATTTCCTTACTCACACACACACATACACTTGTAAAACTGATTGGTTTTTCTCATTGTTGCAGGTATCTATTAAAATCAGGCTTCCATGTAATGGCAATACGACCGCCCACAGTGCCACCCAATTCTTGCAGGTAAACAAAAAAAAAACTTTAAAATCATTTTCTTGTGAAATGAAACCATTTCATCGTATAAATTTCAGTAAAACTCATCATGTATGTTGTTGTGGAATACCTACTTCAGGCTAAGGGTGACACTGAGTGCAGCACATACCACAGAAGATGTGAAGAAACTCATCACTGCGCTTTCTTCTTGTTTGGACTTTGACAACACAGCCACTCACATTCCTTCCTTTCTATTTCCCAAATTATAAAACTTCTTTCTGTTGTCGCAATTATTCCAAAGCTCTAATTCTAAAATTGTTTCTGATATTGTCAGTGAAAGAATCACTTGAAGTACAGAGTTCATTCATTGTATTGTTGTAATCCCCACTTTGCAATGTACTATAACATCTAGATTTTCCTTGGGCCAACAAAGCAAAAGCCCAATTGATAAAAAGTATCACAAGCCCAAACGGAAACTTAGCGCGGGAAAAAGAGAAATCTCATGTGTGTCCCAGGGTTTGTATCTTTTGCAACTACTCTAAAATATACACCGTATTTGTTTGAAATGGTAATCAATCCCATGATCCCATCTAAAAGAAATATCAACCTAATACCATATGAGTGGAGAAAGTATTATTAGAATAAGATTTTTATGCAAAACCATATATTTAGAAATTTCGCATACGTTATGCTATGTTTTCTATTAACATAAACAAATAAAGAATGAATTTCAAATTTTAAACAAGAACATATTTTTAGAAATTAGAGATACACATATTCATACGTTACACTCTAAGCTTTCTAATAACTAGCATGCTTATATGTTGATCCAAATAATATCATAAAACAGTTTCAAAATTGCTTCTTCTTCTTGTTCATCATTGCTTCAAATTCTTAGCTTCAAGACCAAAAATGTTAGACATCTCCAATTATGTCTTCTTCTTCTTCACCCTTGTCACAATTCTCCTATCATGTTTGGTTTACATACTCACGCGCCACAGTCACAATCCAAAGTGCGCGAACCTCCCTCCAGGCCCAAAAGGTTGGCCGGTAGTTGGGAATCTGTTACAGTTCGCGCGCTCCGGTAAACAGTTTTTCGAATATGTCGATGAGATGAGAAACATCTACGGCCCAATTTTCACACTTAAGATGGGAATTCGAACGATGATCATCATCTCCGACGCTAATCTCGCACACCAAGCCTTGATCGAACGTGGAGCCCAATTCGCAACCCGACCCGCCGAAACTCCGACCCGGAAAATCTTCAGTTCTAGCGATATCACCGTTCATTCCGCTATGTACGGTCCCGTGTGGCGATCACTGAGACGGAACATGGTTCAAAACATGCTCTGCTCTAACCGGTTAAAGGAATTTGGTTCAATTAGAAAATCCGCCATTGATAAGCTCGTGGAGAAGATCAAATCTGAAGCTAAGGAAAACGACGGGCTCGTCTGGGTTCTAAGAAACGCTAGATTCGCTGCTTTTTGTATCTTGTTAGATATGTGTTTCGGAGTTAAAATGGAAGAAGAATCGATTGAGAAGATGGATCAGATGATGACGGAGATTTTAACCGCCGTTGATCCACGAATTCACGACTATCTTCCGATTCTAACTCCGTTTTACTTCAAGGAGAGGAAAAATTCTCTGGAACTTCGCCGGAAACTTGTCCAATTCGTCGTTGGATTCATCGAGAAACGACGATTAGCGATTCGAAATCTCGGCTCCGATAAAACGGCGTCGTCTTTCGCGTATCTTGATACTTTATTCGATCTCAGAGTTGATGGTCGTGAAACGTCACCGTCAGATGAAGATCTCGTGACGCTGTGTTCAGAGTTTCTCAACGCCGGTACGGATACGACGGGGACGGCGATAGAGTGGGGAATCGCGGAGCTGATATCGAATCCGAAGATTCAATCTCGGCTGTACGATGAGATTAAATCAACGGTGGGAGATGATCGAACGGTTGAGGAGAAAGATTTGAATAAAATGGTCTTTTTACAAGCTTTTGTTAAGGAGCTTCTCCGGAGACATCCACCGACGTATTTCACGTTAACTCACGGCGTTACGGAGCCGACTAATCTCGCGGGTTACGATATTCCCGTCGGGGCTAATGTTGAGTTTTATCTTCCCGGTATAAGTGAAGACCCGAAGATATGGTCTAAACCGGAGAAATTTGATCCGGACCGGTTTATAACAGGTGGAGAAGACGCCGATTTAACCGGAGTCGCCGGAGTTAAAATGATGCCGTTCGGAATTGGCCGTCGGATTTGTCCGGGGCTTGGAATGGCGGTCGTACACGTGGAGCTAATGCTGTCGAGGATGGTTCAAGAGTTTGAGTGGAGCTCGTACCCGCCGGAGAGCCAAGTGGATTTCACCGGCAAATTGGTGTTCGCGGTGGTGATGAAGAATCCGTTGAGAGCGAGGGTTAAAGCTAGGGTTTAAGTTTCGTTGATTCCACGTCTTTGATTCTTTTAACTTGACCAAACCCGGTTCAAGAGAGAAAATTCGCATTTTGTCTAATTTGCTTTGGTTTAATTAAATGTTTTCCTACTCTTCAATTACTAAATAGAGCCATGCATATTCGATTTACGTTTGTTTTAGTTGGTTTGCATTATTGCATGTCTTCAAATTAAGCTAGTATAAACTAATAATTTAGATGGTTTGACTAAACCAAATAACTGTTTATTACTGAACCAAATTTTCGATTAAATCACTCTTTCAGAAAAGGAAATTTCTTTGACAAAGGAAAAGGAAACATATACTTATTGGATTAATTAGTGATTAGTAGATTATCACGAAAAGGAAATAGAATCGATGGTTTAACTGAACCAGCCATGGTTAGTTTCAGGTGCTTTTCGAGTTAAGTTTTCAAAAAAGGAAATCGATTGTACTTAGTTTGGTTCGTCTCAGGCGGTTTAAGAGTCATTACTTTCAAAAAAGGAAAATAATTATACTTAGTTCGTTTAATCACTGATTAGCTAATTGTCAGAAAAAGGAAATATAGTCGATTGATTAGAAACGAGTAACAACACAGAGTCTATATATACACGATTAGAAACAGAGAGTAGCCATATCATATTCTTTCGCAACAGGCTAACACAAAAATCTCTCTGTCTTTTTCTCCTTCTCTTTCTTTGTCTGTGAAATCGTGAACACAGAATGGGGGGCGTGAAGAGAAAGATTTCTATAGAGCTGATAGAGAAGAAAGATTCAAGAGCTGTTGCTTTCTCAAAACGCAGTAGGGGTCTATATAGCAAAGCCTCTGATCTTTGTCTTCTCTCCGATGCACAAATTGCGATCATAGCCACTCCGGTCTCTTCCAAATCAAACGTTTCTTTCTACACCTTTGGCCATTCCTCTGTTGATAACGTTGTAGCCGCTTTCCTCACGAATCAGCGTCCTCGGGAAGGTCTAGGGTTAGACTATTGGTGGGAAGATGAGAGGCTTTCAAAATCAGAGGACCTGGAGGAACTGAGAGACGCAATGGACTCGATGTCGAAGATGTTGAAAGATCTGAAGGATTTGCAGAATCAACGAGATTGTGAGGAGGACGTGAAGAAGAAGGGTGTTTTACACGGAACTCATCAAAAGCAAACCTTTAATCCTGAATCATGTTCTGTGAATTTCGATGGGTTTAACAAGAACACTGAAGAATTTGATCTTGATGAAATATTTGATTATGTGTCAACAGCTGAAGCTCTATCGATGAACTTGGACATGGACGATGTCTCTGTGGTGACCACGAATCAAAACCCCGTCTCTGCTTCTGAAACTGTTGAAGATAGAGAATTGGTTGTTCACAAAAATATGGATGAGGACAATATCCACGTGTCTGATATGGACGACAAGGATACGATGCTAATGATTTCTGACAAGAACAATGTTTTACCTGAAAACTTGGATGAATTCGATCAAGAGCTAGATCTTGATCAGCTACTTGATTTTGAGACAAACTATGAAAGCCTTTTGAAGAGTTGTGAGATGGAGGATTATGCCTCGATGGTGACTACAAAGCAAAATCTGTGCTCAAATCCTGAAGCTGTTGAAGATGGAGGATTAATGATTCAAAAAGATTTACCGGAGGATAATCTCTGCTTTTCTGATTATTTCAGTGACTTACATTGCTGATATTTGAAACTCCCTCCAAGATAACAGATGTTTCAAGGATTGCTTCGGTTTATTTTCGTTAGAGATACTTTACTCAAGGAAGGTTCCGGTTTGACTTCAATCAATTTTCCATGCTTCATTGGATTTCTGGGATGTTGATCTAACTCAAACCGGTTCAGTTTTGGTTTGCCTTAACTAATGAAGAAACCATCCTTTTTTCTTTTAAGTTTTGTAGTCTTTTCTATCAACTTGTCTTGTTTTATATGTGTGATGTTTTCTTCTTATATTAAAAGTTTAAAACCAATGAGTCTTACTACTCTTTTTTTCTTGTATCAACTTGTGTCTTGTTTAACTGTGGGATGTTTTCTAATCTAACCAACAAATAATATTAAAACCAATATTGAGTCTTACAACAGAAAACATCTGTCTGACAATCTTTGATTAGGAATGTCTCTGCTTTCTTATTAAGTACCAAAACCAGTCATCATCTAGGCCAGTATTTTGTGATTACTTCATAACTTGAAAACAGATAAAGCTTTACCAAAATAGAGCAGAATGGCTCCATAACAAATTGCAGAAGAACCGGTGCTAATTGATTCCATTCAAAACGTGATGCAGAGAAGTGTTTATATGGCGGGGAAAGTTTGGGAAAAAACACCTTGTAATTGGTTCAAATGCAATGTAGGGGGAGCTTGGGTGTTAAGAAATGAGTTGGGTGGTTTTACTTCACAGTCGCCGGGCGATATTTAGTATAAGAAGTGTAGAGGATGCAAAGCTAAGAGTTTTGCTTTGGTCTATTGAAAGCATGTCAAGTCACAAAGTCATGAGAGTTTTTTTTTGCTTGCCAAGAAAAAGGATTGGTAGAAGCAGTTAATAGGCCGCAGGCTTGGCCCCTCTTTTAAAGCTCAATCTTTTGCTTTAAAGAGTTTTTTGTTTAGTTCCAGGTGTGGAAGATGATGGTTTTGGAAACTTTTGGTGCAAACAGGGGAGCAAATCTTATTGCTAAAAGTGTGACAGGAGATCTGAGACTGCAGTCGTATGTGGCAATGGGTCCTCCAAGCTGCCTGGTAAGAGTTTTTGAGGAAGAAAGGACTTGCATCTCTGTTTGTTAATGCAGTTTCGTTTCATGGGCTAAAGTTCTTTTTGTGAACTGATATTTGCAGTCCGTTGTTGAGTTTGTTTAGTGTAGGGAGTTTGTTTTGTCTCCTGTAGTTTAGACCCTCACTTTTTTGTAGCTATATGGCTTTATCAGTGTATAAAAGCCAGATGATGAGAAAAAGAAAAAAAAATTGCAGAAGAACCCTTAATTTATGACATATATAATACCACTCATGAAGAACAGTTGAAATTTCTGACAAGTAAATTGAATTCCAACCAAGTCAAACACGTTTATTCGAGTTTCTTTTTTGTTTTTTCTCAAAGTATAATAAGATGTTGAATTCTGATTAGCTGAAAGATGACACGATTTTATTCATTGTTTTTGGGTCTACCAAAATTGGAAAGTGAGTAAATAAATGGCTTTCTGCGACATTTGGCTTTCCCATGTTACTAATTTATTAAAGGAACAGTTGAACGCAATAAATAAAAACAAAGACATGCACTGATCACACAATTCCTAGACTCCCAAATTATCATTCTAACAGGTAAATTTCACGGTGATATGTTAAATATGTAGCCTGTAGGTCCAAATACAACAACTACTTTTTTTGTTTTTTTTCTATTTTCATTATACATCCTTATTGTTATCTAATTAGTAATTATCAGCATTAAAGATCTGGGACACTCCTGTTTAAAGCTTTCATCGACTATTTGCCTATTAGTTGTAACAATCAGCCTATGGTTATAGGTGAATCTAGACTCATATAATCAATTCTGACTTAAACCTTGTTTGAAAGTAAAGAGTGTTTCTAAACGGTTACCTATAGTTGTAAACATTCATGTCTATAATAAAAACACACCAATATCAATTTACACATAGCCAAATAAGAGTCTCAAATGAGTCAAAATATTAAAACTGATTTATGAAAACACAAATTTTATAAAAATAAATGGTGAACAAATGTTAAGATTAGTGAAAGTTCCTATTTTGAAAAACAAATGTCTTTGAACCCAATTAATATGCCTTGTAAACCAGTCCATAGTATCAAACTCCAAAAAAAAAAAGTTACTTTTAATTTCAAATATTTACATAAAATTTTGCATGCACTACTCTGTTCTTATATAATCTTCGTCTTCTTCTTCTCTGCTTGAGTCAACAAGAAATAAACAGAGCTAAAATGTTTCCTCTAATCTCCTTTTCTCCAACTTCTCTTGATTTCACCTTCTTCGCCATTATCATCTCAGGTTTCGTTTTCATCATCACTCGATGGAATTCCAATTCAAAGAAACGTTTAAACCTTCCTCCAGGTCCGCCAGGTTGGCCGGTGGTCGGAAACTTATTCCAGTTCGCGCGCTCAGGTAAACCGTTTTTCGAATACGCAGAGGATCTCAAGAAAACGTATGGCCCGATTTTTACACTGAGAATGGGGACTCGAACAATGATCATCCTCTCCGACGCAACTCTAGTCCACGAAGCTTTGATCCAACGCGGAGCTCTCTTCGCTTCACGACCCGCCGAGAATCCGACCCGAACAATCTTCAGCTGCAACAAATTCACCGTCAACGCCGCTAAATACGGTCCAGTGTGGCGATCTCTGAGAAGAAACATGGTTCAGAACATGCTTAGCTCAACACGTCTCAAGGAATTCGGGAAACTGAGACAATCCGCCATGGATAAACTCATCGAGAGGATCAAATCGGAAGCTAGAGACAACGACGGGCTAATCTGGGTTCTTAAAAACGCAAGATTCGCTGCGTTTTGTATTCTCTTGGAAATGTGTTTCGGAATCGAGATGGATGAAGAGACAATCGAGAAGATGGATGAGATTTTGAAGACGGTGTTAATGACTGTTGATCCACGAATCGACGATTATCTTCCGATTCTTGCTCCGTTCTTCTCTAAAGAGAGGAAACGAGCTCTCGAAGTTCGCCGTGAACAAGTCGATTACGTCGTCGGAGTTATCGAGAGACGACGGAGAGCGATTCAGAATCCAGGATCTGATAAAACGGCGTCGTCTTTTTCATACTTAGATACACTCTTTGATTTAAAAATCGAAGGTCGTAAAACGACGCCGTCTAACGAAGAGCTCGTGACGCTCTGCTCTGAGTTTCTTAACGGTGGTACGGATACGACGGGGACGGCGATCGAGTGGGGGATAGCGCAGCTGATTGCGAATCCTGAGATTCAATCTCGGCTCTACGATGAGATTAAATCAACGGTGGGAGATGATCGTAGGGTCGATGAGAAAGATGTGGACAAAATGGTCTTTTTACAAGCTTTTGTTAAGGAGCTTCTCCGGAAACATCCGCCGACTTATTTTTCTCTGACGCATGCCGTTATGGAGACGACGACGCTTGCTGGTTACGATATTCCCGCCGGCGTTAACGTCGAGGTTTATCTTCCGGGTATTAGTGAGGATCCGAGAATTTGGAATAACCCGAAAAAGTTTGATCCGGACCGGTTTATGTTGGGTAAGGAAGATGCTGACATAACCGGGATTAGTGGAGTAAAAATGATTCCGTTTGGTGTGGGCCGTAGGATCTGTCCAGGACTTGCAATGGCAACCATACACGTCCATTTGATGCTTGCGCGGATGGTTCAGGAGTTCGAGTGGTGTGCTCATCCACCAGGAAGTGAGATTGATTTCGCCGGAAAATTGGAGTTTACGGTGGTGATGAAGAATCCGTTGAGAGCTATGGTCAAACCAAGGATTTAGTCTTTTATTGTTTTTTTGTTAAGAATATTGAGATTATTGTAAGGTGTGTTTGCTTATAAACATTAAAGTACCCAAATCTACACAATACACATGACCAAAACTACCACAGTCCATAGCACATTTCCATATATCTCCTTTAACTTTCTTTTTTTCACATTTCTTCAAAATTATATTGGTCGGAAGAAAAACGAAAAAAGTAAGGATGGAGCATCATCTTACGGTAGTATGAACAAAAAACAAAACAAAAACCTAACAAAAAACAAAAATCTAAATCAATTTACAATATCAGCGTAGAAACTATACATATAAAACCCAAAGCTACAGAGACTATACCTCTTTCAAATCCTCCTTGAAAAATGGCCAAAAAGATCCCAACTTCAGTAACATTTTCTATCTTTACCATTTCAGTTCTAGACAACGGTTGTGTCCACCTCCCTCGATTCGGCTTCCTTAATGGCTTCTGCAATCCTGAGAGCCCTCATTGCTTTGTAAACAGCAAGATCTGCGTTTTCTGCAAGAATTTGTGCTCGTCTTCTTTTGGCTATGGCAGTTTCCATGGTTTTATCAGCCAAAACTTTGGCTTCTTCCATTCTGAGAATATCGTCTTCTTCCTCTGGTTCTGCCGCCTTTACAGCCACTGTTCACATTAACACAACAAACGAATCAGATCATTTTCACTATACTGAACTTTCTGGAGCTAAATCAAACTTCTATCGAGCTTAGTCACCGATATTCAACTCCTAATGATACTGGAGTTTAAAACTTTATCTAACCTCAAATCGAATACAGTACACCTTAACCAAAAAGAAATGATTTTCAGTCTAATTCTGTGGTAACCTATTCTACTTAATTGTAGTTCGGCAAGACTGTTCCATATTATTCTAACTCTCAAGAGTACACTCTAAGCACTAACTTTCAGCAATTGCAAACAAATGTAACACAAGCCTCAACATTTCACTGCAATAACCAGGCGTCTCTGAGTCATTAGGTTATGGAAACTTACCCATCCAAGGGCTTGTCTGTTTGGCTTTTCCATGGAGTTGACTCCCCTGTCTTTTGAAGGACCTTCTTTTACGAAACACAGGTTTGGAAAGTAGCTGCGTTTTCTTCACTTGATGACCCTGTTTATATACATGCAAACATCAGTTTTGATGATAAAAACAAAACTGAAAATAAAGAATATGATACTAGGACACTGCATCATGACATTACCTGGAAAATTCTGAGGAGTGGTGCTTTTCGCTGCTTCCTTTTTTTCAACCAGTAATCATGTACCGCCTCAACCACCTCTTGCCTACCCAGATATGAAATACTACCTATAGTGGCTGCTTTTTCATCCAAGAGATCATCGGCAGGGCTATGGAAATGATACTTTTCAAACCCATCAATCATCAACTCAAAAGCTTCCCGCTGAAGTTGTAGATATTGGTCATCCTCTTCATTGAGCATTTTCTGGTTCTGCCTTTCGAGCCACTCTTCATCTTCAGAATCCATGTCATAAAGAGCAATACTTCGAGCCATGGCCCTTGAAACCTCATCTTCGTTCACAGATATATATGAAACTGGTGGCCTAGAAAAGGAGGGGAAATTATCGATATACTCTGCATATCCACACACTTCTCTGACCCCAGGAATAGGAATGACTTTCACACTCTGTTCCAATAGATTCCGTTCATAGCATTCTTTATATATATCTTTAAAACCAAGCCAATCTTGTCTGTCACAAAACTCAAGCTTCCAATTATCACCTCCCATCCATACTGTGGCATGTGTAATCCGGTTGCTAGAGAAAGGTCTCATAGTCCTTTGTGCCATGTGGCTGTATCTGATTGCCCCATCTTTCTTAATAACAAGGAACCACTCCTTCGAAGACGAAGCCTCCAACATGACACTAAATCCTTCTTCTCTGGTGCATCTGTCTGAATGTATCATCAATATATTCGCAGAACAACATATAGAATCAAGTTCCTCTTTTGTCTTCGTCATTGGAATGATACTTATCCCATTTGAAACCGGAGATGAGTTACTTAGCACCGAACTTCTAAGCTTTTTCGATGATACTGCTGCTGTCCTGTTTTTCCTACTTCCCGATATATCAAAAACAGGTGTTCCATTGTTCAACTTGTGTGCATTATGAGAAAGATTTCTTGCTCTTCTCCTTCTCAAAGAGCTTCTCCTCTTTTGGAAACTGTGAGAACCTAAATTGCCTCTATACTGAGCATTTCCTCCCGTTAACTTCGAGGCTCTCACTGATGGATGTAACCCAACTACAACTCCATTCCTCGGAGTACAAGGTTCAGGTAAAGCTAATTCAGACTCGGAATCTGATTCTTCAATCGGATTGTTTAGCAAATACAGAGATTTCTCTACGAAAAAGAAGGAGCGTGGTAGAACTCTTACAAATAGAGTGAAATGCATATCCATGAACCATCGAGGAATGACAGCAAAATCTGCTGAAAAGAGAGGTAGACAACTCATGGCCCCAAAAAACTTGCAGACACCCCTTGAGCTAAGGGGAGACCTCTGAAAAAACATCACAATAAAAAGAAACCAAAAGATTACCTTAGTAACATTAAAGATCACAATTACGTACATAAACAAAATGTAGTCCAAACCTAACGATAGTAAGCGCAAAGGTAATTAGGTAATTACCACAAGGAATCGCACGCCATGGTCTGCAAACACTTGGTTGATAGGTTGAGACAAGAAGAAAGACGCAAGTGAAGACAGCCTGAGTTCTTCCCTCCTTATATATCTCATTGCCAAACCGAAAACAGTTAAAAACCAGCAATCCTCACATGACCAATCTACTGTAAGAGTAAGCACTGAAGAAACCCGTTGTGAGAGTTTTCTTCGCCTGCGATAAAACTTCAGGCTTCGTAGTGGCTCTTCTGATCTATCACTTGATGATGGTTCACAAAGTCTCTTCCTTTTCCTACTATATACAATCCCAAACATCTTATCCACAGTCTTTTCATCCCCTACACCTTCATTTCTCACTTTCCTCCGTTTTGTGACCGGAAAGTCATCTACTTTGTCTTCTTTCTCACTAGAAACTTGTTTCGGGCTACAAGGCTGGCTGTTACTTTTACCGGAGGAGACTTTATTGCCTTTGGATTTGTTCTGATTCTTCAAAACGCTATCACAATCTCGATCCACCACGTCATGAGCTCGCCGTACCTTTGGCTCGCCAACGTTAGGCCAGATCCGGCGACCCGAACGGAGGACACGGGCTCCGTCTGCGGCTTTAACCACCCCGAAAACCCTAGTGGTTCGTCTCATTCCCACCGACGGCATCTATGCCGTGCTCATACGACTCCGTTTCTTACTCTAACTGGAGATGCCACAACTGGCTTGACTGAACTCAGAAATTGGCTTTGTTTTAAACCTCTTCTTCGATCTATACCCACTAATCTCTGTAAAAAAACACGAATTTCTTACAGAACCAACCCCGATTCTGACCAGATTTTATAAAAGAAATCACTTTCTTTTCAAGGAAAATTTAAGAAATTGAAACGGCTATTGGAAGGGGAAGAGCTAGATACTTTCGATTTAACCGATTCGATTCGAGATCAAATTAGTACTACCCAGAAAGGAAAAAGAAGAAAGAAAATGAAAATCGCCGAGATCTCTGGAGATCGAAGAAAATTTGAGAAATTCGATTGGGAGGATCGAGATCTGTTCATGGGTATAAATCTTTGTTTTTTTTTTTCTAGAAACGAGTAGACATGGTGAAGAAGAAGAAGATGAAGGATCGGCGGTGAAGATGGTTTCACGAACTTTTCGTTTTGACAAGAAGAGAGGGAACAGAGGTGGCTAGGGTTTATGATCGAAAACCAAAAAAAAAAAAAAAG
>Ga0041059_1000333_pt1 | contig 34256 bp, 19 predicted proteins | sample AraColnosormetaG_FD_56232 | JGI IMG/M metagenome (GOLD analysis project Ga0041059, IMG submission 56232) | Arabidopsis roots microbial communities from North Carolina, USA - Col MF nosort | ecosystem: Host-associated > Plants > Roots > Unclassified | place: USA: North Carolina | collected...
AAAATATATATATATATATATATATATATATATATATATATATAAATAAAAGAAATTTTCAGGATTTGGAGTCAAAAAGAAAAGAAAACAAAATCCATGAATGATCAGTTATATTTTAATAGAATAATATATAAAGTAATAATTTTGTTGGAGTAATATGTTGTAACATTAGTGAAAATTACTATTTTTGTCATGGGTTTATATGTTTTTGGTAAAAGAATTTCTTGAATTAATTTTTAAAAAAATACAAAAAAAAAGGAATGGTTGCATGGAAAATGTTTTAGTCTTTTAGATATGTTACACGGCTTAGAAGCTTAGTAGGCCGAGGCCCAGTCCATAATAATTTAATGGCTCAATGGAATATGTGGTGAAACCCATGAGAACCGGGTAGATCCGGATCGTAGAAAACCAAAGAATTGATTGAATGGAACCTCTCAAGTCTTATAAGCCTTCTTCTTTTTTTTTTTTGCCGGCAGAACCTTTTAAAGTTTAATGATACTCAATCGATCGAATCACGTTGTTCTCCGGAAATGATAATCTACTTATCTAAGTATGAGTATCGAATAATTGCGCCTGCTAAGGAAAGTGGATTTTAGTCTAAAACTAGTTAATGGAATAAAGTTAGCATCTTTTTAAGGCAGACAATACGGGTCACACTATACAAATATTTAATACCTCAAAGCTAAAAATCATTATATCATCAGTCACTAATAGTTTTCCTTTTGATAAACCAAAAATTTCAGCAAGGAACGGTAACGGATGTGTTCCTCCTACAAAATAAAAGGAATAGTGGAATACAAGAGAGTTCAAAAAAAAAAAAACAGGTCCCTAGAATCTTGTATCCCGAATCATGCCTTTCATTATATCAATCTGCAAATCAGATAAGAAAAATTATGAGATCATGATACTTATTTCTAAATATATACTAAAAATGAGTGATTTGATCTTAAATCTTAATCATGTGAAGATTAGGCAAGTAAGTATAGACTTACGCATGGAGTTTCTACAAAGGGAGAGGAGAACAACAAGAATTGCGAATCCAGCAATGACTCCTACGATGATCGCGATTGATTTCCCCACGTGATCTCCATTCGTTGGATCTTAATAACGAAAATTAGATCAAATTTAAAAAGATCTTAATATTGTATGTGACAAATTAAAGTACATAAGATAAGGACAATATAGTATCAAGCTAAGAATTAGATTTTCTAAGATGCAATGACTTTTGGACTATGTGATATTGATCAAGCTATAAAGAATATATAAAATAAAGTTGAAAATGGGGACATGGGTGGCTATGCCTATAAAGAAAAGAATAATATATTGCAAAAACATTCTTTTCTGACCAATGATATTATAATCATGATACTCGAATTTTCCAACGAATGATTCAAAAGATTAATTCTATTTTATTCAATACTTAATGGTGTCTTTCCAGTGGAAATTACAAAAAAAAAAAAGCAACGAAAATTTTATGATTTCTTCAACTTTCTCGTGCTACCAAGGAGCGACTAGACTTGTGATTTTCTCAATTATAAGCGGCGGAAATTTAAATTTTGTCAAATTCTCACACATTTCTATACAGTTCATTACTACAATTTTCAATTATATTATCATGGCACTAAGCATGATTCACGAATATAATTAAAGAACTTACGTAAATTAGAGCAATAGCTAATAAATGAAATAAAGATTTTAATTTATGGACTGACCTGAAGAGAAGTCATAGTAACCAGAGCCCCAATAACGAGCATAGCACTGAGCCAAGTAAACCTCAGCTGCAACCGCCGAGCCACAAAGATTCTTTAATTTTCCGACAGACTCGGCAAGACAAGCCGTACAGTCACTAGGACTCAAGTCACCAACACACTGAGCATAACCTTCGACTAAACCGGACCGGCTAACTTTGTAACCGAGTTGAGTCGACTCAAGATCCGACAACACATCGTCTCTCCGCTTAAAGAAATCGTAGTCATTCTCAACGCTCTTGGAACTACACTTCTTGTACCTAAGACTTGTGTCTGGTTTCCCTAGAAAATCGTTTGTTTCGTAACGTAAGAAGCAGCCTTCGAGCTGGAGAGAAGCGCCGTAAGAGTAAGGACAAATGAGAGTGATTTGATCGACTGAGGTTTGGATGCATTTTGAGCAGTCTGATGATCGGAGATCGTCACGGCATTGATAGAGGCCGAAGACGGCGGAAGAGGATGAGGAGGAGGAGGAGTCGTTGCCGACGGCAAAGCTGTTGAAGGACGCGTCAGAGGAGGAAGTGACGACAGAGGAGAGGAAAGTGTCGCGGTTTGACTCAAAAGGTGTGTTTGGTGTGTATTTTTCCGGTGAACATCCTCCGTAGATGAAGATGTGAGATTCTGATGAAGATCTTGAGGAGGAGGATGAGTAAAAGAATAAAAAGAGGAGAGAGAAGAGAAAGAGTCTTCTCATATTTTCTTGTTCTTTGAGATTGTTTTCAAAGGAGCTTTCGTTTTTGATCTATCTTATTCCTTGTAGTGTTTTATTTAACAATAATAATCGAGAATGATTATTCATCACTATGGGTCCGAAACTTTTATCGGCGACATTAATACAAACATGTATAATGCATACCGTAGTTAAGAAATAAGTGGATATATATAAATGTAGCTAGGATGAATACAAAACTACATAATAGATCAACAAACGTGGTCTAGAACATTCACTTGTAACGAATCAATACCAAAGTGTAGACAAATTGGATGATAACATTATTGTTTTGTTAAGAGTGCCTAAAATGATTTAGACATGATTAAAGAAGATTTGGTTTTGTGGGTATAATAATATCTTGAAACTTCTTTTGTGCAAAGAGGGTCCCATTTTAGGCATGTCCTTTTGATTAGTATATGTTCGCTAGATCGATTCCATCACACATATTCTCATCAAGTTAGTGGAGAATTTTCAAGTGATAGAAACAACTTTCTTTAAATCCTGACCACGACCAAAAGGGCTAATTAGATTGATCATAAGAGATTTAAAGAAAACGACGACTAAAGTGCTTAGCTTCATCAAATGTATAACCTAGGCGAAATTTCGATGCTTCTCGACCTATCTTCACCTCTACAAAAGAGTAATTTTGAAAGGTGAGAATTTTCTCAAGGACGCTGCTAGACTCGTCTTCTTCTTCATCATCTAACCATAGAGTGAGCTTCAGAAGTGTTGCATTCTCTAAGATGTAGTTAGCAACCTCGGTTTCAGCTTTTCGGCTTTTCTCTTGGTCAGCCTTGGGCGTCATTTTTATTTTGACATTCTCAATGGATGTTTGGAGACATTTTGGCACTGGTGAGCTTGCAATTTCCTCCATCTTTGGATAACCATGAAGCTCCTACAAAGGAAAACACCATAAGACATGTATAATATATATAGTCACTCGCTACTCTCAATACCAAGAGAAGGAATCATTACCAAGTCAATAGATTTTAGGTTGGGACTGCTGGAGAGATATATAGGCAACATCTCTGAATAGTCGGTATGGAGAAAAGCGTACAAACGGGTCAAGTTCTTGAATTCAGGCAGTTGTTGCAGTTTTGTGTAAGCATAGGTTCCCTGTCAAGAACCAACACTTGGTAAGAACAAATACATGCATCTAGAGTATGGCCAGAGATGCTAAGATCTGTGACCTCCGAGAACTCAGCAAAAAACTTGTGCAAAGTTTGCGTGTTTGAAAAGTCATCTCCCCATAAAACCGTACATCGATACACATCTTGATAGAAGAAATAACACTTTCCACTCTGAAGTCTTCCAATGGAAAATCTCTGATACGCAGAAACTCTAAGCTAGGAGTGTCAATCACAAGTCCAGATTCTCCATCATCACCCAAGGAGACATCATCATTTTCTCCCTTAAAGATAAATGTCCATAGACTCAAGCTCCTTAACGTCTGAGATCGCACTTTCAAAAAGTCAACTCCAACATCACAAATGCTCAAGACTTGAAGAACAGGAGAGCACGAGATAAGCATCTCTAGAACCACATCACTCGGTGTACTGCGAAACCCTAAATGCATAACCTCAAGGTGAGGTAGATAGAAAGACTCACAACTATCAAAATCATCCAGAATTACATATTCTAACCGCAAGTTTACAAATTTAAGAATCTGTCGAGAAATTAGGTACAAACCAGGAACACTTTGCCAGAGATTTCTCCATCTTGTCGGTAAGACACTTGTCCTAACAGACTCACTCGTGGGAAGATTCAAGAGTATCTCTTGCAGCAACTCATTGGGCAATTGGCTTATCAAATCTTCCATTGGTCCCTAAATTGATCAACAGAACAAAGAGACAAAGACACGGTATTTATTAGCTAAGGTCTAAGAAAACAAATCAAAATTAAACCGCGTTCTGCAACATGAGTCGTAGAAATTTCTAGACCAGTTAACACGAAATCGCATTCATAGAAAGCAAATTAAGTTGAGATCAAGTTCACAATCAACGTACGAGCAGAGCACTCTCAGATATTTCCAAAACCTAATAAACCAAAAAATTTGAGACGAGTTTATGGAAAGAAGGGTTTTGGTTTCACGTTAAAAAAGTATCTTATCTTCTAAAGACTCTGGTCTAAAGAGAGTGTTTCTACTTTTTTTACAATAACGAGCTTTCGAGACATGACTAGGGTATACGTATATCACAATTATTATGTATGAGGTTAATTTCTATTTTTCGTTACTCTTTCTTTCTTATTAATTATGTTTTAAGAAAAAGTTGTATATTTAGTCATTATCTTATTGGAGACTGGAGAGCATGAAACCACACACAAAAATCAAGATACTTGGTCGAGAGAACCAATATCCTAGTCGGTAACCTAAGAGCAACCACATTGGTGAGCTTTTAGCAAATATTTTTAACAATAATTTTATAATTTATTTTGAAATTAAGAGTTTTAATAAAAAAAAATTTTTTAAAAGTGTATTTTGTCTCTTATATAAGAGTCAAATCTTAACTATTTTACCAATTAAATATTAAATTTAAATTTTAATATCTCTAAAAATTATATCAAGAGCCCACCAATGTAAATGCTCTAAGAGCTTGTTAATCCATATATAGCACAGTAGCACTAGCGTTATAATATTTAAATCGAAATGTAGAAGAACAAAATAAATCAAATTAATAAATTATCGTCAATTAGCAAATAAAGATTGAAAAAATTATAAGATTGTTAGTCAAGGGAGAAATCCACACAAAATCTATATCAAACACAGTTTGGTAAACTCTACGAGATGTTTTATATCTGATGGTATGCGTTATCCAAAGTATATTACACATAAAGAAGGTCCAATCTTCATATAAAGTTAAACAAGAAACTAGTGATCATCATAGAGGCAATTAGGATAGCCAACCACAGTTGATGTAATCTTCTGTTCATAACTCGACTCAAATTTCATTTTGACCTCATCACAAGCAAATTTCATGGTCCCTGCCTTATTTTCTCTGCAATCCGGAAGAAACAACCGCAACCCCAAGCGCACTTCGCTTCTCTCTTTAATGTCGTTCACAATGTTTTTTCCAATCGCGCCATTGATATCCTCTTCAGAGACATCCCCTGAAACCTTGAGCAGTTGAGGCCAATGAAACAGAAGATTGTTGTAACTGATCAAGCAAAAAAAAATAGATTTTTCGTTATAATAATATAATATATATGAAGAAAGTTAAATAATTAAAATAGATATTTGAACCTTCTTGGGGGTGAAGTAGCAATGGTAATATTCTTGTAAAGTAAAGAAGCTTGAAAGTCTCCTTGTAGACATATATAGGAACCAGGAAGGTTTTCGGGAACTCTAATGGATAAGTTCCATTTTGCACTAAGATGAGTATTTATATCAAACACCGTAAAATTCATAAAAGCTATTGTACTATACGGCACATGATTAGTTGTTATAGATTTCGATAGGAAATAGGAACACGAAAACTTCACGGCGCACAACGTTACCCATACTACCAACAATTGGGAAAAACAACAGAAAATTAGTGTTGCTGCTGGTTCCCCTTTTTTTGGAACTTCTTCTCTGAGTTCTTCTTTATCAACAAAAGCTTCTTTTTCGAGGTCCATCTTGTATCGTTGACCAAACAAGATCAAGGAAGAGAGAAAAACAAATGTGGAGTGCACGAAGAAGATGAGAGATTGTACAAAAATGTATTATAAAACATGTTTATATATACACACCAGATTTTGATACACCACTTCTTTAGTTTTTTCTTCCATATATAAGATCTAGCTATCTCCTTTAGATATTTTACTATTTTTTTGTTATTTAGAGTTATTTCTTAAATTTATAGATTGTGCTATTAATTTAAAATCCAACAAAATTTCAAAAGTATGGTCTCTAATGAAAAAGCTGAGTTGTTTCTTAACTTTGATAGGTTGTGCTATTAATTTAAAATCTAACAGAACTTTATATGAAAGAGCCATATCTCCATTTATTAAATGCTTCTACTGAAAAATCTAGCTGTATGTCCATTTATTAAAGGAAAACATTTATAAAATACTATTAATTAGGTCTCTAATATTATAAAAATTGAACATATATACTATGTAACATTTAAGAAAATAAGATTTAGGTATATTTCAAAAGCTGGACTCTATTTCTTTTTGATAAATTATCATCGGAGCTAAACATATGTTATAATGGATAGTAAAATGTACTTCAATATTTTAAAGTGATATCTATCAACTTAGTTAGGTCATATATTGTTTTTCTTAACTCAAAAGTTTTTTCCATCCAACACTATATTAAACTAAATCTAAATCCTATACAGTTATGGTGTGTATCAGAATTCTTAGTATGTAGTGTTAGTACAATAATCATCAAAATTAATTTAACTTTCAGTTTAGATGTCAGTTACAATGAAAATTATAGAAATGGTTGAGTTAAAATATATGTTCAAGGAAGATACAACTATTGGGCTATTGACCTGCGAATGAGTTCAAGCCCATGTTTTGATGGTTTAATTTGCTGGTCACTGGACTGCTTTGTACACGCTATTGAGCATAACTATTACTTTCTTTTGGGTCAAGTTCAACTAATCATTAACCAAGATTCTTAACTAATTTGGGATCATGTTTTAGACTTTTAGTAATTCAAAGCTCTATATTTATATTATTTTTTTGGTCAAAAAACTCTATATGTAGATCAAATCTATTTTTTACTGGCATAACCAACAGATATATTAGGATGTCTTCCTCCCGAAGTTTTTATACATACATTATATGCAATAACTTGGACTAAGATTTTGTTGTCTGACGATAACTGGATCCGGTTCGCTTGAGTTTGGTTATAGAAGTCAAAGATGGATTAGGTTAATAGGTCGGAAGGTCTAACCTTGTGTTCTCAAGTTGGTATATGCCTTCGGAAAAGATCAACCATTGATTGTTACAGCCACTACTTATCCATATTCATTTCAACTCGATGGAAAATTGGACCAATCTATGAACCAACCAACTTGCCACTTCAACAACCAACGTAACCCCATAAGAAATCTGAAATACCCACTGATATGAATAAATTTATTTTCAAACGGGAAATAACGCATTTTCAGCCTTATAACTTTGGCAAGATATTCCACATAATATTAGTTTGTTTGAAATTTAAGTAACTATTTTATATATTAAAAAACACTAAATTGTAATAATGCTAGTTTAACAAAGCAAATTAGTCCACTTTTTGATCCAATCTATAAACGAGACAATTACGAAGTTTCATAGAACAACACGTGATCAACACTCGTTTGTTGTTCCATGATAGTAAATATACAAGTAGTAAGTAAACTAAATCTCATAAAGTGAATTTATCTTATTATTTGCATACGTTAACTGTGTTTCTTATCATTATTCCGATAAACTGGACAAAAATACAAATCAAAATTGTAAAAAGAAAACCTATGCTATAGCCACGCGTGACTATTCTAGTTGAGCGAACTCAATATTTAGTTCTTGTTTAAACTAATAACATATGAATGTGTTTTTTCTACGTATATATTTATTCTTGAAATATATCTTTTTGGCTTGCCGTGAAAATCATTGATTTTTGTGGATTCTCCACTAAAAAAGTCATATCTACGTATTGAGATATATCGAAAGGGACTCTAATGGCGACGAACACTTCAAAGCTATAATATTTCTATCTCCTTTTGGCAGTATTTTCCCCAACCATGTCTTCAACAATTCTACACTTGCACGAAACTAGATTGAATAATAATCACAAAAACCAATTAAATTTGGAAGGCTATCATTTTTATTGCCAGTATTAGTACTCTTCCTGATGAAAATTTCTGATCAGAAAAACACTAACTAATTGATTAATTTCCCAATATATGTAGAAAATTAGTGGGATTAACAAATGATGAATTATTGTGATTGATAGCAAAATCTTGTGTAGGTCCACAGATGAATAGAACCGTGTTAAACTTTTCTTTGCGTTTTATCATTTTCATAATTCACCTTTAAATCACTATCCTAATCAGAAATTCACAATCATATAATCATACCAAAAACAATCATGAAAAATAAAAAATCTCTATATTATTTACATTATCGCCTAAATTCAAACCTCACTTTTCACATACAGAATATGTACATATCTAACAAAAGGGTAAAAATAGTAACAAAAGTGAAAAGGTAGAAAATAGTAAAAAAGAGTTAAAGAACTTTTTCATCATCATCATCTTCTTCCACCGTCGTTATTGCCACCGCCGGCTCCAGGGAAATTTACAGAAACCCGACCCGGATTCAATTCGGGTTTGGACCCGTTTGAAATCTGAGTAAGGACAAGGGATAGTGATTCCACCTTCTTGAGAAAACCCAAATTCTTCTTCAGCCTCTCTAAGAAGCTCACCAAACAGAGGATGGTTAAAGTAAACGATAGGCACCAAAACTCTCTGAAAGTCGCCGTCTTTTTTACCGATGTAAACCGCCGAGTGACCTTTCGGAACCGGGTCGGGCTTTTCTCGAATGGGTTCTTGACCAATTGGTATGTACCCTGAATTGGAGCATTTAGACCCAATAAACCTGGCGCTGTGGGATGTGAGACTTCGACCCCAACTTATGAGTTTTGTGATGGCTCTCGGCTTGCAAACCGGGCGGTTTGGGCTTAACCGGGTGTATCTTGAACGACGAATCTTAATTCTCCGGAGGATCCATCTTGAGATTTGTTTAATCGGTCTTCTAATTTTGATTCCTCTTAACTTCCTCATCGTTGAAAAAACAAAGTAACAGAGCTTGAAAAATGTTTTGAACAGAACCGTTTACTCTGTTTTCATCAAACAAGCTTTGGAGTTTCAAACGGGAAGAGAAATATAGAGTATTGAGGAATTTGTGGCTGTGTAAACGCTAAAGAGGAAGAGCAGAGTAAGAGACAGAGCAGTTTAAATAGAGAAGAAGCCAAGCGAGACTGAGTCAGCTCAATGGACGATTGGATGTAAAGAAAGTATCACAACCGTTGGATTAGATTGTAGGAAACGAAACTTCCCCTTTTTGCTTTTCTCACCTAGAGAATTCGTCATTAACTCCACTCATTAATTAAACGACTTTATTTTTAACACATTAACCACAATCTCTTAAGCATTTTCAATTTCTTTTCGTGACGTTTTACTTGCGAATTAAATTTATAACTGATATCTAATCTTATAACCAAAAAAATATGTAGATGCAGAGAAGAGGATGAGTCAAGGAAGGTTCAACTTTGTTTGATGACAATTATGATGCAATCACACGTGTGATACCCACGTGGCAAACATTTTCTGCCCTGATTAGGTAACACACTACAACAGTCCACACGATATCAAAAACATCTTCTCATTTATTTTTATTTTTTTGTCATTGATCAATTTAGCTGCACGTTATGTTGGCAATTATAAGGTTTTACAAATTTAATTTGTGTACGGATGTCCTTTAGATGCCTCTCTATAGATTTATTCATATGCAGACAAGAAACACACAAGATAACTGAAGAGTACAGATCTGAGTTTTGGCTCTAATTTTTATTTTATTTAGACCAACTTGAGACCAATTTGTGCTAATCTTGTCAGAAAAATGTTTTGGGAGTATTCATTTATATATTTCTGTTGTCTTCAGAGTTCAGACTAAAAGACGATTATCGTTACTAATAGATTTGAGCTTCATCCAGTAGATTCGTCTGTGTAACGATGGGATGATGCCAAAACTTATCTATATTTTTTAGTTTTTATAGTCAAGAACTCAAGATTCATGTGTTGTTGCTTTGTTTTGAGCAAATAATTGGCATATTGATATGCATAATGATACCTATATACACATATATTCCATTATATGTATATATATGTTGTTTTATATTCCAACGAAAAACGAAAATGATGTGTAATTACGCTATAGAATATGGTTTGCGTGCGAGAATGCTAATTTTTTCTTTCCCATTGTGAAAACGATACTTTATAATAGTATGATCAACTATTCATCGCTCATGACTCCGTACAAGTCGATTACGTACACGAACGTGCCGCTCACAGCTTTAAATGTGTGGGGCTCATTTGACTCACGTATGTCCAAATTATTATTATTTTATTTTTCCCAAATTATTTAAACATATCATTACTCTCACGAAAATGTTAAAAAATGGATGATTCTTTTTTTTTTGTTAAAGTAAATGGATGATATTAGCAGATTGTATTACAAAACTTTTGAAAGAAAACTGATTTTATATGTAGTCTAATGGTTTATGTAATTGTCATAGTATAGTTGTTTCTCTCATAAGTTATGCTACGAACCACAAATTCTATAATTTTCTCTATGTACAATATTCAACTATATGCGATAGCAAGAACAAAATCTTGTCAACTCTGAGTTTATTCCTCGAACATCGAACAACACCATATGCGCTGACGTTCGAATAATGCTTCGAGTTTCAACCTTTCATGTAAGACCAAACTTTTGTATATTTTTCTTCATAAGGAAGACCTCAACGAAAGAAAGACAAAGACAAACTTAGAAAAGTCACGCATTCATAACGTTAATTACTCCATGCTACATATGATCTACGTCTAATACAATTTTAAATAAATATATCAATTTGTTGACAAAAAACAGAATTTTCAATTTGCTGGTCGCCGACTGATGGGAATGGTTTGTTATCAATCTAACTAAAATAGGGAAAAAAATCCACTAGTAGGAGGTTTACAAAATAAGTATAGGAAGTCAACCACAAATTAGTTATAACTTAGTCACCAATTCGGATGATGTTGTTTTAATTAGTTGGTTTATCAAATATTCTTAATTAGCTGATAAATATAGAATATGAATTGTATTTTTCAGTGCGATTCAATTCATTACCTGCTTTGTTATATTAAATATTTAATCGTGGTGAGTATGTAAAACACAAACAAACAAAAAATATTAACTAATTATGTGTAGCATATAGTACATGACATATGTAAATACTATCACTTAACAAACAAATTTATATAAAGTTAATTTTCATTTAGTACATGGTTGAAAAACTAAAGTGGGTTTTGAATTTCTTTATAGAATTGGATATTTGTCTTATACGAAATCTATTCAAATATTAAACAAAGATTAATAATTAAAAATATTTGGGTGCTGACTGTTGAGACGAAAAAGTTGTATAGTGGGTATTAAAGGTGAAAATTTCGATTAGCGATATTTTGTCTCTATTCGTACGGATAATCGTACCTGACGTGTCCATAAACGCTTTTCGATGCCTCGAAGGGCAATTCAAGGTTTCATACAAAAACGTCCGATTAATAAAATAACACGTCGTTAAAGCTTAATTGCCCTCACATAAAAGCAAAGATAATCGTTTGTTCTAAATACATTAGTCGGTTCCTAGATATGCGGTCAATTGAATAAGTATAACGTTTTTAGAACAATAATAACTTTGGTTTTAATTTGAACTACTTACTTCAACAAATCGATAGTCAACGAGAGAAAAAAAGACCAAATAATATACACAACTGTATATTTTATTTATCATAGTCGACGATCGTATATTCGTATTCAATAATCCTCGTTAGTCGTTAAGCTTGTCGTTGTACGTAAAATGACGTCGTACCGACTTGTACTCCTTGGTCAAGTCAGCCATGCCAACCAAAATTTGAATGTACGTCGAATGAATGTTTTCCTTATTAATGCCACATGGACCTTTACACACGTGCAATACTTTTCAATTTAATTGGTGAACAATGGGCCTAATAAAAGCCCAACAATCATATAAGCGTGAGTAATCGCATGATATCACTAATCGGCCCATATGATACAGTAGGGCCCAAAGTTAGTAACAGCAAGGCCGTGAATGGACTTTTAATTAATTTCACGAATAAACCGGCACGTAGTGCTACTCTGAAAAACAAAAACTGCAAGAAAACCCAGAATTACAAATTAATGTGAAATTTGATCAAACAGAGACCACAAATAGGAACACTTTGTGAAAAACTGACTATATTTTGATAATCAATCTGTTACATCTTACTACGATAAAGAGAAACAATTGAATTCATTGCAATTCAAACAAAGAAAAAAATCACCATAGCTTTAGAACCTTCTGTACACTTTAAAACGAAATCAAGAACTCAAATCAGACTTAAAGGAACACAATTAATCACAGAAAAGGAAGAAGGTAAAAAAGTTATAACTCATATAGTCTTCGTGAGCTGCCAAGTTCTTGAAGCAGCTTTGTGAAAAGAAACTTGAGCGCCGGCTTAACCATCGGTCTCTTTCATTTACATTTTGGAGCCGCCGGTAAGGTAAACTTGACACTGAATCACGGTGCACCCGATTTTAAACCCGGGAACCACTGTGAATCCTACTTTGGCTCGAGTAGGACTCATCGAAAACTTCTTATCTTGTTTTCTTTTTAAGACATTCTCCATGAAAACAATCGAAAATTCCACTCCGCTTTCAACTTGGAAAATCTCAACTGCAGGATCAAAGGACAAGGCTAACTTGTGAAGGGTCCAAATCGAGCTAGCCATCGTGACAAACGATTCATAGAATGTGCTCAAAGATCTCCAAGAACTCAACACAGCTTCGTTTTCATCCATGTTACTGAATATCGAAGATGCCATGTTCGGATGAATCAGCTCGTGATACTTCTTATCGCAAAATCTAGAGAATGCACAATCTTTATCTCTATCAAGAAGCTCCATCGGATTACTCGATACATGTTGCATCAATTCCCTCAAGGAAGAATCTACAGAACTTCTCTCAGACTCTTCATAATCATTCTCATTTAGATCAAATCCTTCTCCATCAAAACCACGAAACATCCCCAAGCAAACATACGACAACAATGCATACCGGTTATGTCTCTCCTTAGCATAATCTACCTCAGGATGAACAGACTTAGCCACTAAATCCAAATCCCACCCAGCTTTTTCCATCAACTCAATCAGAATCTTAGTGAATTTCTGAGTAGCTTTAAAGGCATCATACAACAGAGACTCAAAAACCCTAACCGATAACAGAACATCCAACGATGAATTTGAAGACAATCTCTTAGACAACTTGGAAGTAGATTTCTGAATCTCACCTAATTTGTTCCTCAGACTCCAAACCTGCAAATCCTTTGCATCCATCTCAGCTTGTAAACGATTTGAGACGGTTTCCAAAGCTCTAAGCTTGCTCTGATTCTCCTGAACACGAGATTCTAAGCAAGACCCAATAGCTAAATCAGACTCAAAATCCAAACTTTGGCGATAATTCCTATAAAACTGCTTCAAATCAGACAATTTCTGGAGGTTAGATACGAGAGCTCTATCAGCAGCCTTGACATTTTCCTCAACAAACGGCGCGTGAGCAGCTTGCAATTGAAGATACGAAGCTTCAAAAGACGAAGCAGTAGCGAAAACAGAAGAAATCAAACTCAATCCCATCTGTGTATCCAATTTCCTAACCTGAGAAAGCTTCTTTTGATTAGGTTTAACAACACTTACCACACCCAAATTCTTCGTCTGAACATCGTTCACCGGAGATTCAATAGGAGATCCCGGAGAAGAAGCACTAAGAAGAGGCTTATCGGGTTTAAGAACGACGACTTTCTGATCGGTGATAAAATCCTCGGAGGAATCGAGAAGAGAGAAACCCTCAGCATCGGTTCTCTCATTATCGTCTTCGGTGAAGAACTCGTAGGTCTTGGTCTTGACGGCCATGGCTAATTTCTGAAACATTTGAGAGAATTGTGGAGGAGCTGCTGTGATTGCCGTTGTTTCCACTTCCCGCATCGCTCAAAATACGCAATCTCGAGAAGAAGAAGAAGAAGAAGAAGAAAACAAAATCCAAATCGAATTGGGAAACGAAAAAGACTTGATTCTGATTGACCAACCTAAGAGTTAATAACAGTCAAAAAAACTTGAGAGAAGGTTTTTGCTTTGAAGGATTTTAATGGTGCTTTGCTTTGGATGCATTTGGAAGAAACGAATGCACANAAAAAAAAAACCTTTACCTTTTCGCTGTATTATTATTTTTTACATTTAGAGTTTTTTTTTTTTCCGCTGACTTTTTTTTAGTTTGATGATGATTTGGTTAACGGTAACAAGTGATTAATACCATTTCGTTTAATAATGGTTAGTGACACGACTAAACCGGTTATGCAAATGGTGTAACAGAGACAACATATATTGGCAAAGTAATTATATCATTTCGTTAAGTGAAATTAACTTCTTCTAGTGCGTACACAATTAACGTTTTCACATTTCTTTTTGGGTTGAATTATTGTTTTGTAATTTGCTACTGATTGGACATATAAATTGGTTATAAAATTAAACAGGACCTTACGTCTACGTTACATATTTAACACTCGTATCTATAAATGTGAACGGCACGAAAATTAAGTGTGGCATCCACTTTCAAACATTTCTTTGATCATTTAGACTTGAATACTCTGATAACTAATAGACTAATACTAATAGTAGTAAGAAATATTTTAACCGTCCGGTTAGTCATTATTGTATGATTTGGATATAAGAAAATGAATTTAAGAGTTTTATTGATTTCTTTGTTGTATTAGAATGTGTAAAACTTTTATTAATTGACCCACTAAGACTAATCATGGCTTTGAAGACACCTTTACAAGGACATGTCTTTCGAAACTCATCTCCTAGATTCTTGCTTTATTTCTTCCCTTTTCTTCACGTCTTTGTGATGCTTTTAGCTAACATTTTTAGTGGTTAATTGTTTATAATTAATTATGTCCTATATTCCTTTTCGTGTAATCATAACGCAAATTAAGGGTTGTATCTTTTTCACATATACCACTAGAAAGAAACGATACTTGTGTTTTTTTTCATCTTTCATCTTTTCTATTTTTCTTGTTTAACAAATGTCTTTCGAAACTCATCTCTCAAATTCTTGCTTTAATTCTTTCTTTTTTCTTGACAATACTTTGTGATCCTTTTAACCACTAACAATATTCTAAATTATATCTCGAAGATCAAGATAATTGTACAAAATCTTTAAAAATATATCAAACAAGTTTGATTTTTTTATTTTTATTTTGTCATATTCAAGAGTTGCCGCATAAGCTAAATAGAGAGTCCATGTATTTGTGTGTTAGGTGAGTGGTATAGTCAAAGAAAGTACAAATGGGAGAACAACACATTTGAAAAAAAAAGATTTGATCGACAATCCTGAACAAGCCTCACGGTCGAAAACGCCATAAGACTATCAAAGGTATCTAAAAGATTTAATAGTATCAAGTAACTTTCAAAATTTGCGTTGTCAGCTTAATAAAGACCAGTATCAGTGGTTTGTGTTCAAAACCGATGAGAATAACCAGACTATGTTCGAACTGTTACCATTAAATTTATCAAATATTAATGTCTAGATGTTTTTTTGTACAAACTACTGACAATTTAAACTTCAATGATATTTATTATCACTTTTTTACTTCACCTAATCTATTTAGATATTGTATAATTGCTAAATCATATTTACAATCACCCTGAATTTATTACATTAGATTTACTTTAGTGAAATATTCATATATATAATAATATATTTAAGTTAATTTATATATAGAACAAATTTTAATGTACCTTTTCATTACATTTGATATTTTATGACCATTTGTATCATGAAGTCTCTTATATTATTGGTTAAAAAAAATAAAAAATTAGATTATAGTTTTTGATATAAATAAATAAATCTTAAAATATGTAAGTATCCTATATTTTTTAAGAGAGGAAGTAGTGAATTAGTGATGCACCTTACATTTACCGTGTTCGAGTATATGCTGAAAGTGAAAGGTTTTTAAGTTAATAATTTGTGTAACTTTTTGTAATCTGATCCCGCTAAAAAAAAAATAACATTTTACATTGATACATTTGTTTATTATATCATTCTGTCTAAATTCCACAATGACATATAGAAATAGTTATCTTTTTTATTACATTGTGGGACATAAAATCAAATACAAAGACAAAATTGAGGGTCGTATGTCACTTTCCCTTGATTTCATTTGACCGTTTGGTTACCAACGATTTCGGTTGTTAGATCAAAGTTTGTTCTTCAACGACGTCGGTTTTGACTAAATCAATAACACCAATCGTGCTGTTGTGATCAGGACCACCCCAGATGTTTTAAATTCGATTAAGGAGAAATGTGGATCAACCATAACAAACAATCGTAAGTAGCCCAAATAAAGGATAAAAGCCCCAGCCCATGTAGATATCGTAAATTGACTAAAATACCCCTGATGATCAATAGTAACTAAAAGGCTAACGAGAAAAGGGGACAGCTGGATCGAAATCGAATCGGATCAGATCAAAAGAAAGCAGTGGCGTCGCATTCTTTCTCTGCCTGAGGCTGCTGCTGCTGCTCCTCCGTACCAACTCTGATCCACCTCTCTGTCCCTCTCTCTCTCTCTCTTTCTATACATACACTCATATTCTTTTTTTTTCATTTTTAAAAATTTGTATGCAAAAATTGAGAGATTATTTTACTTATAATAATAAAATGAAAATAATAATAGGTGGTCTAGTGAGGTACGTAGGTAAGTTTAGTAGTATAAGCAATAACTAATAAATCCCATCAACTTTGCACTGGTTTTCGAGAACAGTCTACAGCTGTGACAATGGGTCTTAGGGTTCTTGGAATTTGCTCTCTATTTCTTCCTCTATTCAATGTATCAATCATATACTTCATTTAGCTATTACAATTATGTTTTCTTAATTATTAATGAAGCTTATTTTTATTTTTTTGTGTGGATGGTAATGTTTTTAATTATAAAACGGTGCTTAGCTTTAATTTGGGTATTTATTCTCACATTTTTACTGAACGAAATACACGTAGTAGTAAAAAGAGAAATTTGTTTTTAGTAGGTTATATTGGGTTTACGAAATCGCCACTTAGAAATGATCAAATGAAAAGTAGACTGTTGGGGAGAGTCTTGTCATTTAGCACTTTTTCACAGTGAACCAGACAGACCTTCTAAACAAAAACAACACATACAATTATATCATGAAGAGACGATACAGGAAAATCAAATTGGTTGTATAAAGAAATCTCGTTTTACTTTCTTTTTAAAAACCCAACTCATATTGTTATAAGAAAGAGAGTTTTTTTTTTCTGTCTAAAGAAAGAGAGATTAAAACTCTGAATTTGGCTTTAAAATTTTGATATTGACGACTGTCACATACCAGAGGACTGAATTTTTTTTAATACTATTTCTGAAGAAAATGCTTTCTTAAATTTAATTATTAATTATAATATAAAGTTCATATTCACACGGTATATAAAAAAAAGGTTTTTTCATATGACAGTAAATATAAAATTTATTATTATTGCCAAGCTGAATTCTAATAAATATACACTTCTGTTTGTCAAGTTGGAACTGTATCTGTCAATGAAAAGGTACTTAATAATGATAAATAACCCAAAATTGTTACTTTTCAACACTCATAATCGAATTCTGCTATCTAGTAGTAGTCATTACGTAGTAAGTTAGTAACGTATCTAAGTGAACCACTTCTCTAACTAATGGATAAAACTAAATGAGAGTAAATAATCAACAAAACAAATTAATTAACGAATACTAAAGATTACAACACATCATTAAGGAGAGAAAGAAGAGAAGACTCATTTGAATTTAAGCTAGTGGTCACTCTCTCCAGGCGCCGCTCTCTCTTTCCTTCTTTCTTTCTCTCTCTCTCTCTGAGAATGGTCAGTCAATTTCACCACTGAGAGAGCTCAAAATCGCCTGACCTTGACCTTACTCTCTCTATCTCTTCCCCGAGAAAACCACCTCCCAGTGTAGATAACCAGAAGAAGATAAGCCAAGGTGGGTCTTCTCAATTTTACCTTTTTAGTCCAAAAAACATGAAATTGAAACATGGGTCTTGATTCATGTATGGGTTTCGTCTTTAAAGTTTACTGTTTTTTTTTTGGTATTTTGCAGATGGAATCTGGAGAATTTCCTGCATGGCTTGAGGTTCTGTTAAAAGACAAGTTTTTCAACGCTTGTTTGGATCATGAAGATGATAAGAAGAACGAGAAGAACATATTATGTATCGATTGTTGTCTTACCATCTGTCCTCACTGTCTCTCTTCTCATACCTCTCATCGTCTTCTTCAGGTCTCTCTCTTAAAATAAACAAACTTTTTTTTAATGGTTTCAAAAATCTTCATATTTGTCGGAAGAAAAATATGAACTTGGTGTGTTTCTGGGAATCTTTACGCAGATAAGAAGATACGTGTATAGAGACGTTTTGAGGGTTGAAGATGGTTCTAAGCTAATGGATTGCTCTTTAATTCAGGTATAACTCGGTTCTGGTTGTATTTAATTATCATGATAAAACTCTTAATCCGTTTATTGTATACATTAAAAGTCCAATTTTCATTGGTTCTTGTGCCCTAAAATTTTGACAGCTTTAATTAATACTCGTTGTCTTTTTCTTTTTCTTTGTGTGTGTGTATGTGTTGATGATGATTAAAGCCATACACAACGAACAGTTCAAAAGTTGTGTTCATCAATGAACGGCCTCAGTCTCGACAATTTCGTGGTTCCGGTAACATTTGTATCACCTGTGACCGGAGTCTCCAGTCTCCTTACCTCTTCTGCTGTCTCTCCTGCAAGGTCTGCTTTTTCTTGTTCTAATTACTTAAAAGGAACATCTTTTCTTCGTTAATTAAGTTTTCATTTAAAATTCTATCACATACCCAGTCCGATTTACCACTTTTCTTCATCTGGGTCGATCTTCTTTTTTAGAAATTTCATTTTTTGATGCACGAGTACACGAAATTGTCGTCAGATAAAAAAGGAACGTTTTTATTTGTTGTCTCATTTATTTTTCAAATTCTTTCAAAATACACAATTCAATTTCTTTCTGTTTTTGTTGTTTTTCTGCTTTTTAATATAAACACGCGTGTACGATCATATTTACACGTAATTGTCGCTGAAAACACAAACACATGGTTTGTTTGTTTTATGTAGATTAGTGACGTCATAATGAGACAAAGAGGACTCTCAGGGTTTCTCCGCGTCTGCAACGTTCTTGATTTAACCGACGAAGTCACGACAACGACACCGAGTTCCACTCTCGAGCCCACCGGGTCGAACCGAACATCTTCCGAGTCAAGTGGTAACGAAGGAGAAGACATGTTCTGGTGTCAGGCGCTCGCTTGCACCGCCACTACTGAAATCGTTAGGAAGAAAAGAAGCAGCTTGTCGACGACTTGCAGGAGAGTCACGGAGGTGGTTTCAACGACTAACACGGAAGCTCCGGTGAACTTTTTAAACCGTCGGAAGAATCCGCCGCAACGCGCCCCGCTTTATTAACTCGTGACGTTTGGCGAAATTTGGTTGGTCCAAGTGGTAAGTAGAATGAATACACGTAACTACTATAGTCTTATTTTATATTGTTAATCAATATCTCTAAATAACGAATCGAATTTTAGGTTTTTTTAAGAAATGGAATTAAGAATAGTTGAAAAGATCTCTCCTGGTTTTGTCTGACTCTGATATCTGTACCGCGTAATGAGAGAACTCTATGTTATTTAATTTAAATACTTTTCGTATAATGAAACATGTTTTCGTATAATCCGTTTTATTGCTTCCCATTTTTTATAATTTTTTAAAAATACCTCTTCCTCCACGAATAGCAATTTCAGTACTATTGAGACGGCTTGATTTAACATTTACAGCGGCGAAGTAAATTCTTAAAGGATTAATATTTGTTGTCATTAAATGCATTAGACCGACCATATCTTTCTTGGCTGAGTTAAATGATACGTTTTGAAAATAAAAGAAGTAAAATGGTAGTGATGGAGAACTCTATAAGTCTAAATGTGGTCTGCAGAAAATTTATGAATGTTTCTTTCTTGTATGTATATAAAATTTAGGTCACAACTCACAAAATAGTAAACATGTTAATTAATTATTTGATATCAGTTGGTTGGTAATAAATGTGAATTTTCTTTAAAAAATGCATGCGATAAGACTGTATAGTGTGTGTTTTTGTCTTTATGCATAACGTATTTTGTGGGTTTTGCACGAACGAAAGACGACTAAAATTGGTTATTGGTTATACGAAAAAAGAAGACAAAGAGATTGGAACAGACATTATGGATAAACGTGAAATTGTGAATGTTTCTGAGGCAAATAGTCTTTTTTTTTTCTCTCCTGTTTCCCTGGACCACTTTCTTCTTCCCATTTCGTAGTGCCTCTTGATTTTTATTTCAGGACATATGAACAACAATAATGCAAGGATCGTCGTTTTCGCTTGGTTATTAGATTTGTTTTCTTCTTCTGTTCGGAAAATAATGTTGCCAAATTTACTTGTCCGTATCAAGATAAATGTATGGCAGCTACAATTTACTATCTATTGATTTTACGAATAGACAGTGACACAGATAAGATCCTTAAAGGTATTGGAGTATTAAGAAAACTATGTGGAGGTAAAAAGTCACTAAATAAAAACGGAAACCGAGTTTTGCTACTTTGTAGGTTTGAATGGGACAGGCCATTTGTGCACTGGAACTTGAACCAGATTGCTTAGAGAAATTGCTTTTTTAATATTATGAAAATAACGGAAATCGAGTTTTTCTACTTTTATGCAAATGTGAAAATTGCATTAAACATTTTTGTCCATATTATAAATTCAAATCCTGGGCCTAGCTGGGCCTGTCAGGCGGGCCGGTCTTAAGGATTAAGATTAAGGCTTAATGATGTTTAAGGGACCAGTAGACCTTCTATGATTCTATGGTACAAGGAGCTCAGAAGAAGCAAGAAACTATTGAAAAATGACGGAATTACCCCTTACGCTTGTGAAAATGAACAACTTACTTGAGGCAAGTTGGTTGGTTTCTAGTGAGGCTTCATAAGAATGATGACGCGGTTTTGTCCAATGCGAGTCTCACTAATACGACCAAGGTGGCGAAGAACCTGTTAATAGACACATCAAAATTTGACAATAAGCATGTGTTATCGATGTTAGTCTAACTCTGGTGAAGAGTTTAAGGAAGCATGAAAATGTTGTTTCTTTTTTGTTGAAATTTTGAAATGAAGGGAAGATATATTAGTTACTTACAGTAAGTATTGCTTTTCCTGTGTTGTCTAGTTTCAAACTTGGTCCCTTCATGTCAGTTTCAAGAAAGAAATGTTTGCCCTTCACTGCTTGCTCTGTTACGATATCTCGTAGTTTCTGCATATAAGAGTTTCAAGACAATCAAAGATTATAACAATGTTTTCACTAGTGAACGGATACTATCATCTAGACAGTGTGGTTGATGAGTTATATTAGCTTACAAGTGCTTTCTCCCAGAGATTTTCCGCTAGCTTTGGCAATATAAGACAAAAGCGTCAGTACAATTGTAGCCTATATAACTCAATTCCTTCAGCTGGTAAATATACCTTCTGTTTTGAGGCTGCAATAAGATGAGCATTTGCTTCAGCATATGAGGCCATGTCATTGATAGCAGCATTCACTTTCTCAAGGGTGAGCCTTCCTCTCATGTATCTTGTTTTTTGGAAAAATGTCAGAAAAGCGGTATGCATTTCACATAAACAAGGAGAAGAGAAAGTAAAATGTACTTACGATGAGAGTGAATTGAGTTCCTCAACAGTTATGTACCAAAGGGGAGGAGACCCGCGACCCTTCTTCTCCTGGAAACAAAACCAAAGATCAACCATAGACAGAGATAACAGAAATACACAATAGCAACAGTTTATCATTCATCGCCATTGAGTCTTAGAGGCCATAAAGTCTCTTTGAAGAAAACAAAGTATATGCAAGTTCTACCTTGGGTAAAACAGCTGCTTCCTCATCAAATTTCAAAGAGCTGAGAGTAGAATGTTGCTCGTACTGCTTGGCATTCTCTTGGAGCAGACTGGAATGAGAAACCACTAATCTTAATCAAACTTCTGGAGTAGTAATAAAAATCAAAGGCTATACCTAGAAATTGAAAAAAGAAGATGCAAGTAAATGTAAATACCATCTATTTAAATCTGAATTCAACATAGTAGCCTTGTCAGGAAAATGGGAAGGTGCATAAATAGACATCTTCTGCAACTTCCCTTGTTGTTTCAGTGATGCCTCTATAAGTTTCTACAGTCAACACACAAAACTCTCAAAGTCAAAAACCCAGGTCCAGATTCTAAACCCTAAATTACTCAAATTCAAATCATCTTACAGTGTAACGACGTTTCTAGAATCTGAATTTCAGAAATCTCGGAAGTAAATAAAACGTACCTTAGCTTTTGGAATAGCTTCGGTTTCTTCACGTAATCGGTCCTTGATCGATTGTACCTGAAGCTCCATTGAGCTCAACGCTGTGTCAATCGCCGATAAATCCGGGATGGTACTTGCAGGATACACTGCAGGAAATTGAAATTAGGTCATCAAATGAAGATATTGAATAACGAATTGAGTATTGAGTGTTTAGAACTAGGACTCACTGTTTCTGGCGATGACGAGTTCCTGCAATTCGCCGATTCGTTTATTGAAAGAAGCAATCAACGAATCTAGAGAAGATCCAGCTTGATTTCCCTCCATTCTTCACTAACCTCTCTCAATCTCCCAATCAAAGACTATCTGCTTCGCTTAGGTTTAAGAAGTTGGAAACTGCAGAAACTTTTTCCGGCGGGAAAGTTTTATTAGCCAGATCGCAGCTTCTTTGTTCTCTGTTGCAGGATATGTTATGGGCTTATGACCCACTATTATATCTAAATGGGCCTTATACTAATAAGTTCGCTCTTTTCAACGTACTAATATATCTAAACGGGCCTTATATATTTTTCCGCAAAATTTGAATTTTATCCTCTCGATGTAACAAAATTACGTTATGACATATGAGAAAGAAGAAATTATGGAAAATAAAATAACAGAACGTTTTGATAAGAAATGAGATAGACAATTTTGTCTTTGATTAATTATTAGTAGTATATTGTTTTGTACAAGTCAATTTTAAATTTAAGATACGTGGATTTGGGACATCTGATTGCATTGGAACCATACGCGGGATCTTCGTCCTTTTTGGACATCGTTAACAGTGACTTTGCACGCGGACTCATCTATATATACAAACTATAAATAATGCATTTGACTAGTGGTAGTATTACTATTCTTTAATCGGATGAAAATATTGCAAATTTGCAAGTACTGTATTACTATTTTTAAGGTCCACCAAGTTCAAGATACTATGTATATTATATACATACATATTTAGTATCAGTTTTGTCAACATTAGAAACGAAAATTAACAGACTAACTTAAAAGATTTATGATTAGCAGAAAACCACATGTATTACTATTAACCTGCAAGTCTTTTTAAATTACATTTGTTAACCTTAGCTAATACTATAACACAATTGTGAACAACAACAAAAATACATATTGATATAGTAATTTAGCAACGAAATGATCATACACATGCATGTGCATATAAAGAGGAGTAAAGTATATATTGTACATCATGATGATATGCATTCAACTTGCAAGTGTGATATGGTAGCAACATCAAGAAACCCAACGGAGTAGTATTGAACAATTAATACCGATAACAGTTTCACTATAATCTAATTCGTATATGTATTAATTTTAAATATAAAAGCTTATTATAACTAGGTCGTTTCTGACCATACATCATGATATATCAAACGAGTAAAAAGTGGAAATTCTTCGTGACTTGAGTTATGATATTTGATAAACCACGATATGAAATTTGTTTATGCATGGAGTTATTACATGATCATTAAGAGTTCAATTATGATGAGGCGGGTGTGTAGTGGGCTGCATATAATCAAGATTGAAACCCGGATGTTCTTGATCTGATTTAGGCTGCTTCTTTGGATACTTAGGGATTTTCCAAGTTCTTGAGACTCTTTTAGACGACACCTTTTTGTCTGAAGCTCGTTTTACTCTGTGAATTTCCTTCGTCTTCTTCCCGTTGATCTGACCATTATCACCATGATTAACTACCGCATGTGATTGGCTCAATAAGGTGTTCGTCTTGTTTGTTGATGGAGCTTCTAGTTTTGTAATCTCTTCATTGTCCTGTGCCATGGAATAAGAGTTAGTATTCATGACTTAAGTTTTTTAGTTTTTTAGTTTTTTTTTGTCATTTATTAATAAGTATTACACTAAAAGTGGAGTATGTTGAATACAAACCCATTTTACATGGGAATTGTTTTATGAAAATAAGTGAAACTAGCTAGTGTTTACCCTCGAACTTCTTAGTTGTGCACTATATCTAGTGTTTATATACATGCATACATACGGAATCATTTAAAAGTATTTGGAGCCCCCCTACAAATTTAAATTAGAGGTATATTTGATTTTGAAAAGGAAAAATATGCATTCAATTCTTCTACATATCTATGTAAAAGACATTTAAAAAGTGAAAATCACACACATATATATAAACAAATTAAAAGACTATATACCATACGCATCTTAATATCAATGATCAAAAAATAATTGCCCGTGTTATGAAAAAACTAACACCATATTAACCATGACTCTTAACATCACAAGCGAAGGGCTTACCTTATTTAAAAGATCAAGATTTACACTAAGCTTCTTCTCCATGTGTCCAAGATGGCGAGAATCGCATAAAAGAGACCAAGAAAGGATGACAAACACTATTAATAGGAAGTAGAAACAAGCACTCCTCAACATATCCATACGAGTAGTATCGATCAAAGAGATGACTTAGATTATAACCGAGACGGTTGTAGATATATATAGAGAGATAGAGAAAGATATGGCGGTTTAAAGGTATCGTGATTGTTATAAATGCTAAAGGAAGAGAGATTGTGTAATAAATGCAGATATAGATAGAGAGAGAATGAGTCGTTGATGGTAGAAGAGAAGGAGAGAACATGCAAATGTATGGGTGTGAAGAAGAAAAGAGCAGTGAAGGTCAGATATGGTGTTGAGTGGCCCCCTCTTCTGTCTCTGAGGAATCCACCGACCCAAACTAGAGAAACCTAACGAAAGAGAAAAGACCAAACTTATGTCTTCTCTCTCGTAGTTATAGCATTCTCAGATTGACCCCGCTCACTGATTTTATCTATATATTTTTTTATGTAATTTACATTAAAAATGGAGCGAAAATCTAGCTAGTCATCGAAACGAGCAAAAGGGAGAATTAGGGTTTTTGATGCATATGCTTATTTGTTTATCTTAAGAAGAGGTTTTAAATCTCTTAACTCTTTGTCTCTACGTTGAGGCCTTTAAACACTTTGCATGGTTTTACGCTACCTTTCTAACTTTGTCTCCTCGTTTTTCTATTTACATGTGTGTGTTTCTCGGGAAGCTTAACATCCGCGTAACGATCAATATTTTTAATTGCGTAACAAAAAGTAAGCATACATTTTCAACCAAACATTCTTCAAAACGGATTGTTCCATTCCTGACAGGAACAAATAAAAATATTTCCTATATATCGTCATGATCATCTGTATAATGGACATTAGGTTATAAATCCATTTTGTCGTTGAATTTGTATTCATGGAATGTGCAGTAAAAGCAGATCTCTTTTCCATATTGCTTCCAGTTATTTGTACGTAGCATTCATTTATATATGCTTAACTTATCCATTAATTAACACATTATTCAAAGAAATGATATCCATGTGTAAATATATTATCCTAAGTGTATGTGTCTATAGTTGATCAAGACTAATAAGTATGCAACGGTCTTGTCTGTGATTAGTTATGTTGTTAGATGTAATTATCACATTGAGATATAAAATGATCATTTCCCACATGATATTTGTTCATATACGTGAACACAATGACGTTACAACCACCTAGCTATTTCGTTGCATTGCGATGACTTATCTCGGAATTATTTATATATATTTTATGCATAATAAAGTAATGGTTTCCTCGCTTCTAATCACCAAGGGACATAGTATGATGTTCTCAACAAGTGGACACTGGTAGTGTACATGTCTGCTAAACCCTCAAAAGTCAATAACAAATTTTGTATTATATCTGTTTGACTGTTTCAATAGCCAAAAACATTTAAGTCTGAAGTTATTATGTTCGCAAACATGCAAAATTGTACTGAATATACAAATATGATTAAGCCTTATGATCAAAGTCTCCCAAACACGATAACATCTTGTAGTGAAATATCTGAAAACTTTGATACTAAATCTTAAACACACACTACAAACAAATTGGTGCTGAATTTGGTGCAGTGATTTATCGGAGTAGATTTCCGAGAAACTCTTTTCAATTTTTGAATAATACCTAATAAGGCAATCCGGGGAAAAAGAGTAATAAATGTGTTCAAGAGAAAATTAGTGTATGGTTTAAATACACATCATATACACAAGACACGATTTTGTTACTTGGTGAAGCGAGAACGTACCCAAACCAAAATAGATATTTTGGCATTTCTTGTTGTCAACTATTGGGAAAAAATAATAGATTAGACGTACTAGTGTAGTTATAAATTAGTAGTTGACATGACATGGGAGAATACATTATGGAAGGAAAATGCAGAGTGAAGAACGTGTGGGGTCGAGAAACAGCAGACAAGTGTGCGTGGACCATCACCGCTCTGTTTTTGTGTTGTTCGTGAAGGTCGTGCCCTAACCGCAACCCCAAGCCGCCATTGCCGCTAACTTTAACACGTGGCGCTTCCCCATGTGATTTGTCTTTTACCGCCACGTCGGCCTAGCCCACAATCGTTCTTCATTGTGGTCTAGATAAAGCCCAACAGCCTCCGTGGGCTCGACCCGGAATTGCCGGGACAAAACTCTAATTTCTCAAACCAAAACCAAACTAACACTTTGTACCTGGCTCTTGTAGCTCGTGTGGTCTGTGAAGGTGCAACATATGATGTGTGTGATGCTCGAGCAAGGCACAGAAAGAGAAAGATAGATATAGACCAAAGAAAAAAACAGAGGATAAAAAAACCAACACTTTGTTTGCAAACCGATTGGTTGTGCCTACATAAGCCATAATAATCATATCCGCATCTAAGCAAGTTCACGGACAAGAAAAGAAAATGGAATATTTACATTCAATTAAAAGCAAGAACACCAAATTAAGTCATTGACGATCCAAAAGTGTTTTCCCCACTGTAGGTAACATACAAGAAGCCGTCTTCTTCCTTATTCTCATCGTAAATGGTTGACATCATCGCTCCTGCAATTGAGTTTCCAATATAAAAACCAACAGGTTTATGTAAGGACTAAAGAGTTGTTTAAGTAGAGATTGAGAGGAGGAGACAGTACCGGTGGGAGGAAGAACATTATCAACAAAGATGAAGATAGCTTTCTCTGCACTAAGTTGGATTCTCTTACGAATCACATACACAAACTGGCCTACCGTTAGATCAGCTGGGACAAGGTATCTGTAAAATGTAAAATCCAAAACATGAAAATTAAGCAAGAGAGACTCCAATGTTAAGAATCAGATTTGATATTATAAAGAAAAAGAGGATCATACTTCTTCTTGTCAATGTTTGGGATATCACTTTTCTCTGACTTCTCCACAATCACCTATTACAAAAGAGAGACATTAATATAACCATCTTATTCTGAAACTATGCATTGAACTCTCAACAAGAACCACATCTATCTATCAAAAAGTGTTATTTTTGCAAGATTTCAATCAATCAGGCCTCACAAGAGCTTCTCAAATAGGGTATATTCCTATGTGAGCAATATCAGGAAAACTAGGAAACAGAACAAAATCGATGGCAGTGACATAAGAAGAGAGTAAGAATACCGGGACTCTGTCAGAATACTTCTCTCTGATCCTTAAAGCCTCAGCTTTCCTCTTCTCTGCAATATAAATCAATCATCAACCAATCATACTAACTTAAATTACTGGAAAAAAGAAGAAGAAGATTTATATACCGAAATCATGATCCTGCCTGAAGCTGACGTTACTCATCTTCTTTTGATTCCTGAATATATATAACAAATTTCCAGAATCACCAACCCAAATAAGAAGAAAAGAAAAACGATAATTTACCAAATCCCAACACAAAACCCTAATTTTTCTACTACCCAAGTCGTAATACACTTATCTCTGTATATTCTTGTAGAAATCAAACATAAATTATATGCATAAACGAAATCAAATCGGAGAAAACTTACCTCTCTGGATTATGCGACTTGGTTAAGATCAAAAACTTTGGATTCGACTTTGTGTGATTCAATTAATCTTCGACTGCGATCGTCACAGTTATATGTGTATATATACAATTCGTGTAACCTTTTCCTTTTTTGTTTACCGAAAGATTATCGAATTAGTGAATGACACGTCAGCTGATAATTTAATTTAATCAATGCAAACCAAAAATCGAGGTAAATTAGCATGATTTAAGGAAATGTTTAAGTGATGTTGTTACCAAATACAATTGTAGTGGTTATTTATGCACTAAGGCCCATAACTAGTTAATAATAACTCATTACTCTATGAAGCCCATTATAAGTCTTCCGTATATTTGTTTTCATAGAAGATAAGAAACCCAGCCCAACGTTTTTTTTTTTTTTGGTGGTTCAGCTGAGATCAAACCAGCAGGACATATCTAAACCAGAAGTTTTTTCTGTATTAAAAGGTCAATAACTAAAGTTTAAGGACAAAAAATCTACATTGTTGAATGTTGATCATTCAAATTTGTAAGATCGTATACTTAAAATATAGTTTTAAGAGATTGTATATCATAATCCTTGACTTCAAATCAACGATGGATCAAAACTAGCTTTTTTTTATTGAACTTTTAATAGTCAACAGAATTGAAAACTGATTTATGATAGTCATTAAGATTCTAGCACAATATCCACACTAGTTCCAGGCTCGTAGCTTACGTAACGTAACCTATATGGTTATCATATACTTTTGAGGAACTCTCCCAGTAATTAAGTCATTGAAAACCAGTAGTGCCATGCGGCGGTAGGACTTTTTCGTCTAATTGTTTTTTGTAGGTTAACAATGGTTCAAACACTAATAATTTATATAGTTTCACCAAACAATTAAAGATAATACTACATGGTTGTGTTGGTTGTTGTATTGACAAATTATAAGTTCATACAATCTATCACTATCTTTACTTTTTCTTTTGTTTCCGCCGTCACTGTATCTATCCGCTAAGCGAGACAAATTTTTATCGTTTGTGTTGTAATGTGTCTCCTAAATATATAGTTGATCTAATTAATAATATATAAACCAACCAAAATGTGACATGCTTTGTTATGAATAAGAAAAAGTTACATTGTCCTTGTTTAGTGTTTGTGATTTGATTAAGATATTATGATATGACATGATTCACATAAGTTAACCCCACTAGCATTCCTGAACATAAAAATTGAAAACTTTAAATAAAGAGAAAACAGAAAGCTTTGCCCGTGAGTCGAGGTTAGCAAAGGAGACTATATACCGTCTATTTTGAGGACTTTAAGTTTATTTTGGGAAATTAGCAAATCTAAAAACATAGTGGAAGTGAATTGCAAATATGACATTTGACATAAACTGAGATAATTTGGTTACAGGGTTAATATATTTCTACATCGAAGTTAATTTTTTTACTTGTTTTATATCACTGTAACCAAATTACATGAATTTCCGTGAAACCGAATCACGAGTATGTATGCAAGGTAACACACGGTCGATGTGTCCCTCCACTAGCCAGTCATCAACCTATAGAATGTATAGAATGAGTTGATTAAATTACGCAAATTGGTCATTTTTTAATCCTAAAATATAACAACAAAGCAGAAAGAAATACTAGTTTAATAGAATACATGTTGTTAGACATATTACAAGGTGGTGGAAATTCACATGGAGGTTTCTTGTTTGTCTTGGAGGAAAAAAAACATGTCTCCCATTATTACAATGTCCAATTACAAAGATTTTTGTTTTTATATTATTTTGGCTTAAAAAATAGAAATATGTTTAGGGCAATCACATAAGCCATGTCTCCCTTCCATTCACACACAAACTACCAAAAGTTCCAACTTGTCTTCGCAATCCAGCTCCACCTCTTTTCTTTTTAATCTCCTTTTGGTATCCTCTATTCTATTACCGCCACCAATAAACGGCCACTTAAGTATTTCAAGTTTGTCAAAGAAGTGAAAAAAAGAAGAAGAAATGATATAGATGATTTTAGAAAAGAATGGTGGAATAAAACGATTTGATTATCGCAAACACGTGTAAACATCAACTAACATAGGCTAAAGATTTGTCATAATTTTAGTTTTGACCGTGTCTACTTGTCGTTCAAAATTAAACTTGATTAGCAAATGCAAGATTTTATAGTCAATATGTCATTTATTAGTTAGTTTATAAAAAATCTAGACTAGAGCCATGAGATCTTCTCCAGAGTTCATGCAATTTCAACCGTTAGATAAAAAAAAAAAACAGAGTGTGTTAATAGAAAGCAAGGGTAATTATGGAAAACAATGATTAACAATAAAGCCATCTGTATCAAATTCGCTTTTTGCTCTGAAACCTCGGTATATGTTTTTGATTTTTTTAATAGTACTGTCTTTCAGATTGATCGTTATCTAACGCGCCTCAACAGTTCTGGACTATTGAATTACTTACTGTAAGACAATCAACTAATAACTGACTCTTTTAGGTTTTTGGGTTTCGACAATTCAATTTATTTTCTTTCTTTTCTTCATACTCCTATTACTTATTTAGTTTGATCTAATGAATTATACACTATATGATCCCATATTCTTAATAAATAAGTAAATAATTTTGACTATTTTAAGTATTTTTACGATTTCGCTCTCAAAATGTTTTTTACCTGTAATTTCAAAAATAAATTTGACACATCCTTTTTTTTTTGTCAAACATTTGACACATCCTTTAAGTAAACAAATCTATTGGTTTGAAGAAAAAAGAACAAAAATCTTTTGGTTCATTTTCATTTGACCCTTGACTTAGTTTTTATACATATATAATGAAGTATATTTTTACTATCATACTATTTAATATAAAACATGTTACTGCACATATATATTAAATCACCCAATTGCTATTTCACTAAATAACAAATTATTTTACAAGATGCAAGTTTATTTTATAAATCGAACAAAATTTACGAAAAATGTAGAATAGTAATTTTGTCGATATGCATAAAATTTATTGGTTTCCTTGTTTTTTTTTTCCTCAATCCAGTGTTTTCCTTATTTATTATGTTGTCATCATAGTAATTTAGTCAATTTATGATTAAGGCTAAATTTATTCGATTAATGACACTTTGATTTCGATTTTCATGGCTTAAACTTATATAATCAATGATCTCTTGGAGAGTAAGAGTGACGCGCCGTAAGTGCGAGTAGGGTTAGAAACGAGGGGATATAAAATGAGTACAGATGTAGATAAGTAAATCTACAGACACAAGGCACCACACACACAGCAAAAACCAAATCCTTTACTTAAAAAAAAAAAAAAAAGAGCATTTTTTATGAAGATCATCACTTTGGAATGTTGTTGGAATCATCCAGAGTCAATATACATAAGCAACGAGAAGAAAGATTGTTATTAATACCGAGTGTGAGATAATGTGGGCGCCAATTTCAGTTTCAAGCTTTCATCTTCGTCTTCCTCTTTAAGTTCTGAGATCTAGGGTTTTTCTGGGTTTCTTTGTTCTCACTCTTAAATTCTCTTTCTGACTCTGTAAGATTGGTCATGCCCCTGCCCTTTGAGCAATTTCAAGGGAAGGGGGTTCTGGGTTTCTTAGATTCTTCTTCTTCTCCGGGATACAAAATCTGGGCTAATCCAGAGAAGCTCCATGGACGAGTAGAAGAAGATCTCTGCTTTGTTGTCAACAATGGTGGTTTCTCGGAGCCGACGTCTGTTTTAGACTCTGTTAGAAGTCCAAGCCCTTTCGTCTCTTCTTCAACCACCACGCTGTCTTCTTCTCACGGTGGTCCCAGCGGCGGCGGCGCTGCTGCTGCTACTTTTTCCGGCGCCGATGGGAAATGCGACCAAATGGGTTTCGAGGATCTCGATGGTGTTCTCTCCGGTGGCTCGCCGGGACAAGAACAGAGTATTTTTAGATTAATCATGGCTGGCGATGTAGTGGATCCGGGTTCGGAGTTTGTGGGTTTCGACATCGGTTCTGGATCCGACCCGGTTATTGATAATCCTAATCCACTCTTTGGATATGGCTTCCCTTTTCAAAACGCACCGGAAGAAGAAAAGTTTCAGATTTCAATAAACCCAAATCCGGGTTTCTTCTCGGATCCTCCGTCGTCTCCTCCTGCGAAACGGCTCAATTCGGGTCAACCCGGATCTCAACACCTCCAGTGGGTTTTCCCGTTCTCGGATCCGGGTCACGAATCTCACGACCCGTTTCTCACACCGCCAAAGATAGCCGGAGAAGACCAAAACGACCAAGACCAGTCAGCGGTAATCATCGACCAGCTATTCTCTGCGGCGGCGGAGCTCACCACAAACGGCGGAGATAACAATCCCGTTCTCGCGCAAGGGATATTGGCGCGGCTCAATCACAACCTTAACAACAACAACGACGACACTAACAACAATCCTAAACCTCCGTTCCACAGAGCAGCTTCGTATATAACAGAAGCTCTTCACTCTCTCCTTCAAGACTCATCATTATCACCACCGTCTCTCTCACCTCCTCAAAACCTAATCTTTCGGATCGCAGCTTACAGAGCTTTCTCAGAAACGTCACCGTTTCTTCAATTCGTCAACTTCACAGCAAACCAAACGATTCTCGAGTCATTCGAAGGGTTTGATCGGATCCACATTGTCGATTTCGATATCGGTTATGGAGGTCAATGGGCGTCTCTGATTCAAGAGCTCGCCGGAAAAAGAAACAGATCTTCATCAGCTCCGTCGCTAAAGATTACAGCTTTCGCTTCTCCTTCAACTGTCTCCGACGAATTCGAGCTCCGATTCACTGAAGAAAATCTCAGAAGCTTCGCCGGCGAAACAGGTGTCTCCTTCGAAATCGAGCTCTTAAACATGGAGATTCTCTTGAATCCAACTTATTGGCCACTGTCTTTATTCCGATCATCGGAGAAAGAAGCAATCGCTGTGAATCTCCCAATCAGCTCCATGGTCTCCGGTTACCTCCCATTGATACTTCGTTTCCTCAAGCAAATCTCACCAAACGTCGTCGTTTGCTCAGACAGAAGCTGCGACCGTAACAACGACGCGCCGTTCCCTAACGGTGTGATTAACGCGCTTCAGTACTACACATCTCTGCTCGAGTCTCTCGACTCTGGGAATCTGAATAATGCGGAAGCTGCTACGAGTATTGAGAGGTTTTGTGTGCAACCGTCGATACAGAAACTGTTGACGAATCGTTACCGTTGGATGGAGAGATCACCGCCGTGGAGAAGCTTATTTGGGCAATGTGGGTTTACTCCTGTGACGCTGAGTCAGACGGCGGAGACACAAGCGGAGTATTTGTTGCAGAGGAATCCAATGAGAGGGTTTCACTTGGAGAAGAGACAGTCTTCGTCGCCTTCACTTGTCTTGTGTTGGCAGAGGAAAGAACTTGTTACTGTCTCAGCTTGGAAATGTTAAGACGAAAAAGGAGGATATTTTCACGGTTTAATTTTCTTTTTGTAGCTTTTCAATTTGGGTTAGATCACGTTTTAATATGTTTGATTGTGATGTTAACCAATCAAATGATATATATATAATCTCCTTATGTTAGTCTTTCTTTTTTTTCCTTTTTATATTTCTGCATACTGAGATATGGATCCTTTAATACTTCATTTTTTAAGAGACAGAAGATTTGACATGTAATATGTTATAGGTACTAAAGATTAAGAGGTTTCTCAAAAAAAAAAAAAAAAAA
>Ga0041059_1000334_pt1 | contig 34250 bp, 29 predicted proteins | sample AraColnosormetaG_FD_56232 | JGI IMG/M metagenome (GOLD analysis project Ga0041059, IMG submission 56232) | Arabidopsis roots microbial communities from North Carolina, USA - Col MF nosort | ecosystem: Host-associated > Plants > Roots > Unclassified | place: USA: North Carolina | collected...
GGAAGAAGCAGCGATTCGTAGGGAGAATAAATGGGCTTTTGAATGAGCGGATTATCAAAACCTAAACAGCTTTCTTTCTTTTCTTTTCTTTCTTATTTAGTATGTGTTTCGTTATCAATCTAGGTGATGGTGACTTCATCTACGTTCGATGATCCAATAATGAAAGCAGCTGCTTTCTTTCTTTTATCTTTTTTTTCTTTGGTGTGTTTAAGTGTTTTTCAATTTCTTGATCAATGTAATTGATGATGACTTCATCAAAGTTTATTAATTAAATAATGAAAGTAGACATATATTTCGTTCTTTGTGAAAGTAAAAAATACTCCTTTTTACTCAATAATATACTTTTGTATTCCTATAGTTGTTTTGACTAAAATTCTGATAGTTTATGTCTTGTTTAAACCTTATAAAATGTATTTAAAGTTATACATATCTTGAGTCAAAATAATTAAAGTTATAGATTTAATTAAAAAACTATACTGACATATTCTTATTCTTATTCTTATCCTTATTAACAAAATTGAGATATATACAAAATTGTTTAACAAACAAAAGAGTTCTTGAGATTTATAAATTTGTTGCAAAACAATTATTGAAACATGTAAAATTTTAACTAAAGGTTGTAGATTGTTAACATTGGGTATGTCTTTCAAATTCACATATAAGACGTGATATTTATGCATTTACAGAAAGTGTGTGCATTAATCTATACTATATGAAAAAGGTTTAATACTTTATTTTGAGTCGATCGGTGCTTAAAGTTCAATGGATTAAAAAAAGGAACTACATAAAAATTTAGGAGTAATTAAATACTGTAAGCAAGAGTTTCCCTAGTTAAAAAAAAAAAGTTGCAGTTTTAATCAAAATGACACAGAATAGGTAAATATATCAAAGACTTTGTGGAAGAACAACATCAACATGAGTAGATATATAAAGTGATGCTTTTATGTGACTTACATGACACACAATACATCTATAAATTGAGGAAAGCATTAACAAGAACGAAGAAGAAGAACAAAAACAAAATATATATACAAAACTCTTTTTCTCTTGTTCTACTACGAAAAGAAGAATTCAAGAAATGGTTCTTACAGAGGCTGAGATTGAAGCCGAATTGGATCGTCTCATGGAAGCACCGGAAGTAGATGAAGAGCAAGTGAAGGTAAATGTTTTTTCTGGTATTTTTGAAACTTCTAATGTTTTTATTCTATGTAGAACACATTAGTTAAACCTTTGTAAAATCTAGGATTTGGAGAAGAGAATGATCGAGTTCACTAAAACAAACCGAGGTATAGATCCCAAGTATATGAAGACAATTGAATATCTAAAGATGGATAAACGACTCAAATCTATGATCAAAGTTACAGGAACTTCTATTGTGAAGCAGAAGTCTTCCTCTTCATCTTAATTAGTTGGTTTTTTCAGATGATAAGTAAAAGAAGAATTATTAGTATAATAAATATGATCATCATCATATTCTTAAAAAAAAATTAGTGAATACTTTAAGTTTAAGGTTTGTTGTATTAATTAAGAAAACTAAGAAAGGCATGTCTTTTATCTTACTTATTCGTAAAAGGATTCTCATAATTAATTACTCAGTTTTCTAATAATATTTTCCTGTCCTCAATTTCTTTTTTTGTGTCAACAACATACTTCTTGATTCATATAATTGTTTTGAACTTTGATTAAATTTTTGGTAGGTTATGCTTGTTTAAGTTAACCCTATATAATGTATTTTAAATTTTACATAATTCAGTCGAAATATTTAAATTAAAGAGATTTAATTAAAAATTATTTATACGTTTCCTTACTATAACCTAATTTTGATAACTTTTAATAGTTTAATTTCAATTCAAATAAAAAGTTGGATATTATGGATCAATTACAAATAGTTCTAATGCCTAAAATCACTTCACAAAGACAAAGTTTCACTAATTTGGTTTAGAAATTGAGGACGGGTATGGATCCGGCTCGGGTCATCCATCTCAACTCCAAAGAGTCTATCTGGTCCTTCCGGACCCAAACAGTCAAAATAGCACCAAATTAAAAACACAGACGCGCCGCCGTACGAGAAAATCTCCGGCTATGGATTCCGTTTACAAAACCGACGAAAACTTCGCCGCGGATGTCGCCGCTCTTCTTGCTCCGCTTCCAACTCCCCAACTTCAGGTAAAATCCCTCTCCCTCTCTCTCTCTCTCTATACGCATGTTTGAGGCTAATCTCCATAGAATGTTATAGTGACTGAGCTCGATTCTGGTTTCTCAATTTGTGTCTTCTTCAGGAGTATTTCAACAAGCTTATAACTAGTAGAAGATGCAATGGAATTGAAGTGAAAAACAATGGAACCATTGGAAAAGGTTTAAGTTCTTACTTTAGTTTTTGTTTAGATTCTTAAATTTCTCAGTGGTTCTAATGTAGTTTATTCAAATTTGATTTCTTCCAAATGTTTAGGTGTTTATGCAAATTCAGAGTTTGACGAAGATGAACTCATTTTGAAAGATGAGATTCTTGTTGGTATCCAACATTCTTCCAACAAGGTGGATTGTTTAGTTTGCAGTTTTTGTTTCCGGTTCATTGGATCAATCGAGAAACAAATCGGCAGGAAACTCTATTTCAAGAATCTCGGTGTCTCTGGTTGTTGTGACGACGATTCATCCGAAGAAGATGAATGTGTGAAGTACAATGGAAATGAGGAACAATGTGGTGGAAGCAGTTCAAGCCATAATACTCTTCCAGAAGGAGTTGTTAGTTCTTTGATGAATGGTGAAATGGCATTGCCGCATACTGATAAGTTTCCTTTGCCGTCGCCTCTTTCGTGTCCTGGAGGATGTCAGGAGGCTTTCTACTGCAGGTAATTGAGATTTAAGGTCTTCAGCTTTCGTATACATTATCGTTTTTATACTAATGTGTTGTTTCAATATGATATAGTGAATCATGCGCAGCGGCAGATTGGGAGAGTTCTCATTCCTTACTTTGTACTGGTGAGAGGTCTGAATCAATATCTAGAGAGGCGCTTGGAGAGTTTATTAAACATGCTAATGGTAAAATTATTATTAGTCTCTTTGGACTTGAATGTTTTGTCTTGCGATAACTATATTTATATCTTTCGTTTTTTTATTTTCAGATACCAATGATATTTTTCTCCTGGCTGCGAAGGTATATCTTGTATAAGTTGTTATGTCTACTTTTTGAATATCGTATATAAAATGCCATGGAACTTTCGACATATTAGTTTACGGGGAATGACCCTTTCGCATACTATATAAATAAAATAAACTAACCTGTTCTGGAAAATGTATTATGGCTAGGCAATCGCCTTTACCATTCTAAGGTACAGGAAACTGAAAGCAGAACATGTGGACAAAAAAGCGAAACAGAGTGAGCCAAAGCAGTCGCTTCTCTTGGAAGCATGGAAACCAGTATCGATTGGATACAAAAGAAGGTATACATTGATGTTGCCATTAGATATTTCTTGACTGTTGAAGAAGAAAATGAATCACTTGCTTTTTTTTTCTATGTGTTTCTGAATGTGATCCAAATTACATATGGTACCTCATGATCATACTTAATAAGCTTTTCGGTGATATACCTACGCCACATATAAATTATCTAAAACTCTTTGGTAGGTGGTGGGACTGCATTGCATTGCCAGATGATGTTGATCCTACTGATGAAGGAGCCTTCAGGATGCAAATAAAGAACCTTGCGTGTACGGTAGGTGTTTCAGTTGTATAATATCATTTGAAGGTTGAGTTTACTTGCCGTGTTTTGTGTAGAGATCACAATCGCCAGTGCATCAATTTCAAATCCTGACTGTTTTGCCAACTGAATAATATTGTTTTATCTCCAGTCTTTGGAGCTCCTGAAGATAGCCATATTTGACAAAGAATGTGAAGCCCGTATCCCCCCTAGTCAGTTTGATATATTATCTGTACCATCGTTTCCTACTTCTATTTTTTACTCATAGAGGGTCATTCCTTGACGCTGATAAGTGTTCTCCCTCGAAATCTATGGGAATATCATCGGCATGTTTGAGCTGAATAACCTGTAAGAGTCGTCAACTCCTGTTTATACTCTTACATTTACAATGAATTTACCCACAATATGCTTTGATCTCTGGCAGAGACTTGGTGGTAGCATCACCAGTAGAGGACTATTTCTTGTATATTGATGATCTTCCTGATGCAGAAAAGGTCTGAACAGAGTAATGCTTTCCACCTGTTTGTTCTTTGACCAAAATCTATCGACGCTTACCAGTTTCTTATTCTCATTATGATAGGAAGAAACCGAGGAAATCACAAGACCGTTTCTAGATGCTCTTGGTGATGAGTACTCGGACTGTTGCCAAGGTTAGAAATGAAGGGAACATTGTAACCATAAAACAGAGGAGTTATGTAACTTGTAACCAAGATTTGACATTATTACATCATCTGTATTTGTGTTTAGGAACGGCCTTCTTCCCTCTGCAAAGCTGTATGAACCATTCTTGTTGCCCTAATGCAAAAGCCTTCAAAAGAGAAGAGGTATCCTTCTTACATCTTCGTCCTCTTTATGGCCTACAAATCTTAAGGATCGAAGATTTTTCATCAACACTTTCAGACTGAATCCAAGTGTAACTCGTTTGTCTTGTGGGTTTTGCAGGACAGAGACGGACAAGCAGTGATAATTGCATTAAGACGCATCAGCAAGAACGAAGAGGTACGCATCTTCTCTTTAATCGTAATAGCAATTGAATATTTTGGAAAAGAGAGCTTGCTTTTGAGTTCCATATGTAAAACAACAGGTGACGATTTCATATATCGACGAGGAGCTTCCATACAAAGAGAGACAAGCATTACTTGCAGACTATGGTTTCAGCTGCAAGTGCTCTAAGTGTCTTGAAGATTCTTCATCAATTTGAAGCATAATTTTTGTTTTCAAAAGAACAGAAATTTTCAATTTTGCCTATATAGTGATTACACTGGAAATCACTACTGAAATAAAGAGTATGGCGTTAGTTTCTCTACGCAACATTGAAACAATAAAAGGACATCTTCGTTTGAAGATCAAGCTTTAGTTCTTTTTCAATATATATCTAAAGATGATGAACAAAGCATGTACCGATTCTAATCATGGTCGTCAATATTGCACCTAACAAACAGGCTACTTTTTAATGTTCAAAGTCTTGATCAGACGGAATCATCGTCATAGGCTTTCTTCTGTTCCATCACATCACCGTTTACATCATCCTCGTCTCTCTGAACACAAAGCACACGAGATTCGTGAGGATCATCATCTCCGAGTACTTACTTTTTGGCAAATTTAGTTTACCAACATAAGTTTTCGAGAATCTACTCGTGCTTACCTGAACATGGGCATCTCTGAAAGGTGGGGGTGGAGGAAGAGATATGAGAGGAGAGCCGTTGGCTGCTTCGGGATTCTCTTCCTCAGATTCTGCAACATCATCAAATTCCCGAGCTGCCATACTCGTAGACAATATAACCTGAAGCACCGTAACCATGTAACCAAGTCTATTATCTCGGCTTTTAACAAAAACACATCTACAACGTGAAAGATCATCAAAAGCACTAAGAATTAACATGATCCCCAACGTCGATCTGCTTCAAGTGAACACCATTTCTGCAGAAGAAGAAAGATGATGTACCTTATCGGTAGCTGAGGTGCCAATAGAGAACCTTCTTCTTTTCCAATTGTCTTCCTTTGACGAGGACCTGTTAATTGTGTCTTCATCGTTCCACGCTCCACTTTCTTCTTCAGAATATGATTTTGAAGAAAGCATATTCCAACAAGGTGGTCTCTTCTTCTCATTCTCCACCTTCTCTTCTTCACCTCTCCCTATCAAGCCTAAAACAGATGGAGAAGGTTCATAACGTGTGTATGAACTGATTTTTAGTTTAGACATAAATCTAATAGTATAGATAAGTTTACCATCTTCAACAGGTTCTTTCGTAGTATATTGATCCACATAATGCTTTTTCCTGGACAGTGAAGAAGTATTCTGCAACTCGTTATGTGGATCACAAGCAGTTCTCAAATTCCGACCATTAGTCTCTTCATCGCTCACAATATCCAGGCCTACATCCCTATTATTGCCTTCACTTCCAGCAAGATACGTACTAAGTTGGTTTCCCAATTTCTGAAGACGGGCTTCTGACCTATAGGTTTGGCATTGTGTTATTGAATGAATTTTTGCATTCTTAAATAAGAAGCAATTAGAAATAGAGATAAATGCCTTGCCTCTTTAGATCATCTTGTGCCCGCAAGAAACGGTTATATTCTTTCACAAATTTCTTCGAGCTTGAAGTAATCCTGACACACAAAAGGATTGAACAATACTTGTCACCAGAAGATCAAGTCCCAGATTTGCCAAATAAAGTTTCTTCAAGTATATCGCATCATAATTAATTTCAAGCAAACATCAAAAAGGAATTAGTCATTACCTCCTACATTCATCTTTCTCTCTATCCAACTGGGTCTCAAGCTCCTGGATCCTAGAAGTAAGAATGTCTACTTCATGTGCCTTCCTTTCAACGGACGCCTTTGGACAAAAGAAATTTGTCAATTAACTCGTATTTACGATGCAATCAAATCAATTGTGGAATGGAGAAATTTACCTCCAATCGTAGTTTGTCATCAGTTAGCATCTTAACATCCATCTCTACATCTTTTAACTGCATATAGACAAATTGGACTTGGGTCCTTTAGCAACATCTTTACAAATGTTTACATCCACTAAACATTAGATTAAGATAAAGCGAAATCACGTCCTCAACTAACACCCAACCAAGAAAATGAAAGTTTCGAACCTGCTCTTCCAGAACATTATTGTAACCATGAAACTTATTTCTTCCATCTTCTGCCCTGTCTTCAATCCTATTCCCAACTTTCAAACCACCAGCATAATCACGTCGTTCATCAAATCTACGGTTCTCCCTGTAGTCTTTATCTCTGTGATAATAAGAAATATAAAGCCGCATTGTTAAAGCATGGCCATCAAATTACCACTGAAATTTCACATAGCATGAGCATAAGCAAAACCGAGGGGAGAAGATACCTTCGATTCTCAAATGGCATAGAATTGTCATGTCCTGCAAATTTGAATTCCGTCGGTAATAAGAAAAGAAAGAAATACAGAACAAACAGTTGACAGAGACTTTTGACTCTGCCTAATCGACAACAGAACTCCATAAACCCAAAGCTGTAGATCTTACCACTAAACCTTTGTACCCGTCTTCCACTTCTGTCTAAGGAAGGTCTCCGCTCTGGAGAAAACTGTCTACCAAGTCTATCTCTTAAGTCACTATCCATATTGTGACGTCTATCTCTTAAGTCACTATCCATATTGTGACGTCTTCCTGCAGTAGACGAAACAGACTTTGCAGTAAAGCATACTTGTGCTACAGATGTGAACTCCATTTCAAACAATCAGAATCATGCCAGTCAACAACACTTGGATAAGATCACAGAAAACTACTAGTAACATAAAGAAAAACGTAATGGTGATTACTTCCCAGTTCAAAGAGACCACAATATAATGTCCTCTTCTTACCAGCAGTTGGAAAGAAACCACAATTGGGTACTAAATAAGTGGAGTCACTGAATCTCATTGATAAATCATAGGTTGAGAAGGCTTCAGATTATGTTGGACGAGAGAAAATAAGAACCAATCTTGAAGTTCCATTTAATTACACAATCAAAATCCACCAAATTTGATATACTGACAATCAAACCCCCATAAACTGCATATTTCTTGATCCAAGAAACCGCTTGAAAGACCATTGAAGATATAAATAATCACAGAAAATACCACGTGCTCCACATACATAACTGGAAGTATGAAAATGCCAGAAGTAATAACAACAGGCATTGATAAATCCTAATAACAAGCATTGCTTGCAACCAAATCTCGGGAGTCTGAAAACCATAGTTGTCGAAGAATAAGTACCCCGCAAAACCCATGATAGATTTTCTTCATAAAGAATGTGCTTTCAAGAGCAATAAGAAAACCAAGATAAATTTCACCACAAAAAAACCCAGCAGATTCCACTCCAATAAGAAAACCAATATAAATTGCAGCCAGAAAGACCAGTAGATTCCATTCCCGGATAAAAAATAATACTAAGCCTGTGAGTAGCTATCTTTCTGCATATTCCAGAATGATTCCGCAGGACAAAACTAGTCAGTAAAAGTTGATATGGAGAAAACCAAATCCAAAGCAAAGTATAATACTGATACCATTACCATGTGTTTATCAAACAGAACACTGTAGGCTGAAACGTTTTACACAATCTCATAAAATATGGAATAATACTCACAAAGCAAATGCATTGAACCACAAAACTTCAGAAGAAAAATACTTCACAGAATCATCAAAGTATAATATAAAAATCTTGCAAAGTCTAAGCAAAAGAGACTTAATTAAATAAAAACTTTTCTATTTTACTCTAATAAAAAGAAGCACTCATAAATTCATCAATCCTTCCACCATTAACAAACTTAAACCAGAATAAATAGCCTATTCAAATGCATAAACGAAAACATTACCTGTAAAAGAAGATTCGCCAGGACGACGAAGCTCAGCATTTCCATGAGCAAAAGTACAATTCGGCCTCGAACAATCACCAGTCTTATTGAACAGAATACAAAGCTTCGTCTTATACATACTCGACCCAGACATGATGTATAAACCAATTACAACGAAACCTCTTTTCTTCAGATCAAAACTTCAAAAGTCAAGCCAACCTCAAAAAGTCAAGCAAACCTCCATAACCATAGATTAACACCACCGTCTCGTTCCTACATACGAAACAGAAGAAACGCTTCAAAATGGAAATCTCTAGATTCTCACTGGAATAGGATTTTCTAAAAATCTCTAGAATCGAGCATGAATAAAAACCAGTTATACATCAATTTCGAGCTATGTAAGACTGAGAAAATCGAAAACCTACAATGGCGATTTTATGCGGTTCGTTTTCTCGCTAGGTTTATCGTTGAATCACACCTTCTTCTTCTTCTTCTTCAATGGAACTTAACGGCAAGGAGGAGAAAACAAGTCGGACGAAAATGATATTACCGGAAAATGAAAACAAAAAGAAAGCTGAAACAATTTAAGGATCGATCCTTCGTATTTATATATTTCTTTTAAGAAAGAAAATAAGTAAAAACAGAGCTGGTATTTTACTATTTTGCCCTTATGTATTCGAAGGATTAACAAAATGTCAAGATTTTGGTTTTGTATACTACCATCAAATCCGGTTTAATTAGAGGTATTTAGTTCTCTAATTCTATTCCAGTTTTGTCTTTTTTCTTTTTCTTTTTTGTTATTAACATTTGTATGATCTGTCTAAATTAAATTACTGAATATTATCTCTATATAAATTTGTACATCTCTCCATATAATGATACAACATTTTACTAAAGTATCTGTACCATTTTATAAATCTTCATAAATGGAAACTGAAAGGTTCTTATGTGTAGAGAAAAAAGCAATAAAATACAAGAGATGGAACATAATCTGAACACTTAATAAAAAAGTTCAAGTAAATGGAGTATGAATATCTCTAAACAATTAATATAGGTAAGTCCTATATATTAGTTTCTCTTTTCTGAAAAATAATTAATCTTGTGAGTTTTATTTTCAGATTTCTAATAAAGTTTTGCCAAAAGTTGACATAGTAAAGATATTAAGATAATGCTCGATATTTTGGGAGAGTTAGAAGTATATAAAATATTTGCCTTGTGATACAATTTTGGTTCTTCGAAATTACATTTTCAATCTTGGCAAATTTACAAACAGGGACGACAAAAACCAAACGCAATGATCATAACAGCGAAGTCATAGACTTATCAGAGAAAGGGAACAAGGAGTATAGGACCAAGTGATACAACTAAGTCAATAAAGCCGATAATAGGCATATGAAAGGTATGATCAAGATTAACAAAACTCCAACGCATATTGCAGAATTGGCCCAAGGGTATGATACGATATCTCGTAATGTCTCTCTGATGGTTTGACCTAAACAAACTCAAACCAAACCCGTTGCTCTCTTTTTAGTCTCTCATGTAAGATCACACCTGAAGATCACATAAACAACATCACACAGAACCAACAATTCTTCATCCAGCAAAATGTGGCAACCTTTTTGTTTCAACGCAGGAAATCAAGAAGGCAACACAAATTATCCACCAACAATTCTCAACATCGAACTCGTATAAGTAATGACAGCAACCATAATTGTTCCGTATGTTAAATCATCACATTTTCCTTCTCATTATTGATAACAGAATTGTATGCGAATGTCTTTAATCAAATGATTAACAATCATAAGACTTTTGACAACTAAAACAGGAAGAAGCAAGAGCATCTCCAACGAAAAAATAGGGATTAATATTGGAGACGGTCTTAATCGAATAATAAAACAGAACAATCATCAATTTCAGTTAGAAAAACCAAATCTGAGAAAAGAAAACATCATTGCACTCCAAACAATCCATCTCGCTCCAACAACTTTATATTCAACCAACAAACCTCATCGTAAATTCAGAGGAAACCCAATTCGTAAATAATGAAAAAGAAGATAGAACAAATGTGTGAGGCATTTCCAGGATCAAATAACATAGAAAAAAAAGCCAAATGATCAGGATATACCACAATCAATATTGCGTCAATGCCATTATACCTAAAGGAACCATATTTAATCCTTCAGAATTGGTAAAAGACGCCATTCATTATTAACAACAATAATAACAAACACAAAGATTTAGGGAAGATCTAAAAAATGCTCAGTGGAAGGAGAAGTCGTTTATTAAAGAGAGCTCACGGCAAAACAAATTTTCATTGCTTTGTCCACTGCCCTTCACGCACCTTCGTGCTATTTTATCATCATCGCAAACCAAATTTCCCCAATAAACAAAAACAAATCAAACTAATAAAGCCTCAGTGTGTGTAACAATTCAGATCATTGATTTTAAAAAAACCTCACTGAAATCCGCTAAGATAATTGTTTTTATCATCATAGGCAATTCAAAGGGAACACCAAAACAAAAACTTTCATTATAGTGGGCGAAAAAGGATTTACTCAGACAGCCAAGGGTTGTTTCTTCAAATTCTGGGTGAAGAGCCCAGATCTGAAACTCTAGTCCACGAAATATTCGTTTCATCACCATAAACCCTTTCTACGCCCCAGAAAAAAACGAAAACTTTGATAACAAAACCCTAGACTCATTGAAATTATTAAGCAGAAAGAAGCATATGTTGTTCTGAATAGAGGAAAGAAGACGAAACGTATATATACTCAAATAAACGCCGGCGGATTAGCTTTGGGAATTAGGGTTTTTTCAGCGGCTACACCGTCTATTTTTTCTTTTTGGGTTTAGGGTTTTGTTTTGAAGAAAGCCCAATAAGTACAAAATGGCCTGTTTTATAAGTCCCTATTAAAAGCCCACAATGAGTTTTAATTTTAATTTTTTTTTGACTCGTCTTTGTGTGGTGAAGCGGCTTTCTCTCGGTCTCGCATTGATCGCACGCATGACGATATCTAGGAAACTAGCGCAATCAATGCAACGGTCTTGAACGTTATCTGTGACTAGGATTCTGCTACATACTACTTTGCATGTTTCACGTGTGTACGTACCCTTTCATCATGAGAAAATCAGAAAATAATAGATTTTCGTGACTCATAGTATGAAACATTTTTATAACTAACTAATTGGAGGAAAACTAGGCAGATTTTTTTTATAAACGATATCGATTTAAGGGGGATTTTTTTTTCTTTTCTTGTTATTCCTCCTATAAACAAAGCTATCGAAACAAAGCATCCAAAAAAAAAGAAGAAGAGAGAAACATGAACAAATTTGCGCTTGTCTTCGTACCATTTCCTATACTTGGTCATCTCAAATCAACCGCCGAGATGGCTAAGCTACTAGTGGAGCAAGAAACTCGCCTCTCTATCTCCATTATCATCCTTCCTCTTCTTTCCGGAGACGACGTCAGTGCTTCCGCTTATATCTCAGCTCTTTCCGCCGCATCCAACGACCGCCTTCACTATGAAGTGATCTCGGACGGAGATCAACCAACCGTCGGGTTACATGTCGATAACCACATCCCGATGGTGAAACGTACCGTTGCAAAACTCGTTGATGACTACTCAAGGCGGCCGGACTCGCCGAGGCTCGCTGGTTTAGTTGTTGACATGTTTTGTATCTCGGTGATAGACGTGGCTAATGAGGTTAGTGTTCCGTGTTACTTGTTTTACACGTCAAACGTTGGGATTCTTGCTCTTGGGTTACATATTCAGATGTTGTTTGATAAGAAGGAGTACAGTGTCAGTGAAACTGATTTTGAAGACTCGGAAGTTGTGTTGGATGTTCCGAGTTTGACTTGTCCTTATCCGGTGAAGTGTCTTCCTTATGGTTTGGCAACGAAAGAGTGGCTTCCTATGTATCTAAATCAAGGTAGAAGATTCAGAGAGATGAAAGGTATTTTGGTAAATACTTTTGCTGAGCTTGAACCTTATGCGTTGGAGTCTCTTCACTCTAGTGGTGATACTCCTCGTGCTTATCCAGTGGGACCATTGTTGCATCTCGAGAACCATGTTGACGGTTCTAAAGACGAGAAGGGTTCGGACATTTTACGGTGGTTAGATGAACAACCACCTAAATCGGTAGTGTTCCTCTGCTTTGGAAGCATAGGAGGCTTTAACGAGGAACAAGCAAGAGAAATGGCCATTGCACTTGAGAGAAGTGGTCACCGCTTCTTGTGGTCTCTTCGCCGTGCATCTCGAGATATAGATAAGGAACTTCCCGGAGAATTCAAGAATCTTGAAGAAATTCTCCCGGAAGGATTCTTTGATCGGACAAAGGATAAAGGAAAGGTGATCGGATGGGCTCCACAAGTAGCCGTGCTGGCTAAGCCAGCAATCGGAGGTTTTGTTACTCATTGCGGGTGGAACTCGATACTCGAGAGTCTTTGGTTCGGTGTTCCTATAGCGCCATGGCCGTTATACGCTGAGCAGAAGTTTAATGCTTTCGTGATGGTGGAGGAGCTTGGTTTGGCAGTGAAGATAAGAAAGTATTGGCGAGGCGATCAGTTGGTGGGAACGGCGACGGTCATAGTGACGGCAGAGGAGATAGAGAGAGGAATCAGATGTTTGATGGAGCAAGATAGTGACGTGAGGAATAGAGTGAAGGAGATGAGTAAGAAATGTCACATGGCTTTAAAGGATGGTGGCTCGTCTCAATCTGCTTTGAAATTATTTATTCAAGACGTTACGAAGTATATTGCTTGAGAATAGCTAAACCGGAGCATGCAACGCTCTTGAATGTTGTGTCCCTTTTATATATTATCAGTTTATCACTAGATATGATAATTTGCATGTGTTCTATTTACGTGTGTTCTATCTTTTGAGTGATCATGAGAAAAATAATATTTCTAAAGTTTGTAAAAGAGTTTTTCAATATCAATCTGTTCATTATTGGTTGTAAAACATTATATACTTAAAATGAGACTGTAGCTGATTGATTGTAGTTATTTAAAACTAAATCTTAATTCAGTCAAAGCACATAAACTAATAATAAATTATGTAATTTGGTTTCACCACATATATATATATATTCATAATTCAAATAAAGATACATCTTTAAAATCCGAAATTATAGACATTATAAATCTCAAATACTCCCCCTCCTACCAACTGTATGTTCGTGCAAAATTTACGTAACCACGTGGTTTTTTAAATCGTCAGGATTCAAACGTTGAAGATAAGATTAAACAGACCATCTTCATCCCTAAATCTTTAAGACACCCATAAGGCCATAAAGGTTTAGGGATGAAGACACATGATTACGATGTGCATTGCGAAAGTGATTTCTCAAAAGCTCTCCAACGTGCGAGTCATAGAAGGTCCGACCGTCCAGGAAGGGATTAGAAAGCTAGCAGATGTCTCATGTGTTATATATGTGGATGTGTGAGTGTTTCAAATGATTGTGAGTGTTTAATTTTTCTTTTCTAAAAAAAATAAAAAAATAGAAGTTCATACCCGAAAAAATGAAATCGATGCTTGTTCTCTTGTACTTATTATTTTAGAATATGGTATGCTTATCTATATTTTTGTTCATAAATTATAAAAACTAATTTCGATGATAGATAAATTGTATATTTGCCAATTGTTTTTTTCTTTTTTCTTTTGTAAATTATGAAGTTCCCAAACGAAACTCATACATCTCTCTAAACCCAAGGTCCCAAGATATGAAGCTAACCTTTACCACGTCGAGTGCGGGGGTTTTAGCACTTAAAGTTCACATCCAAATGTTGTACGATGAGAACGAATACGATGTTAGTTAAAGTGATTATGAAGACTCCGAAGCTGTGTTGGACGTACCGAGTTTGACTCGTCATTTTCCGGTGAAGTGCCTTCCCCACGCTTACGCATCTAAACAATGGCTCCCGACGTTTGTAAATCAAGCTAGAAAATTCAGAGAGATGAGTGGTATTTTGGTAAATAAAGTTTTTATCAAGTGGTGATACTCCTCCTGCTTATCCAGCACCATTGTTGCAACTCGAAAACGGAGTTGGAGTTGGTGACTCAAAGGACGAGAGGGTGACTGGACGAGCAACCACCTAGGTCAGTAGTGTTCCTCTGCTTTGGGAGCATGGGAGGCTTTCGTGGGGAACAAGCAAGAGAAATCGCCAAAGCGTTAGATCGAAGCAGCCACCGTTTTTTGTGGTCTCTTCGTCGAGCATCTTCGAATATTTTTAAAGAATCTCAAAAAGAGTCTATGAATATCGAAGAAGTTCTCCCGTAAGGGATCTTTGATACCTTAATCTTATCATTAATACTATTTGAGGGGGGGGAAATTGTTATTGTTTTGACAAAAAAGAAAAGAAAATTATTGTTCCTCATCAGTTTTGTTATCAAAGGAGATGCCGAAAAGGACTAAAATATTTTCTAATGGGCCTTAATCAATCGGCCCAACAAACAGAGGTAAATGAATGAAGCCGAAACACGGAAACAGTTACGTGCTTATTACCACTAGCGAGCGTTATCGCTTCGCAGATTCAGTCAAAAACAAGAAACAGGAGCTTGTCTTCTCCCCGAGATTAGAAGAAGGACTAACATGAAATTTGAGCTTGTTTTCATCCCCTATCCCGGAATCGGTCATCTCCGATCAACGGTAGAAATGGCAAAGCTACTAGTGGACCGTGAAACTCGTCTCTCTATCTCCGTTATCATCCTTCCTTTCATTTCCGAAGGCGAAGTCGGTGCTTCCGATTACATCGCAGCCCTCTCCGCCTCATCCAACAACCGCCTCCGCTACGAAGTTATCTCCGCCGTAGATCAACCAACCATCGAGATGACGACAATTGAAATCCATATGAAGAACCAAGAACCAAAGGTGAGAAGCACCGTTGCAAAACTCCTTGAAGACTATTCGTCTAAACCGGACTCGCCGAAGATCGCTGGCTTTGTTCTAGACATGTTTTGCACTTCGATGGTAGATGTAGCGAACGAGTTTGGTTTCCCGAGTTATATGTTTTACACCTCCAGTGCCGGGATTCTCTCAGTTACATATCATGTTCAAATGTTGTGCGATGAGAACAAGTACGATGTTAGTGAAAATGATTATGCAGACTCGGAAGCTGTGTTGAACTTTCCGAGTTTGAGTCGTCCTTATCCGGTGAAGTGTCTTCCTCACGCTCTGGCAGCTAATATGTGGCTCCCGGTGTTTGTAAACCAAGCGAGAAAGTTTAGGGAGATGAAAGGTATTTTGGTAAATACTGTTGCTGAGCTTGAACCTTATGTGTTAAAGTTTCTTTCTAGTAGTGATACTCCTCCTGTTTATCCTGTTGGACCATTGTTGCATCTTGAGAACCAACGTGATGATTCTAAGGACGAGAAACGGTTGGAGATTATACGGTGGTTGGATCAGCAACCACCAAGTTCGGTTGTGTTTCTCTGCTTTGGGAGCATGGGAGGCTTCGGTGAGGAACAAGTAAGAGAGATCGCAATCGCGTTAGAGCGAAGTGGGCACCGGTTTCTCTGGTCTCTTCGTCGCGCATCTCCGAATATATTCAAAGAACTTCCAGGAGAGTTTACTAATCTAGAGGAAGTTCTCCCGGAAGGATTCTTTGATCGAACGAAAGATATAGGTAAAGTGATTGGATGGGCTCCACAAGTAGCCGTTCTTGCGAATCCGGCTATAGGAGGTTTCGTAACTCATTGCGGGTGGAATTCTACGCTAGAGAGTCTTTGGTTTGGTGTTCCAACAGCTGCATGGCCGTTATACGCAGAGCAGAAGTTCAATGCTTTCTTAATGGTGGAGGAGCTTGGATTGGCGGTGGAGATAAGGAAGTATTGGCGAGGTGAACATTTGGCGGGATTACCGACGGCTACTGTGACAGCGGAGGAGATAGAGAAAGCAATCATGTGTCTAATGGAACAAGATAGTGACGTGAGGAAAAGAGTGAAGGATATGAGCGAGAAATGCCATGTGGCTTTAATGGATGGTGGATCGTCGCGTACTGCGTTGCAAAAGTTTATTGAAGAGGTTGCGAAGAATATAGTTTCACTAGATAAGGAATTTGAGCATGTAGCTCTTAAATGATAGGCCCAAAGTTTAAAATATCATATTAGACAAAGTGATATCTTTGTTCTTGTACTTTAAAACAGAACCTCATTTACTAGATTGAGGTAACAAGATAATAAAAATAAATGGTTGTAATGAAAGCTGTCTTTATAAACAAAGAAACTATTCAAATTTTGAATGATATGTCTCAATGATAGGTAACATGAAGATTGAAACTAAACGGTCCATAAATTTCTAAAGTTGAATGGAAAAAAATGTCTATCTCTAACCATGGAAGGACTTGAATATCGACAACAAAGTAGAAAAAAGAAGCGAACAAGTCAAAAATGACTTCAAAGACATAACATCAATTCACATTTTGATATATAACAAAGCTTATCCTATTATCGCCTTTATTTATCTTTGTAATGAACTCCTAAAGCACTTGGGAAAACAAGTAGAGAGAATAAAAGAAATGAAAATAGAGCTAGTATTCATTCCCTCTCCGGCAATTAGTCATCTCATGGCGACGGTAGAGATGGCGGAGCAACTAGTTGATAAAAACGACAACCTCTCTATCACCGTAATCATCATATCTTTTAGTTCTAAAAATACATCCATGATCACCTCTCTTACATCCAACAACCGCCTCCGGTACGAAATAATCTCCGGAGGAGATCAACAACCAACGGAGCTCAAAGCAACTGATTCCCACATCCAAAGTCTAAAGCCACTGGTGAGAGACGCGGTTGCTAAACTCGTAGATTCCACTCTACCAGACGCGCCTCGTCTTGCGGGATTCGTTGTTGACATGTACTGCACGTCGATGATCGATGTCGCTAACGAATTTGGCGTCCCTAGTTACTTGTTTTACACCTCTAACGCTGGATTTCTTGGACTTTTGCTTCACATTCAGTTCATGTACGATGCAGAGGATATCTATGACATGAGCGAATTAGAAGACTCTGACGTAGAGTTGGTGGTTCCGAGTTTGACTAGTCCTTATCCGTTGAAATGTCTTCCTTACATTTTCAAATCAAAAGAGTGGCTCACTTTTTTTGTAACTCAAGCGAGAAGATTCAGAGAAACTAAGGGCATTTTGGTAAACACGGTTCCTGACTTGGAACCTCAAGCGTTGACGTTTCTTTCCAATGGTAACATTCCACGTGCTTACCCAGTAGGACCATTGTTGCATCTCAAAAACGTAAATTGTGATTACGTGGACAAGAAGCAATCGGAGATTTTACGGTGGCTAGACGAGCAACCGCCAAGATCTGTAGTGTTCCTCTGTTTCGGGAGCATGGGAGGGTTCAGTGAGGAACAAGTGAGAGAAACCGCATTAGCTCTCGATCGAAGCGGCCACCGGTTTCTTTGGTCTCTCCGTCGTGCATCTCCGAATATATTGAGAGAGCCTCCCGGAGAATTCACAAACCTAGAGGAGATTCTCCCAGAAGGGTTTTTCGATCGGACGGCTAACAGAGGAAAGGTTATCGGATGGGCTGAACAGGTGGCCATATTGGCGAAGCCGGCGATCGGAGGTTTTGTTTCTCACGGCGGATGGAATTCGACGTTGGAGAGTTTGTGGTTTGGTGTTCCGATGGCGATTTGGCCGCTTTACGCTGAACAGAAGTTTAACGCTTTCGAGATGGTGGAAGAGCTTGGTTTGGCTGTGGAGATCAAGAAGCATTGGCGAGGAGATCTTTTGTTGGGGAGGTCGGAGATTGTGACGGCGGAGGAGATTGAGAAAGGAATCATATGTTTGATGGAGCAAGACAGTGACGTCAGGAAGAGAGTGAATGAGATCAGCGAGAAGTGCCACGTGGCTTTAATGGACGGTGGATCGTCAGAAACTGCTTTGAAAAGATTTATTCAAGACGTAACGGAGAATATTGCTTGGTCGGAAACTGAAAGCTAGGGAAATCGATTGAAAATGTTGTATAATGGGCCTGAATAATGGGCCATTGTCAAGCTGTTTTATTTCTGTGAACATGTATTTTTAAGTTTTGTGTATGAACTTAGTGAATGTATGAAAATAATGAAAAGATCTATGCCGGATTCAAGGAGACACGAAAGTTTCTTACAGTTTCAAACTCATTTACCTTGGATTAGAAGGCTAGATACAGAATAATAAGAATTATTGTAAATTTAAATGATTCACATATTAATTGAACCATAACACATCATTCTTGGGTGCATAAACACAAATCAAACAACAACAAAATTAAATTAACAACATTTGTTTTTTCCGAAAGTCACACAAAACAACAATGACCATAACACACCACATTCCGACCCTGAAGCTTACTAACTTCCAGCGACAGAACACCGTGTCCTGATCACACCAGCTGAGCCAGTCTTCACTTTAACTCTCCCCATCTTCTCCATTGACTTAGCAAAAGCTTTGAAAAACTTCTTTTCAGAACCGTTGACCAAGTCGTTGATCACCTTCAAAGTCGCTGAGTTCGTTGTTAATGCAGAATCAGACTGAAACAAGCCTCTCCTCTTCAAGACAAGCCTATAATAACTGAGATCGAAGCTTCTGCTACTACCGGGATCCATCTCGAGGATGGTGCTATTGTCGTTAAGGCTCTTACATTTGTTAGCCTTTAGATTTGCTGCATACTGGCTATCGAGAGATGGATCTTGTTTTACTGTAGTCGAGAAGTTGTAGAGACGCGTATTCATGGAAGAACAATGTGAGACGCCAATCGTGTGAGCCCCTGAACAAAAAAAAAATAGTAAACCGGTTATAACAACTTACCGGAGACCAATTTGGCTATTTCGGGTTAATGAACGTACCAGAGAGCAGAACAAGGTCCTTGAGATTAAGGCCTTGGTTTTTGAAAAGTCGTTGTAAAGTCGTGAAATTACTCGTTGGAGGTGGAATGTTATTAGTAGCCTCCGTCTTATTTGAGATCCTACCGTCTCTTCTACCCGTTGGAACACTCCATGAAGGACCTCCCTGTCAAATTTTAGATTATAATTACAATTAGTTTGCGTAACTAATGAATTAAGTCACGAGTTTATAGTTTTGTAACACTTACGGTGGCGACAACTGCGTCTCTAGCAGTCAAAGCAATGATATCTGCGCAAGAAACAGTCTTAGGACACACTTTTTCAAGAAGAGCCTTAATCCTTTCCACGAAACCGAATCCTCTAAGTGTTAGATTCGGTGGTGCATCTCTCTCTGCGTTACCAGATGTTGAATTTATCAACACCGATCCGTCACATCCCTTAAAAAACAAAAGTTCAGTGTCAATATTGAAAAAATGCAATAAATCTCAAATATTCTGCTCTAGCTCAAATTTACTATCTAAATTACCATTTTTATTAAAAATAAGAAGAGGATAAAATATGTTAATATAAATGTGTGATTATTAATTTATATATATGTAGTACCCTAACGAAGCAATCATGGAAGTGCATTCGGATGAGAGGAGCTGCAAGAGAAGGACCATTGTGGATATGATTTTGAATATGATCTGAAATGATTTTCTCTGCGTTTGGACAGCTCTTCGCGTAGAAATTCATTTGAAGTTGAGCCTCCGATGATCTCAACATTCCAATAAGAACCGTCACTACAACCACAACCGCAATATTTAATTGCGTCATCGTCTTCATCTAGTAGTTACCTCGATTTTGTTTCTCACTACTTTTCTTTGGGTTTGTGTCACTGAAGAGAGACAGGATATAGAGCAATAATGGAAGGGGTCTATTTATAAGAGGATTGTTCATTATGGTGAAAGTAAATATAAAACTTATGTAAAAACTAAACTAAATTTTTTTTTAATAAAACAATAAAGGAAGTGAAAAAAAAAGCCGAACAAAATGTTGTGTTTTTTTGTGTGTGTCAGTTTTGTGATTTTTAGTTAATTTGTTGATGGTAAAGATTTATTTCATAAAATGAGAAGCCAAAAACAGCCGAACAAAAAAAGCTTTGTTTATAGTTTATAGCTTATACCCTCCCTTTATTAGCTCCATGATTATCTTTATTAAAAATAATAATTTGAGGTCATCTAAATGAAGTAAAGAACTAAAGATATATATGTAGAGTTTATTTCTATATAAGAAAGCAAAAGGATAAAGTTTATAGAAATATCAGGTCTTAAATAATTAATATCACATGTGAACAGTTCATTAATATATATCATAAAGAAGGGCTATGACAGTATATATATACACTTATTAAATTATTTCTTTAGAAAAGACGTTAATTACTTATTTGCTTTTAACATGCACTCATCAAGGTATCATATACATAGTCTCCTCTTCGGTCTATATGACTATATATAAATATGTTTTGTTAAAAACGGTAAGGTAGTTATTACTTATTAGTAAACACATCATTTTTTTACAAATGTTTATTAAACTTGATATATACATAGTATATACGGAATAAACTTAGAAATATAAGATGGCAAATGAAGTTAAAATTAATATATATATATATATATATATATATATATATAAAAAATCACTAAAAATTAATTAGACACTTCTAAAATAAATGTCATTAAAAATTAAAAATATCCATAGTTTTAATCATAAAATGCGAATGTTACATGTATAATATCTACTAATACTAGTCTCAAACGTAAATGTTAAACTAAACAAACTAATTTATGGTGATTTCAGCCTACAATTTCAATTATAATTAACCACTACTATGCCAGAGACAAAAGCAAGTAAATTTATTTGCCGTGAACACTTGAATAGTAAAAAGACCTTACTTTTCCACATGTTTTTGCCTCAATTATCAAATCAAGAAGAAAAATGTTAAACAACATGTAAAAGTAGTAATAGTATATGATAGACCCCAATAATGGCATGTGACTTAAGGAAGTGAAAGGAGAAGAAGTCTAAATAATTGTCCCACAACTTGCTAGTCTCCCTTTTGTATATTTAACCGGACCTTTAATCTTATAATAGGGTTGCAGAAAGCAAAATTGAAGGCAAAATGTTCAATCAAAAATTGAATCGAATTAGCTGACCCGGACTGTATAAAATTAAAGGTCCGGTTAAATCGATTTCTTAATAGTAATTACCATGCATTAACGAACTTCATTAGCATAATTTAAATTGTAAACCAGTGTAATCATCAAACTGAAGCAAATAAGCTAAATTAGTACTGTTAATTAACCCTAAATTACACAAAATTAAAACTACATATATATTTGAGACTAATTTTTTTTTGTCGTCTTATACACCCACTCTCTAATATGTGATGTGTGTGAAAATATTTATGGTCGCTACTTGATCAGTAATTTCATTCCAAGACTTTAGAGTTAATAATATAAAACTAGGAAATTTCATTTTTCAAATCGGATAATAGTAACTTGATTAAATAATGCGGTATTAACCACTATTTTTCTTGCTCGGAAGATCAATGCTGCTAGGCAGCTGTAAGAAGAAAACGCGTCAAGAAGAAAAACGATCGGATCAGAACATTTCCAGCATCGTGTAATAGTTTAATCTCCAAAGACACTTTTTCACTTTGATTTAATGAACAATAGATTTGGCAAAAGACAAAAAAAAAATAAAAGATAAAAAAAGGACCAATGAAAAGGAAAGATACCGACGCATAATCACCTAAACCCACTAACAAATTCTTTTCCACTTACAAAAATAAGTTTACGATTTTTTAAAAAATCCGAATATATACGGATAGAATAAAATAGTACGTAATAGCGAAAAGTGTAAGAGAAATACACACTAATTAAAGATATGGCACATGGCAAAATTCAAAATTGGGTCTTAAAATATTTATTTTGTTCTTTCTCACACCTCCATGAGTTGCCATTATGAAGCTTTCATGCAAATTTTAGCCATAAATCGAAGTTCTATTATAAGCTGTAATAAAAAAAAACTAAGTTCTATATAATTTAAGTTATGATAAAATTCTTTTGTAATATAAATGGAAACCGCATTTTCCTAGTTATTTGTCTAAAATTGTTGGATCATCTAGTGCATACATATATTTACAATGCATATGATATGTATGGAAGAAGTATTGACAAATTCAGCAAAAGTTAGATTTGCATATCTACCTTGTCTTCTTCGGCCAAAGAAGAAATAGCGTCAAGGAATGACAAACTAACCTTAGTAAAAATTAGATAAATCCTCGAAAGACCATGTTTAATTTTTTTTTGTATTTGTAATATAATATTTCTGAATTTCCAAGTTTAACATTTTGAAAGAAAAAATTTACAATTTTATCGTTAATGTGAAAACATAAATAATTATTCATGGAAATCGAATATGAAAAAATCATATAATTTGCCCGTGCATTCACAACAACCTTTTCATCTTGTCTGCTTTATTGCCAAAGCCTTGATGTCCTATTTCTTATATACATTGTCATCTTCTGTCATTCGTCATTTCTTAGAAATCTTAAATTTTAAAAAATTTGAAGACATGAAAATATTAGGAATATGATATTTCATCTAAACCAAAAGATTGTATCGCACAAGAAACAAGTCTAAAATGAAGAATTTCATCTATATGATAGTATGAAAACGATTTTATCCATACAAAAAAAAAAGCGCTATATGAAAATGAGAAGATGACACGATTGTTTGGAAGTTACTTTTACATGTTCTTAAACTATTTTTTTCAGATTTAAAAATAAAAATCGTTTTGTAATGGCTGAGACATAATACCTAATGGTTTATACACATATATGCAATTGTGGTTTATTACTCAATTAGTTATTAGTTTAGAGATATTTGACCTAATATACCAAATAAAGCTTCCATATCTTCTTCTCCTTCTTGTTTGGCAGATAGTTGTTGGCAGGTCCCCTTTAAAGTCTTTCGAAATTGGTTCACTTCTTCAACAGGGTTTATTTTTGTAAAATAATTTGTAGGCATTCGTTTCTTTAATTAAGAAAATCCTTTAACGAAAAAGAAGAAGAAGAAGCAATAGTTCCAAATTAAAAAATATTCAGAATTCAATGCTTTTACATATTCACCCATAGATTATGAGAGAATTAATTTCTAATATTTTTCCTAAAATTGAAATGGTTAAGGTTGAAAAAACCTAAAATGGTTAGGTTTGTTTTGAAGGCCTCCTTTTCAATAGTAAATAACAAACGTGTACGAATTAAATAAGGGAAATTTGCAGATATAACCTAAAAAATTTATAAATTCACAAAGTAACCTATCAAAAAAACCTAACATTATAACATCTATATAATATAAATTACTACAATTTTACCCTCACCACTAACACCACTAACCACCACCACAACCAACACCGTCGCCGGACAACCACCGCCATCGCCGGATACCCACCGCCACCGCCGGATACCCACCGCCGCCGTCACCGGAATCACCACCGCCGCTGCCAGACCACCACCACCGCCGCCGTCGTCTGAACCTCCACCACCACCACCTTAGGTCTTTTTACCTACCCTCTAAGTTACTTACTTAATAAATACATATATAGTGCTATATCTTTAATTATTTTCAATAAAAGTGTTATTCATGTAAATCACCCATTAAATAATCATCCATATAAAAAAAACTTCAAATACCTGAAAACTTATCACTCAATCTGTCTAACAACTATAGTCACCAAAATTAACGGGAAATGACGTAGCAAAAATCTTTTGCTTGGCTTGAGAGTCTTGTGAGACTTTTGATTCATCTCTCTTAATCATTCACTGTCTTTATCTTTTAGGTTATAAATTATTTTTTCTTACATTAAAAAAATAAAACTAAAGTGCACAACTATAAGTCTAGCTAAGACTACTTACTTCCCCACTAAGTACGAGTGACTATTTTAAATTTTAAATTTCTCATGATTCCATTTTAAGAATACTCATAATTCAAGACATCAAACTTAGGCTTCAAGCAACTCCCAAAGCAGAGGAAACTATTTTTTAATTCCATTTATTTATACTACATTGTGAAGTGGATATGAAACAAGGCCCATAAATGTCCACTAGACTAAGTTTGACCCATATAGTATAAAGGGTCACCTATATGGCCACACAATTTATATATGTAGTTTTTAGGTTTAGAAAGCTCAATAGTTCAAGTGTACAACGTTTGGCAGTTACGAATCTAGAATATCTGACTATGTATATCAAAAACTCTGTATAGTGAAGTCAGGAGTTTCAATTCTTATAAAGATATTTTCAACGAAACATGGAATTCATCCTAGCCATGGATGAGAATAGTCAAAAGATGTTTTTTAGCGAACGTCTTCAAGAGATTTATCAGTGACGTTTTCGACACTAGTGAATGTAATTTTAATATCAATGCAAGTAAAGAAAGAAAAAATACAGTAAGTTACTAATCTGGTTCAAGAGATATATGTCTTGAATCTCTGCCAACATGTCTTTTTCTTATAAGTGCTAATATATATGTTTCTTCGTCTTCTGAGACGAGCCTCATCATCTTAGATTCAAGAGATATTCTTAGTGACGTCTTGAATAAACTTTAGAAGAGCAACGTGCGAAGATCCACCGTCCATTAAAGCTACGTGACTCTTCTCGCTCATCTCCTTCACTCTACTCCTCACGTCACTATCCTGCTCCATCAAACACCGGATCCCTCTCTCTATCTCCTCTGCCGTCATCAACTCATCATCCGCCGCCATGAAATCTCCTCGGAAACTATTTCGGACCTCCACCGCTAGCCCTAGCTCCTCAACCATCTCGAACGCGTTAACTTGTTGCTCTGCGTAAAGCGGCCACGTAGCCATCGGAACTCCGAACCATAGACTCTCTAGCGTCGAGTTCCATCCACAATGCGACACGAACCCTCCGATCGCAGGATTTGCTAGAATGGCGCTTTGTGGAGCCCAACCTACAATCTTTCCTATCTCTGCCGTCCGTTCCAAGAATCCTTCCGGGAGAATTTCCTCAAGATTCGTAAATTCTTCGGGAGGTCCTATCGATCCTTTTGGTTGAGCACGACGAAGAGACCAGACAAAGCGGTGACCACTTCGCTCAAGCGCGATTGCGATTTCTTTAGCTTGGCCCTCACGGAAACCTCCCATGCTTCCGAAACAGAGGAAAACAACGGATTTACGTGGCTGCTCGTCTAGCCACCGTAGGATCTCCGATTGCTTATCGTCAGATGAATTTGGACCGTTGATTTTAAGATTCATAACCGGTCCAACTGTGTACACCGTAGGCAGAGGACTATCTACGCCGGAGAAAAACTTCATAGCTTGAGGCTCAAGCTCAGCGAATGTATTTACCAAAATACCTTTAGTTTCTCGGAATCTTCTGGTTTGTCTAAACATAACCGGTAACCACTCCTTGGTTAATAGAACCGAGGGGAAACACTTAACCGGTAAAGGACGAGTCAAACAAGGAACTTCCAGCTCAGTAGTGTCCGAGTCCTTGAGGTCACTAACGTCATAGTTCTTAACGTCGTAAAGGTATTCAACATGAACTTGCAATCCAAGAAACGTTGCGTTGGATGTGTAAAACATGTAACTGGGAACACCAAACTCATTAGCGACATCAATCATCATCATGCAAAACATATCCACCACGAATCCAGCAAGACGCGACGGCGAATCTGGTGGACCCGGGTCAGTAAGTTTTTCCACCGTGGCTTTGACCTGCGGCTTGAAGTTATCAATGTAGTCGAAAAAATGTGGTTTGGTGTCATCGGAGTCTGGTTTATCAGGGACGGAGAGAACGTTGTAGCTAAGACGTTCTTCAGAATCAGAGGAGAGAGAAGCGATGTAAGAAGAAGAGTTACTGCTACTAAATCCATGCATCTGAGGGATGATGATGATGGTGATGGAGAGATGGTCGTCACGGTCAACATGAAGCTTAGCTACCTCCACTAATGGCCGGAGATGTCCGTCACCAGGTGATGGTATGAACACCAGCTCCAGTTTCATTTTTCAAAATATTTATATTTTTGTAGCAATTGAGAATTGGTTTCTCCTATTGAAGGTTGAAGATGTTTCGGTGAAGAGATAAGATTCGTCTTTAGCATACATGACATGTGGTACTTGGACATCTACTGATGTTAGTTTAACTTTTGTCACAGGCCATACAATCTTGATCTTCAGACTTCAACGTTAGTACGTTACGTTAGTATTTTTTTCTTTTAATTGTCAGCTATATACTGCACTATCATACAATTAAAGGTAACCGACGTTTAATTCATTGAGATTTTGTTGGCATGTATTATTGTTTCTCGAGATATCAAGCATGTGGTGGGATGCATAATAGACAAGAGTCACAAGACACGACGCAGAACAAACAGACTCTCTTTTTGGTCCACATATATAATGACCTATCCAAGAAACGTACTCCACTCTTCCACCTTCTCGGTTACTGATGCGAAAGTAGCAAACAAATATTTCACATTTTTCCAAAAAGTGTTTTTAAAAAGTCACCTAATATGATAACTCATAAAATTTTCGTTTTGGTCCGTGATTGAACCAAGCTATAAGTCTATTATAACATTCTCAAAATGTAAATTAGTATTTCTAAGAAACCATGATGTAGTTGTTTTTTCTTTTTGTGGGGTGATGTCAGCATTGGACTTAAGGTGAGTTCAAGATTTAGTATGCAACTAAAGCACTTTCAAGTCGTGAACAGAATCCTTCACTTCCCTAAATTTTTAGATATTGGAACAACTTATAGATTCATAAGACTAAATCTTGTGTTGAAATATTGAAGTTCTATCTCAATAAGTCACTGTTAGATCATAAATAGTTTGATAAATCCAGATAATTCGTGCACATAGTGTGATTATTCTTTGCAGATAACAAAATATAAATAGATTGTTTAGACATAAACTGCATTTCTTTTCTTACAATCTTACCGAAACGTAAATTGCATTATTTTGCTTAATAGACAAAAGTACACGTAACTATTATTATACTTTCAGACTGGTTGTTTTCAATCATGTCATCATAGTCCTTTTAAAAGATTCCCATTATTCTATCACAAAACACCCAACCATGTTCCTATGGTACATTATCGAGCACGTTCCTATGGATTATGGAACATTATCGACCACGTCTTGAACAAACTTCTTTAGAGCACAGTTCGAAGATCCACCGTCCACCAACGCCACGTGGAGCTTATCCTTCATCTCCATCACCCTCTTCCTCATCTTGCTATCCTGCTCCATCGCACACTTGATCCCTCTCTCTATCTCATCAGCCGTCACAATCTCCGGCTCCTCCACCAGAAAATCTCTACGGTACTCCTTCTTTACCTCCGCCGCTAAACCAAGCTCATCCACCATATGAAACGCGTTAAACTGTTGCTCAGCATAGATAGGCCACGCCGCCATCGGAACACCGAACCAAAGACTCTCGAGAATTGAGTTCCATCCACAATGTGTCACGAACGCTCCTATAGCAGGACTATTCAACACATCTACTTGTGGTGCCCAGCTTATGATCTTCCCTATCTCCACCGTCCGATCTAAAAACCCTTTTGGAAGAATCTCCTCTAAGTTCGTGAATTCTCCGGGAGGAGGATTAGACTTGTTTCCAACAGGAGAAGCGCGGCGAAGCGACCAGAGAAACCTGTGTCCGCTTCGCTCGAGCGCCACAGCTATTTCTCTTGCTTGTTCCTCACTGAAACCTCCCATGCTCCCAAAACAGAGAAACACTACAGATTTCGTCGGTTGCTCTTTTAGCCAATGTAAAATCTCCTTTCTCTTCTCTTCATCGCCGCTAGATTCTAAGTCCATAATGGGCCCAACCGCGTACACCGGAGGGATATTTGTATTCCCATTTCCACCGGAAAAGAAACTCAACGCCTGAGGTTCCATGTCAGCCACCGAATTTACCAAAATACCCTTCGTTGCTCTAAAACTTCTAGCTCGACCCAAAACGTAAGGAAACCATTTCTTGTTTAGCATCACTGAAGGCAAACATTTTGCCGGAAAAGGCTGAGTCAGAGTTGGAACGTCAAACTTCATCTCCGTATCTTTGAACTCACTTACGTCGAGTTCTTTCTCGTCGTAAAGAGATTGAACGTGGAACTGTAGCCCGAGATAAGAAGCGTTGGACGTGTAGAAGATATAAGCCGAGAGGTTAAACTCATCGGCGATGTCTATCATGGACGTGCAGAACATGTCTACGACAATCCCAGCTAGCCGTGAGTCTGAACGTGTTGAAACATCTCCAGCGACCTTGGACACGACGGCTCTTACTTGTGGTTTCTGGCTGTCGATGTAAGATACGAGATCAGTAGTTTGATCTCGGGCGGGGAGGAGGATGTAGCGGAGACGGTCTTCGGAGTTCGTGTAGACGGAGGAAGAAGCGTCGTCGGAGACTCGTGAAGGAATGACGATGAGAGTGACGGAGAGGCGGTTGTCGCTGGCAACGAGAAGCTTTGCTAACGCCGTTGTTGCTCGGATATGGCCAACGCCCGGCGATGGTATGAACACAAGTTCTACTTTCATGACGGCGACTTTTGTTTAGACTTTTCGAATTGATAGTGTGGGCCTGTCACAAAAAGAGATGATAAAAGTTTGTTGTATGTTTTTAAACGTTTCTATACTAACTACTAGTCTACTACTACTTTATAGTATCCCATTTTCTCATCACAACAATTTAGCAAATCTATGAAATTTATGAATTGTAAAATATTTAAATAATAAAGACTTTTAATAAGTTTTTATTAAATTTGTTCTCTTAATTAGTGAAACAATAGAAAACAGGTAGGCTATTGAACAAATAAAAATGTTAATGAATTGATGATACAAAATAAGTAAATAGTTTTAAGCAATTACATAAACATCAAAGCAGAAAACAAGATATGTAAATAAAGATTTTTATTAAAGACGTTACAGATTATACGAATTATTTAATTTCAGGTTATGGAATTTCTTGAAACCAAAAAGTAAATTGTATTACGTGAAAACAATCATCAAAGCAGAAAAGCTCTTTTGTTAAAAGTATAGGCCCATATTGTATGGCCCAAAATAAAAGCCATTTAATGGGTTTCAGATTTACGGCGAGTCCCCAGAGAGTCCACCATCTCGTGGAGAGGATCCTCTTCGTCGCCGTCGCTCGGAAAACACACGCCTTCAATTTTTCTCCGCGGAATGCGATCGAGTGCCTTGGTAAACTAGGTAATGAGTCACAGCTAATTCTGCTTACGTCCCTGTGTTGTTTCTACGATCATGAATTCGAATCTGCTGGATTTTGCGTCTCTCTGTTGAAATTGCACATAAGGTGCTCGACGAAATGTTACTGATTCTGATTTTATCTAATTTATCGAAAATTCAGTACTTTCGATTCATCAGTATAAATCCATGGTTCTGCTTATGTACTTTTCAATATACATTCACTGATTCATTGTTCTTTGTGTAGATTAATCTCTGCTATGTCGAATTGGAGACATAAACTATGGAGAAAATTGAGCTCATTTCAGAGAGCTAGTTACTCAACTACATCTTCAAGAAACAACAAATTAAAGCTTGATGACCTTAGAAAACTCCGGCCAATGATTCTAAAGAGAATCGAAAATCGAGCTAAAGATTACCCGGTTAAAGAGATTGTTCCTGTAGCTGAAGAAATCCTTATAGCTAGAAAGAATCTAATCAGTAACATCGCCGCTCTTCTTAAGGTGTTTCCTGTCTTGACATGCAAGTAAGTTTCAAGTTCTTTTTCTTCTTGAGTTTAGTAAATAAAAAGACTCTGCTTTAGTGCTGAGGCTTGTAGAAACTTTTCAGATTCTGTTCAGAAGTGTTTGTTGGCAAAGAAGGACATTTGATTGAGACATGTCGTAGTTATATACGGCGTGGTAACAATAGGCTACACGAATGGGTTCCAGGTTCCATAAACGATATACTTGTGCCAGTTGAATCCTATCACTTACACAACATCTCTCAAGGTGTTATCAGACACCAAGAGAGGTTTGATTATGATCGTGTTCCCGCAATCTTGGAACTATGTTGTCAAGCAGGAGCCATCCATCCTGAAGAAATCCTTCAATATTCGGAAATTCACGATAACCCGCAAATCTCTGAGGAAGATATCAGGAGTTTACCCGCTGGAGATCTCAAATATGTTGGGGCAAACGCTCTTATGGCGTGGGAGAAAGTGAGAGCTGGTGTGAAGAAACTATTGCTTGTTTATCCTTCAAAAGTTTGCAAACGATGTAAGGAGGTTCATGTGGGTCCGAGTGGTCATAAAGCTCGGTTATGTGGTGTGTTCAAATATGAGAGCTGGCGCGGCACTCATTACTGGGAAAAAGCCGGTGTGAATGATTTGGTACCCGAGAAAATGGTGTGGCACCGGAGGCCTCAGGACCCAGTGGTTCTTGTTGACGAAGGGCGGAGTTATTATGGGCATGCCCCTGCTATTGTGAGCCTTTGTAGCCATACCGGTGCCATTGTTCCTGTAAAATACGCTTGCAAGATGAAGCCCCAAGGTTTATCTTTTTCTTTCACTAATCCAGTTCCAAATCTCGAAACGTAGAGTAGTATAAGTATAACCACTGGCTTTCGTCCGGTTATGTGATTGGTTTGGTCTTTGGCATTACTGTCTATTTTTGAACCAGACTAAGCTAAACAAAATCGAGGTGTTGTAGTCTTTTTGTCTATTGGTGTTCTCTGTACTAAACCTTCAAGTCTTCAACCACATGAAGTCTCTTTTGGCGTTTTGGGAATGAACTCCACATGAAATTAACTCCATGTGTGATACAACGTTAATGATAATTTACAGTCTCATAGGTACATGCATGTTACCAAAAGTCATTTGATGGGTTCAGATTCTAATTTTCTACTTCTTTTTTTTCTTAGTTAGTAGGTACTTATAATTAGGGTTTGCTTACGATAATATAGTTTTCTATTTTGTTGTCAATTTTATTTCTTAATAAAATATGATGTAGCTTATGCATTTGTGTAAATCTTTTAGTTGAGTGTATATGTAACAAAAAAAAAAATACCATCATCATAATCTCGATTTATATATTTCTAAGTAGATTGTAGATAACCCAATATAATAAATATAACCCACCATATGATAATACAAGTTATCTCAATAAATGTAACCCAATTCAAAGCAAACAAAAGAGAAAGAGAAAAGAACAATATAAATATGTTTAAGGTAAATAGCCCACCATATGATACTCGTAATCGTAATCTCAATAAATATAAACCCAACTCAAAGCAAACAAATGAGATAAAGAACGAAGAACACTACATTTTTTTTAAGTAAATAATTCACCGTATGATAATTCTTATCTCAATAAATATAACCCAATTCAAAGCAAACAAAAGTGATTAAGATAGAAGAACACTACATACTTTTTCAAGTAAATAATTTACCATGTGATAATCGTAATGTCAACAAATATAACCCAATTTAAAGCAAATAAAAGAGATGAAGAAAGAAGAAGAATGTTCTATCTAAGCAAATAAACAATCAATGTAAACAACCATATGATCATCACAATCTCAATAAATATAACCTAATTCAAAGTAATCAAAAGAGATAAAGCAAAATGCGAGTTTGTATCATATTTAATATAAAATAAGAAAGTAGGAAGTTTATGAGTAAAAGTTTAACACAAGTAATTTCTTATAATTATATTATTAAATTTTTAATGTCTAGTTAATAAGAGTTGAATATATTATTAAATCTACTCTTTTAGGAAAATAATGAACAAAATATAAGGAACGAAAACTTATGTCCAAATAGTTAAATTTTTTTTTTTCTTAATGTTCTTTGGCCTATAAATAGGGTCACTTTGTTTTCCTTGAAATATAAACTGATTTCTTACTATCGCCCTCTATCTCTCAAATAATCCTAATTAAAATTATTGCTGCGCCGAACCCAATGCATAGCTCACTGAAAACAATGGCTCCAGCAAAGTTGGAACGACTATGTGTTCTCTCATTCTTTCTTTTTTGTGCAACAGGTATTCTCTTATTCCTTCTTGTCTTTTAATTAGTTTCTCTTGACATGATTTACTGCTCAGAAAGCTTTAGTAATTATTATTTTTGTGGTTTCTTCATTAATAATGTGTGTTGATTTTCTGGTAGTTTCTTTTTTGGCCGACAAAACATTTTGAATGGAAACGAAAAGTGTTGGAACTACAGTTTTTTGACAAGTTGTTCCGGCCAATTTCTGATGGCTCGTAGAATTATATGTTCATAGGTTCTATGATTGGGTGTTATGATCATATTCTCGTTGTGATTATATCATGAGATTCAAATCTCTTATTGTGCAGCCGCCTTGGGGTTGATTTCATAACTTAAAGTAAGATGTCCTACAAAAAGGATCGTTTTTTTGGGGTCAAAATGATTGTTTTTAGAATTTGTTTTTTTTTAAAAAAAAAATTGGTGATATCAAAATTTAAAACGGTCCTACGAAACAAGCATGTTAGTATGTAAATTGATGATATCAAAATTTAAAAGCAGTAGTTCAATTGCGATTTAATGTATAATCTTGTGTCTAAGGGGGACTCAAGATGGATATTTTGACTATATTACAGAAAAAAAATGCTCAAATAATTAAAAGATTAGTGTTTAAGAAGATATGAAATGGTTTGACAAAAAAATAAAATAATAGACAATGATGTACGACACTTAATTTTAGGTTTTCCTATGGTGTATTGTGAAAGAGTTTGTCCGGTTAAAACAGGGATTTTGTTTATAAACTGTCACAAGGATCATTCTTTGTAAACTGTTGATGGAAGTATATTTTCAAAGACTTAAGCTTTTATATATAGTTTTTGGAACAGAATCATTGGAGTCATTGCCTGAGGATAAACTGATACTGAGAGGGTTGAAATTTTATGGTTTCCATGGAGTGCTTCCAGAAGAGAGGGAATTGGGTGGTCTGTTTATCGTTGACATTAATTTGTGGTTGAGTCTGAAAAAGGCCATTGAATCAGACAACTTAGCAGATACAGTTAGCTTTGCTGATACTTTTAGGTTTGTATCTTTAGATCATGATGTGCATAAGTATCAGTTATGTATCCAATGTTTGAATTATAAGTTAGTTTTGTTTCTAAATTAGTATATTTTATGATTTATTAATAATGCTATTATTGGCAGGCTAGTGAAGAAAATTGTTGAAGGGCCACCAAGAAACCTTTACGAGACGGTTGCGGATGACATAGCGTCTGAAATGCTTGAAACGTTTCCTAAGATAAATGTTATTCGAGTGAAGTTCGGAAAGCCAAATCCCTCACTAGTTAATAGCACCGTTGATTTCTTAGGGGCCGAGCTTTTCAGGAAGCGAAATCACTAAATCAAGAAACTTAATAACTCAAAGGCTTTGCATCATGCCATCCTTTATGCTCTTTCATAATCATCGTCATTGTGTTATCGATAAATATTTACCTTTTCAATAATGGGTTATTTTAAAATTTAAAAGATAAAATAAACTGAAATTCACCTAGTTTGACCTAAAATAATACATAAGTGTGAAAGTTTGTATTTGGATTTTTCTTTTTGCATATATTGAAGAAAATTTGTATGGACACTATTATCTATATATACATTTTTGCAGCCATTTTGTGAAATAAATCCTAGAGTTCGAACTTATTTACAATACCTGCCACTGGCTTTTAATTATTAGTTTTCTTTTGGCAATAAATTGATTAACAAACAAAACATATTCCAAATATATTCTAATCCCATATATCACGCAAATTTCTCCAAAATTTAAACTAGATTTCGGAAACTATTTAAAACAAAAAATATTTGACAAACCAAAATACAATTGCAATCCC
>Ga0041059_1000335_pt1 | contig 34187 bp, 37 predicted proteins | sample AraColnosormetaG_FD_56232 | JGI IMG/M metagenome (GOLD analysis project Ga0041059, IMG submission 56232) | Arabidopsis roots microbial communities from North Carolina, USA - Col MF nosort | ecosystem: Host-associated > Plants > Roots > Unclassified | place: USA: North Carolina | collected...
TTTTTTTTTTTTTTTTTTTCTTTCTTTCAAAGAGAAGCAACGAACATTATCAATTCAATATGTTGTTATCTCCCTGTTTAAAGTTTCAGGTTGATTCAAGTTCTTCGTAGCAGAGAATTAGATCAAACGTAATCTACGTGAAATGCAAATGCATGGCCACATCGTAGCAGAATACAACATCACTACATGAGTCGTTCCTTCTCCAATGTTTAACAAAATATTCAACAAGTATACAAAGCTGACACTCTAGTCAAAAATTTGTAATGGTTATAGTCGTAGTTGTTACTTGTATGTATATTACTTAGTAAATCAAACATTCTTAAGATAGTTGTTTTAAGTAGAATACAAAAACAACCTAAAACTGTAAATTTTTTGTTTAAACTTTGGTAGTATGAAGGTGTAAAAACTTTAGTAAATTTTATTCAAAAGATAAAAAAACTTTGGTAAATTTTCTGATTAGCATTTGAATGGAAAAAGGGGATGGGAATCACAACGCCAATTGCGCATTTCTTTCCTCCTTTTATAATTTACATTTTAAATTGGTTAAAGGGGTCTCGAAAATGTCGGGTTGGTAAAAAATAAGAGTGAGATTAGCTACAAGAAAGCTGACTTTGTTTTTCAAGCAAATCATCAACTGTCGCGTCGTACCAATCATGGATCCACCATGTTATTTGTTATTTTTTTGTCGGCACACTAGTGTTAATTTGAATTATTTGATATATTAATAGCAGAAATAAAATACTTCTTACTTGAAGAGCTTAAACATATTTTCATTACCCGAGAATGTTGGTTTATCAAATGTGTATATTAGTGGAAATGACAAATACGAGTCCAATAGTTAACGTAATAACTACCCTTCTTTTGGGGTTCAAAAGAACTAATTATGTTGTTTGGAGATTTCGGGAATACGAGATCGAAAAATCTATCTTATTTGGATTTGCTTTGATTCATTCTTAGTGTAAAAACCAAAAGGAAAGCTAACCTGTTATAAATTTTGATTTACTCAATATCTAAACAGAAAAGCAATTTGCACAAGTAACTTTAACTAATCTTGTAACAAAAAGACACAAGTTAAAGCAATGATATACTGTGGATACCTTTTTCAAACATTGGGTAAACTTTTTGGGCGTAGGGTTATGTTCACCCACACTATGGAGTGGAAAACAGCAATCATTCACACAACCACCACCATTCCTACTTTTTGTGCGTAGGGTTATGTTCAGAAATATGATTTACCATTATCTCCTTTTTTACATCTATCAAAGTATATTATTAACTGATTAATGGAAATTTCAGTTGATATTACTCGATAACCTTATGTCATTACTCAGTTCAATCCTTATGTTATATATGCAATTTTAACATAGAACGTACATTATTCTTCATGAGTTCTGTTCCTAATCAGTGCTATGTACGTAACTTTTGTTTTTACTTTGTTCAGTTTTTGTTTTGTCTCTTTTTTTCTTGACTATGACACTGCATTCAAAAACATAAGAAAACAGATTAAAGAAAAGAGAAAAAAGATAAAATTGAAAGATTCGTTTTTCTCAAATTTCAATAAAAAGAAAGATACATTTCTCTCTTCACACTTCACTCTTCTCTTTCCCGCCTCTCCGCCATGGCTGCTAAACCTCTTCTTCTTCCTCTTCTCCTCCTTCTTCATCTCTCAATCACCTTAGCTCAAAACGACACAAATGCTCTCACACTCTTCCGTCTCCAAACCGACACACACGGCAACCTCGCCGGAAACTGGACCGGCTCCGACGCTTGTACCTCCTCATGGCAAGGCGTTTCTTGCTCACCATCTTCACACCGCGTCACTGAACTATCTCTCCCTTCCCTCTCCTTACGAGGACCATTAACCTCTCTCTCCTCCTTAGACCAACTTCGTCTTCTTGACCTCCACGATAACAGACTCAACGGCACCGTTTCACCACTCACAAACTGTAAAAACCTCAGACTCGTTTATCTCGCCGGTAACGATCTCTCCGGTGAGATTCCTAAAGAGATATCCTTTCTTAAACGGATGATACGTCTTGATCTCTCTGATAACAATATCCGTGGAGTTATACCAAGAGAGATTCTCGGGTTTACCCGGGTTTTAACGATCCGGATCCAGAACAATGAGTTAACGGGTCGGATCCCGGATTTTTCTCAGATGAAGTCACTTCTTGAATTGAATGTTTCCTTCAATGAGTTGCACGGAAACGTCTCCGACGGCGTGGTGAAGAAATTTGGAGACTTGAGCTTTTCCGGTAACGAAGGATTATGCGGGTCGGATCCTTTACCGGTTTGTACTATCACAAACGACCCGGAATCTTCTAACACTGATCAGATTGTTCCGTCGAATCCTACTTCGATTCCGCATTCTCCGGTTAGCGTTAGAGAACCGGAAATTCACAGTCATAGAGGGATTAAACCGGGAATAATCGCTGCGGTTATCGGTGGTTGCGTGGCGGTTATTGTTTTAGTATCTTTTGGTTTTGCTTTCTGTTGTGGAAGATTAGACCGTAACGGCGAAAGATCAAAATCCGGAAGTGTAGAGACTGGTTTCGTCGGAGGAGGAGAAGGGAAGAGACGAAGCAGTTACGGAGAAGGAGGAGAGAGTGATGCGACGTCGGCGACAGATAGGAGCAGACTTGTGTTTTTCGAGAGGAGGAAACAGTTTGAGCTTGATGATTTGTTGAAAGCATCTGCGGAGATGCTTGGGAAAGGGAGTTTAGGGACGGTGTACAAGGCGGTGTTAGACGACGGCTCAACGACTGTGGCGGTGAAGCGGCTTAAAGACGCGAATCCATGTCCGAGGAAAGAGTTTGAGCAGTATATGGAGATTATTGGTAGGCTTAAACACCAAAACGTTGTTAAGCTAAGAGCTTATTACTATGCTAAAGAAGAGAAGCTCTTGGTTTATGAGTATCTTCCTAATGGAAGCTTGCACTCTCTTCTTCATGGTAAAACTCTCTTCTCTAAGCTTTGATTATCAAACTGAAAATGCTCTGTTTTGCTTAGTGACAAAAGTGTTGATTTTTACTACATTATCGGCCAAAGTTATGATTTTTTTATTGGTGGTTTTAGGGAATCGAGGACCAGGACGGATTCCATTGGATTGGACGACGAGGATTAGTCTAATGTTAGGAGCAGCGAGAGGATTAGCGAAGATTCACGACGAGTATAGCATCTCAAAGATACCACACGGCAATATCAAATCCTCTAATGTTCTATTGGACAGAAACGGCGTCGCGCTAATAGCTGATTTCGGTTTATCACTTTTGCTAAACCCGGTTCACGCTATCGCTCGGTTAGGAGGATACCGTGCGCCGGAACAGTCGGAGATCAAACGTCTCTCTCAGAAAGCTGACGTGTACAGTTTTGGTGTGTTGCTTCTCGAGGTTTTAACAGGAAAAGCACCCTCGATATTCCCGTCTCCGTCTAGACCTAGATCAGCGGCGTCGGTGGCTGTGGAGGAAGAGGAAGAAGCGGTGGTTGATTTACCGAAGTGGGTTAGATCGGTGGTGAAGGAGGAATGGACGGCAGAGGTTTTTGATCCGGAGCTTTTGAGGTATAAGAACATAGAGGAGGAGATGGTGGCAATGCTTCATATCGGTTTAGCTTGCGTTGTGCCTCAGCCGGAGAAGAGGCCGACGATGGCGGAAGTTGTTAAGATGGTTGAGGAGATTAGAGTTGAGCAATCTCCGGTCGGTGAGGATTTTGATGAGTCACGAAACTCAATGTCTCCGTCGTTGGCTACCACCGACGGCTAAGTTTGGTTTCTGTCTGTCGATGTTGTAGAATACGTATCGTTTGGACCTTGTCGATTTTTAAGGTTCTTGCTTAGAATCCCTGATTTGCGAACTTGTCGGAGTTTTTTTAGCCATGTTTTGTGTTTTCACTGTTTGTGATCGTAACGGGGTTGTGTGGTTTTGTGGATTTATGAAGCCGTTTCAATAATAAAACCCCATTTGTTACTCTTTAAAGCCCATTAGGCCCATATGTTTTAGATGAATTATTTTGCAATTGCTGCTATTTAATTATAGAACCTAAAACTCGAACGCCCATTGATTAGTGCTTCTAGAACGGTGGATGCTTCTGTGTCCACTGGTAATTGTCTTTTTGGTTGAAGAGTCAGCCCTTCGGATTTGACCTTTCGTGTACCTTTTAAGCCCATTGATTATGATTGGCAGATTAAGTAAATTAACGAATGGTCAAGCACATGATTAGCCAAATCATGACAAATAAATGGATTCCTTTTTCATTTCTGGAAGCGGAATCTTGTCTAACAATTTTTTTAATTGATAGTAATATTTTATGTTATGGGTTTCTGATAGTTGAAGACTTGAAATGTTGAACTTAAAAGTGAAATTACGCTTTCATAATTTCATTAAGCCATGATGGCAAGTTTTTTTTTTGGGTTGAGGTCAACAAGAGCAAGTTTAATGGTATCGAATAGTGCGTAACTGAAATAAAACTTGTTGAAAAATCATTCATTCACTATTCCTCGGCGCGTGAGGCCAATTTGACCCCTTCCCCCACGAAATTAAACTTGGGGAGTACTAAAAGTCTAAACCAGCAACGTCGCTTTTCATGTGCCTTAATCACACCCTTTTCTGCCACGTGTACGATCTGGGACCGTCGTTGTGCTCATTGACATTTGTAGATCCCTTTCTAGATGTTCATTAAAATTACTTAATTTATATCCAGTCCTTCTACTTTTAGTTTTTTGATACTTTAATCCCTGTTGTTTTAATGATACTTCATTCAGTATCCATCCAAAATCAAATTAAATCCATAGATTAAGATGTACATTTTTGAAAATAATAAATGGTTTATTATAATATGTTACTAAATTTATGGTATTTTTCGCTCTTGTATTGACTTTTACATGGATACATTAATTTTAATCTTCTTTGATTTCTGTTAATTTTCTTTGAATTCATTTTATACATTTATTAGTGAACTATTCTAAAAATTAACAAAATCATTTAAACCGACAAAAAAAACTTTAAAAGATCAGCGTATTATAAACCAACGGGGGATAGTTTGCATTAGGTATTGGACATCTGGGGGGTAAATAGAGCGAAACAAAAGTTGAGGCTTGTTTTTCAACATTTTCATTTTATTGTGTGCTATTTAAACTGCGTCGTATTTGGAGGCATATTCGCCGGTCAAGCGTATCAAATACCCAATCACGCGAACTTTTCTCCGCCTCTTCTCCACTCCAAAATTCTTCTCCGTCTTTCTCCCGTCACCGTCGAATAAAGCCTGAGATCTCCGAATTCTGATCAGCAACTATGCATTCAAGTCATCTCCTTCTCGAGGAACCGATCAGGATGACTTCAATCCTCGAACCTTCTAAATCAGTGAGCTATTTATTTCTCCTTCTCTCGCTCTGTGTGTTTTCTGTGGTTGTTTTGATTTCCTTAGCTCGTTGTTGATTATCGATTACGTTTGGATCTGTTGCGATATTTCATCCATTTTGAAGCAGTGAGAGATTTGTTTCGTTTGTCGTGGTTTTTGATCCGCTTGATGTTATTTCGCAGAGTTTCTTCCCGGCTTTGACTAAGATTGTTGGGACTCTAGGTCCGAAATCTCGATCCGTCGAGGTGATTGCTGGTTGTCTCAAAGCTGGAATGTCCGGTAATTGCGATTACTTCACTATTTGATACGTGATTCGCCTGGGGTTCTCTTTACTGGTTACTGATGTGTCGTTCTTTTTGCAGTGGCTCGATTCGATTTCTCTTGGTGCGATGCTGATTATCACCAGGAGACGCTGGAGAATCTGAAGATAGCTGTGAAGAGCACTAAGAAGCTTTGTGCTGTATGTTTTCTCTTTTCTTTGGTTTTGCTCTGCTGGATCTTATTTGGTAATGCTTAATACCATGAATTAAGATTGTGGTTTATGGCTTTTCCAGGTTATGCTAGACACTGTAGGACCTGAGTTGCAAGTTATTAACAAGACTGAGAAAGCTATTTCTCTTAAAGCTGATGGCCTTGTAACTTTGACTCCGAGTCAAGATCAAGAAGCCTCCTCTGAAGTCCTTCCCATTAATTTTGATGGGTTAGCGAAGGTTTCTATATATAACCCTTACCGTTTATTTTTTGGGAGAAGATGATTATTGCTTCGTGTCTATAGGGTTTGATGGATGTTATTGTTTGATGTATTCAGGCGGTTAAGAAAGGAGACACTATCTTTGTTGGACAATACCTCTTCACTGGTAGTGAAACAACTTCAGTTTGGCTTGAGGTATAAAAGAATTTTGCTTATGGAACCACTCTACACTGTTCTCTGGAATTCAAATTTAGACTTTAGATGTTTTTTTTGTGAGAAGACTAACCATTTAAACAAACCTTCAGGTTGAAGAAGTTAAAGGAGATGATGTCATTTGTATTTCAAGGAATGCTGCTACTCTGGGTGGTCCGTTATTCACATTGCACGTCTCTCAAGTTCACATTGATATGCCAACCCTAACTGAGAAGGATAAGGAGGTAAGTGTTGCTTATAATTTACATATCTCAGTGACTGCTTTGCTCTGTCTCTAGTAATATTCTAGCTTATCTGTTCGAGTGCTTTAACTATTTTGTTCTGTTTTGGTTCTCTTCTAGGTTATAAGTACATGGGGAGTTCAGAATAAGATCGACTTTCTCTCATTATCTTATTGTCGACATGCAGAAGATGTTCGCCAGGTCCATATTCTTTTTCATAATATATTTTTTCCACCTTAGAAGTATGGCTACTTCGTTTGGGTTCTTTACTCACTACTAATTCTGAGCTTCTGATACGCTTGAATTATCATTTTTGTGCCACAACACAGGCCCGTGAGTTGCTTAACAGTTGTGGTGACCTCTCTCAAACACAAATATTTGCGAAGATTGAGAATGAAGAGGTAAGTGAAATGCATTTATTTTGCCTTTACATGTTTCCTCTGCAACTTTTCTGTGATGGTGCTGTACTGCTGTTTATATTTACCGATGTGTATTTGATTTTAGGGACTAACCCACTTTGACGAAATTCTACAAGAAGCAGATGGCATTATTCTTTCTCGTGGGAATTTGGGTATCGATCTACCTCCGGAAAAGGTATGATGTTGGTCAGTCAAATCAATACGTTTGGGTCCAAACCCCTACGCACTTTCTATGTAGATTGGTGTGTGACTGTGTGTCTTATTAGACGATTAGTGATTTTCTGGAACGAAGTACTAAGTTGACCGAAAAACTTGTAGGTGTTTTTGTTCCAAAAGGCTGCTCTTTACAAGTGTAACATGGCTGGAAAGCCTGCCGTTCTTACTCGTGTTGTAGACAGTATGACAGACAATCTGCGGCCAACTCGTGCAGAGGCAACTGATGTTGCTAATGCTGTTTTAGATGGTATACTTAGTTTCTGAAATATGTATTTTGTACTGCTTATAATTTATAGGAGGGAATACATATTTGTGGATCATAGTTTTGGTCATAACTTTAAGAGGGTTTCTTTCCTTTCGCTTCCTGCAGGAAGTGATGCAATTCTTCTTGGTGCTGAGACTCTTCGTGGATTGTACCCTGTTGAAACCATATCAACTGTTGGTAGAATCTGTTGTGAGGTAGGCTTTATCGTACTGTTCTAAAGTATTATTATTTCCATCACCTTCTTAGTATCTCAATCATCTTAGCCATGGTTTGTCATCTGATTTCTCTTATGCATTGATTACTTGTTTATAGGCAGAGAAAGTTTTCAACCAAGATTTGTTCTTTAAGAAGACTGTCAAGTATGTTGGAGAACCAATGACTCACTTGGAATCTATTGCTTCTTCTGCTGTGAGCCTCTCTTTTGTGTTACCTATGTAACTTAAAAGCTGACAAGTTGCCTTTCAAGTTTTCTAACTTAATGGCTTAAATTCTGCTTGATATCAGGTACGGGCAGCAATCAAGGTTAAGGCATCCGTAATTATATGCTTCACCTCGTCTGGCAGAGCAGCAAGGTTCACACCATTCCTTCCAACTTAAACTGTTCGTACATTTAAATTCTAATGTAGCTGTCTAATAAATGTTTTATCCATATCGTGAAAGGTTGATTGCCAAATACCGTCCAACTATGCCCGTTCTCTCTGTTGTCATTCCCCGACTTACGACAAATCAGCTGAAGTGGAGCTTTAGCGGAGCCTTTGAGGTAAACTTTCATCCTGATTGTGTGAATTTTGAAAAAGAATTGGGATTTTCTAATGCCACTTGTCAAGATTCAATGATTATGGTTGTTACTTGCTTATGACTGCATATACTATTTGGCAATTGTCCCCATGATGCAAAGGAATAACAACTCTTAAATGTGCTTTATAATTGAAGATAAAAAAGAAAGTTACCCTTTGGAATAATGTCACCTCTTATAGATTTCTATGTATGACTAGAAAAGCTTTTGTCATATCTGAATTGCATATATGGACTTTCTTTTGATTATTGCTCAAACTTAACATCGTGTTTGTGCCTATTGTTGTCTCAGGCAAGGCAGTCACTTATTGTCAGAGGTCTTTTCCCCATGCTTGCTGATCCTCGTCACCCTGTAAGTCTCTATTGCATAGAATTTGATTCATTGCAAAAAGATTCTTGCTTGCAAATTTAGTGCTATAGTTGCAATTGTAACTTTAGTGGGGTTTGAAACCGTATTTTCTCTAATGTATTGTGAATCCTCTTGTTCAGGCGGAATCAACAAGTGCAACAAATGAGTCGGTTCTTAAAGTGGCTCTAGACCATGGGAAGCAAGCCGGAGTGATCAAGTCACATGACAGAGTTGTGGTCTGTCAGAAAGTGGGAGATGCGTCCGTGGTCAAAATCATCGAGCTAGAGGATTAGAAGAAGCAGAGTGAGTCGTTGTCTCGGTCTTTTTTGTTCTGTTACTAATCAATTTTATTTCCTTCACTAAAACTCTTGGTGCCGTCCAAGAAAAATCCTTGCAATCATTGTTTCTCGCCGGCTATATGCTAGATACCGGAGTGAAAATATATCTCCTGGGCTTTTGTTTTCGTATTTAGGAGATTGATGTTTCCAAGTTATGATATAAACCACTTTCCACTTTATGCATAATATCTCCATCCCCTAGTAACCATAGTTCTATATACATTGTTTTATTGAAAATTAATTTTATTGATAAGAAATCCAACTAAGAATAAATACGATGAGTATATATTATGAATTACAAATCTGCAAAAACGTGGAAGTTTTTGGAGTCAAGGGCGATGAGCCTAAGAGCTGCAATGGCGGCAGCAACAGACATCAAACTGAAGAAGACAACGTTGAGCCAATGGCATAGCTTTTGCAAAGTATTGAGCTTATTGTTCTTAGCCTTATAGTACATGTGGTTGGCTAGAATGAATGTAAGGGGGAATGTGCTCACTGCACCAGTGAGGCTCATGAAGTCCCCAAGGAACGGCAAGAGTGCTGAGAGAAGCGTACTAACTGCTATGTACCCGCCTCTTGCCATGATCCTAAACAACAAGTTCTTTAATGCCAATGGGTTTCCTTTGATCCCAAACTTGGTGTCCATGTACTCATATGTTGGACTTGCAAAAATCTACAAAAATTGAGTAAGAACGGATTGACTAACACATAATTCTTTTCTCGAAGAGAAACTTACGTGCAACGAGATAACGGATTGAAGGATAGCGGAGATGTTAGCAAGGGCTTTAACCCAAAGTGGACCATTAACGTTGTTTAGTAGATAGGGCGAGGTCGAGGATCCGTAAGCCCAATACCCGATGAATACAACCGCAAACATCGGTAAAACACCCACCGTGAATTGAAAGTATAGAGCCTTCATCATGTTTTTTACTACTGGTTGCTTTACTGTTGCCTATCAATATCATGACGGAAAAAGCAGTGTAGATTAGAAGGATTGTCAAGCAGTGTAGTAAAATACACACACTAAACCTTTGAAGCCTAAAACATGAAGCTAAAAATCTCGAAAAAAAAGAAATCACCTGAATTTCTGGAAGCATCCCTGTGTTGAATACGAAAACTAGTGTAGCGGCTGCTCCAGTGATGGTAAAAAGTTTGCTTAGTGGTGATCCTTGTATCTCGTAATCTCTTGAAGGTGCTTTAACTCCTACAAAAGCAAAAATATAAGGGAAGTATCTGAATTGTCAGAAGCTATAAAATCCATAAGTAATGGCTAACGCCTGATCATTACATAAGTTATACCATCTTTAACCGATAGCACGATTGCCACAACGATATAGATGAGGCTGAGGATAGTCGAAACCGCAAGCCATATCCCAAGAGCCGACAAATGAGGAATTCCAATAGCAAAAACCGCACAAATCAGACCCGCAATAGCTATAAAATGAGGTAACTTCATGGCATGATCATCCCTAAAAAGCACATAAACAGCCTGCAGAAAACAGAACACACCCCAAACATAACTGACTTCTGGCTCACGGAATCAAGAATCAAGAGAGAAAAATGTTTACTACGTACCTTTAAGGCGGAACCAGCTAGTATGATGAAACCACAATTAATCATGAAAAGATTGACATATTGCAACACCCATGTAAGACAATAAGCCTTTCTACCTGAAAAAGAGATAAATATTTCAGTGAAAGTAACAGAGAAGATAGAGAAAGATAAAGCAAAGAGAGCTGGTTTACCGTAAATGAATCCCGCAAGGTCTCTATAGCGAATGTGTCTTTTGCCACCAAACTCATGAAGCTTGGCTACGAGAGTGTTTGCATAGAGTGAGATTGCAGTAGCAAGAATAAGACCAACCACACCACCAATCCATCCTAAAGGAACCATGACTGTTCCTGAATATCCCAACACGTATGCGCTGTTTATACTTGTTGTCAGAACGAACGCTGCCTGAAACCATGAATCTGTATATTCCACAAAACTTACTAATTAGCTTTCCCCAATATGCGATCATATCAGCTTCTAAACAGTTCCGCTTAATATTGCAAACATGCATAAAGAAGAAGCAAATGGAATTCTTAGGTCACATTTCTTTCTTTCTTGTAAATGATTTTCATAGTTTAAAGAAAAAATAGTAATAAAGAAACTGAAATTGAGCACTAATCCAACGTTAATTAAATAGATAAATTGAGAAATCTTAAGCAGTAAAATTAATATAACAAAACAAAAAGAGGGAGAAAACGAATGACAAACCGCTGCTAATCTGATGAGCAGTGTCAGGGATTTCGATATCAACACCTTCCCCGACATTGTTTATGCGATTCTTAGAGTTCATGACCTCTCCAAATGGTTATTGTGTCTCTGTAGCTAAGAGACTTTCCCTATATAATAGATGGTCGGTAACAACGGGACAGACTATGGTGAGAAATCAAGTCCAACTAGAAGTGGCGGAGAGATTTTTAAAAGATTTTAGAAATCAGAAGTTGTTGAACAGTTTCTTTCATTATATACGAATTACGAAGCAAGCACAATTAAAATGTGGTGAATGAAGAAATTTCTTTGGAATTGAGTGGTTCAGATCTAGACACAATCATTTACTGCAAAATTGGGATAATATATGAACAAATTGTACAAATGATAGTGTTAGACTTATCACAAAACAATCCAAAACAAAAAAAACATCAACTCTGAAATGTATGTGGCTGTGAATTTGGAAAGACACTTAAATGTTTCTTTAGACCGTTGAAGTGTTGTTGGGAAATGAGTGTACGCAGCTTGATCCTTAAAGATTTTTTGGACATTTCTGCCGTCTTGTTGTTAGGCTGAATAAGACTAGATACGAAAATATGTAACGTGACACGAAAGATAATAAATAGGCCAAAAGTTTATAGTGTACTAAATTCTCTTAGAGTTTTGACTTTTTATTGTTTGATTTATTTAAAAAGTGGCCGGCCGGGACCTCTATCAACACATTTATGTTAGACCAATTTTTTGGTTGAATACTTAAAACCATTCTTTTCAAATGTGACATCACAATACGATATATCAACATCCGCTAAAACTGAAATAACACTTTTTCTTTTTTAGAGTATACATAACACTGAAATTGAAATTGAAAGCTAGCTTTAGAGATCTAATGAAGAGTTGCAACAATTTTGATCTTGTAAGAAATTAAATCAAAACTTTGTCCAAATCTATTCTTTAAGGTTATGTCCCCGTTATACACATGATTTGCCTCTGTTATTTCTAGTAATTGTATGTTAATCTTTTTCAAAGAGATTTATCGTTTTAGTATATATATAAATGTAAGTAGGTGATAGTACAAAAGCGCCCGTGGCCTAATGGATAAGGCGTTTGACTTCTAATCAAACGATTGTGGGTTCGAGTCCCACCGGGCGTGCCAATTCTATTTTTGTCCATCTATAAATCGGCCCATTGTTGACAGTGGTCGGCCCAATTATACTTCGAATGTTAGTTATTGTTTCCATTGCTGATAGATCGACAGGACGGTTTTGTATGGCGATTTCGGCAAGAGGAATGGCGATAACTGGAATCGAAGATCACAGATACTGGAATTGGATTGAAACAGAAGAATGAAGGTACAATATTTCCGAAACTCATTGAACTTAAGTAGAATTAGCAAGTAGATATCAAAGTGTTAACACAGAAGTAGATGATCAAGAGCATTGCAATACTTGGTTTGTGATCATGTTATTTGACCTGTTTTTCGTAAACTGTTGATCTTTGGCTCTCAGTTTTGTGAATCTTTTAGAACAATTCTCTCTCTGGCAGATCAAATAAGGATTGAAAGTTTCCATATGTTCCTTGTGTTAACAAAAAAAAGTATCACACCACAATTATTCCGGTTCAAAGTCCATTTTTTGCTTGTATCTCATACTATAGTTAAAAACTTGTACCATTTCATATCACCAGTCGATTCAATATGAACATGTAAAGTGGGTACAAATTGTGATTACTTAAAAAAAATGAAAATAGATAGGCTTTGACAATTGTAACTTGAAAGAAAAGGGTCTTGTTCAAACGTAAGGACCATTCTTTAAAAGGGACCATTTTAATGTTAGGGTAATTGTTAAAACGTAGTTTAAGTTGTTATTCCAATGTCTATTTTCGTATTGAATGTTGATTTCGTTTTCACGACGGGGAGACACGTGACAGTTTCGACTTAAATTACCAAAAAGGTAATAATGGCAAATGGAAAGTCAGGTTCTGTGACTTCTGCCTTCCACTTGTTGGCATTTGGCAGTGCCAAAGTACATGTCAGAAAGATGTTATTGTCAAATTTGTCTGTAAAAAGAATTCTTATACTAGATTTCACCATGCTCTCTGTTTAGCAAGTACGTAATATACTGAAAACATTAACCGTTGGTTTTGGTGTTTAACTAACATGGAATTTTGACCTATAAAGAAGGAAACAATTCTAGTGAGCTTCTTCTTTATACGAAAACATTCAGTAAATGACACAACACGCTGCTCTCTTGAGCTTTATTTCTCTGTAACTTTATACTATATGGTCCTCGTTTTTAGATTATCATAATATAGCTTTCTTCGTAGTACTATTTAGTATTTACTCACTCAATTTATCACTTCTACACTCTCTCTATTCATTGGATTGTGACAATAATAGTTACGTATCTCGATCCCAAAGTGTTGAATTCAATAGATTTTAACAGGCTTTATACCTTCAGCTTCTAACAGAGATGCTTCTTGATTTAGCTTAGAACTAGCAGATAATAAGTAGATCTCTTTGGCATCTTTGATTATCCATCATGCTCCTGATGGTTAATTATTCTGTTTATATGTAACTTTTATTGTAGTTACATTCTCATTATTGATCCCTTCCAACATTGATGATCAAATATATCTTCGATCGGGATTCAAAAGAGCCTTTAACTAATTACTCTTATCTTCTAGCGTTTGTAGGATTTTTGTTCGCTTTCATTAACATATGTGAACACGAAAAGTTAAACCAATTTTTATGATTATAATCTATTACAAATTTATTTGGTTTACATTGTTTTATTTTAAGCAAAATCATATGGGACTAGTGGCTCTTTTTCCGTTTCCCAACTTATACGTGTTTTCGATACCACATGTTATATAAAAAATATATATAATTAACAATATTTCCAAATGCTTATGAAAAATTAATAATGATTTAGATACAGTTTTGTTTCTGGTAAAGATGTATAAACTAATACACAAGGGAGAAATAAATTATTAAAAAAAAGTCAGTTTAAAAAAATTAGGATCACCGGTTAAGATTTTTTTCTTTGAAAATCTTTTATTTTTATTCAATCCAATGACTTGATACAGAAAAAATATCCCCATCTTGAAATCACATCAAAAATTGGCTGATGTAGTTGTTACGTGCTTTGGAAATGGAACAAAATATACTTATGTCAGTCACAATTAACGTTTAAACCGTAGAATTTGATTTAGAGAAACATAACTAGTGCTAGAAACTTCATCTTTATCTAACCATATAAGCATTTACCATTTCTTCAAGATAAGTTGCATCATTCAATTTCTAACTATACTTTATCGCCGGATCATACCAAAAAAACACGTAGATCGATATGATGATACTATTTTCACTAGTGCACTGTGTGCTCCCAAATTTTGTCAGGATCAGAATTGGACCCTTCTGATCTATCTGTTGGAGTAGCACCCTGCAGCTCCACAGTGTTAAATAAAGATTGTGGGGACTTTACAAATACATATACATACAAAGAGATGAAAACTGGAGGCTATATTACAGATTGAGAGTAGAAGTTTGAATTCATATATGTCAGATTGGTTGGTTAATTAAGGTAGAGAAAGTGATAGACATTTGTACAAATGTAGAATCTGGACCATTCTCTCTTTTCTTTTTCACCTCTATCTCTTACTCTTACTGTTCCTTTCTCAACTCACATTACTTTCATTTTATTTTATTCTTTTATATATACTAAAATCCACATTAATTGGTCACGTATAATACGAAATACCTACGTTATTACTTATGTAAATATCTTACTTATGGAAACATACAAGGTCATGTGAGAATATGAGAATAATAATCAATTTTTAACAAAAATTTCAAACTAAATAATCACCATTAACTTTTTTTAGCTCGTTTTGTATCGTATAATGCATTTGCTCAACACCGCCTATTCTTACCCTCATCGTTCGGAGTACTATTTGTTACCGGTCAGACTAATGAAACCATTCATTTACACATATATTTATCTTACTTGATAGTGACCAATTAGTTACCCGAAGTTAAAAACAGAAGCCCTAGCGTTTTCAACCACATTTACTTATCTATATATAATGTTCCTGCATGTTCTAACATATGCATATAGTGATAAAGATACACCCATATCAAACACCCAAAGTTGCTCATTTCCTTGTTTAGGTAAAAAATAGTCTCTTGAAAGTGATTGTTGTAAGCAGAGATAGACAAAAGAGGTAAAAAAAAAGAAGAAGAGAAGATGGAATATTGGAGCAGCTCCTTCATCGATGGCGCGTCTTCTTCCAGCTTCATCTCTCCTTTCTATAACTTTGACCATTTTTCAGGTAACATGCATCCATAGTACTAGGTTTTAGTAGAGCTAGTTTATATGCTTAATGCTTAATCATTCACTCAACTGTATGTCGCTTTACAAGTCTCTCTCTGTCTTGTATTGAATTTGTAGGAAACCAAGACAACAGATGTTTAGGTACAATGATGGGTGCACAACAAGATATACTTCATGTTCCTCTAGCAATGGTAGAGAGTGGCTATGGAGAAGAAAGCAACAGTTTTAATGGACAGGAGAAGAAAAAAAAGAAGATGACGAGCGAGCAGCTAAAGTTCCTCGAGAGAAGTTTCCAAGAAGAGATAAAGCTGAATCCGGACAGGAAGATGAAGCTGAATCCGGACAGGAAGATGAAGCTGTCCAAAGAACTGGGGCTGCAGCCGAGACAGATTGCGGTTTGGTTCCAGAACAGGAAAGCCAGGTGGAAGAACAAACAACTTGAGCATCTCTATGAATCACTAAGACAAGAGTTTGATATTGTCTCTAGAGAAAAGGAATTGCTACAAGAAGAGGTAATTACTCCAGTGATCAATACTAACTTAATAAATAAGCTTTCGAGTTACAATCCATTGAGTTACTTTCACTTTGTTTCAACAGCTAATACAACTGAAATCAATGATAAGAGAGGATAGTTCATGCAAGAAGAAACAAACCTGGGAAAAAGCCTGCAGCTGAGGCAATAGTATATAAGTTCCACTTCAGTTATATCTCCAAAATGGCTCAAATTTGTAGCTTTAGTCCCAAACAAGCAACAATTTCTATGGCTGATTCTGTTTTCCTTTGTATTAAGTATTGTTTAAGTGATTTTCGTGTAAAGGGTTCTTTACTAAGTTGAAGTTAATGAAGAAACATCGTGATTCAAGAACTCTAGATCCATAATCAATGCTTAACCAAAGCTCAATTTAGCTCAGACCACTAATAATGTCCTAGAATAAGCCAAGTTGAAAATTCTATTTAGCAGTTTTTGGATCTACGAGTAAAACACAAGGGGATTGATACCAAACAAAAAGTTTTCATAAACTGAATATATTAGATCTGGTGCAAAACTAAAAAATGGCTGACAAAACAAAACAATGTCAAAACAAGAAAGAAAGATAAGTGAAGAGAGAAGAGTGGGCTACTCTATAGCTCCATTCAACGTCTGCCTCCACCACCACCCATCTTAGCAGCCTTGGGTGCAGCACTCTTGGGGATATTTCCCTTCACTTGTGACTTCTGTTGCTTTGATGCATACTCGACCTTCTTTGCCTTCTTCTCGTCCTTGGTCTTCTTGATTCTCTCCTTGATCTCACTGCATAATCATCAGATTAGCTTTGAATCAATCACATTTCAGTTTCAAAAAAAAATTGATGTATATAGTGACTGTCTTCGGGAAAGAAACAAACCGTAGGGCAGCTTCTCTAGCGGCATCACGAACTTCAGGCTTCTCTGCTCGCTTCTTCTGAATAACCTCCAAAGTAGCACCGACAATCGACCTTGAGTAAGGCTTCTTAGTTGCACGTCTCCTTCTCTTCACAGCCTCTTGTGCTGCGTCCTGTAAGAAGAGAGAAAACAAAGATCACAACAGAATTCAATAGTACTAAATCATGAAAACAAGAAGCAACTAAAAAAAGAAACATTACCTTCTTGTGCTGCTTTCGGTACATAGCAGTCCAGCAAAGCTTAGATGGCTTCAACTTGTTGTGGAAATACCTCTTACATTTGGAGTTGAGAAACAAAAACACCTAATACAACCATAAAAACCAAAGATGATTTAATCAATACAGATACATAGTAACAACAGATAAGACTCTTCTTAACAAGTAGAGCACACATTTAACCAAAATAAAGTACCTGAGAGTCCGATCGGATAAATCTGATCCCTCTACCAGGGTAAATTTTCTGGCCACTGAATCGGCAAAGCTCAGTCCTACAATACAAAGATAATCAATGGTTTAGTGATAATCCAAAACCAACCCTGGTCACAATCACAAACAGTCACAGGACACACATTCAAAGCCATCTCATTTTACAATGTCCTAAAAGCAGAACTAGTAAATGGCTAATTAGATATCTGCCCAATGAGAGAAACAATACGATTCACAAGAGTCACAATGATTTGAAACAGAGACCAAACACAATTAATTCAATGTACAGAATTACAAACAAAAATGTTGCAAAGTGAAGGGAAACAATAAGATCTAGTTATTGCCGAACACAAGCCATATCTCGTACCAGAAAATCACAATTTGCAGACATTTCTGATCGGGAAATAAACAGATTTGAACCAAAAGAAGCTCATTTTAGCAAATTGGCATTTTCAACAGTAGCAATATTCACATGGATCATTAGCAACAATGTAAACCTATGAACAGAGAAGCATGGAGAAGAGAGATATAGAGAAGAGATTGATTACTTGAGAACCATGGCTCCGCCGCGCTATTACTCTTTTCACTTGAAACCCTAAAAAATCTGTTTTCTAGAATTACGAATCTATTTAAGGCAGATGAATTCGCCTGAGCCCTAGTTTTGGAGGAGTTTAATGGGCCTTTTAGCCGAAATTAAATGTCTTGGCCCATGAAAGAAATGTTTTAGTTAAAAACCCATTACACAAAGATTTGATGGCCTCTAATAAATAAAAAATGATAGTTAGTACAGTCTTAATAGGACCAAATGTTGTTTGGCTTGGACTTCCATATCTCACATGCATCATTTTTTGTTTGTTTCGAATTTGACGTTTAACCACGAACAATATATCACAAAACTATACATAAATTCCAAGAAAAAAACTCACGGCTAAAATGGTATATGGACCAAGATGATCCGCGAATCATTCCATTGCAATCTCTCTTATCATTGGTTGACAAAACTTTTGGAACCACAATACTTAAATGCTTATAAAATTTAATCACTCAAGTGGGAAGACGATGTTGTGGTTAGATTTGTCTGAAGATGTCTTTTTCTTTAGTCAACTGTCTCAAAGTTGCCTTTGTTGTTCAACAATCTTAGCCAAGTCCAAATCAATTGCCCTCCTTCCTCCAATTAGAAAGATTACCAAAACATGTTCTGTTTTCTTGTTGTAGTTACATTGAAGATGTGAATAGAAAAAGACTTCCATTTTTATTTTATCTATCGTCTCGCAAATAATAATACAACGTTTGAATACAAGCAAAACACAATGACAACAATTTAGACAAACTCTATTTCTGAAGATGGTCAACTATGTATTGACCAAGAACAGAGCACAAATGACTTGGACTGCAAGTAAAACAATCTAATTTTATAACTTCTCACAATAATGGTGTTGGACAACCGAAATTGTCCAGTAAATGAAAACAAAACACTTGAAATTTTTGTTCAGATAGATGGTTGATTCATTGACTGCTGCAGAATCCTAAGAATCCCATGAATTCATGGTTATGTATCATCTTTATGCTCTTCTCTATCCCAATCACTCCCATTGTGAGAGCACTTGCACAAATGACTCCTGAGAGAACGAAAACGATTATGGAAGCTCTTCTCAGGATCGCCACGAGCTTTCTTATAAAGGATTGTCCCCAAAAACCGGCAAGAATCGATACCGAAATCAAGTACATTGCTGTCAATGAAACAAAGGTCAATCATCAGTTTCCTTTTTATTCTGCTACGACTTCTAAATGTATCTCATGTTGTGTGTTAGAGATCTTACCGTATGGTATTGGGAATCTCTTGAGGAGATAGAACTCGACTACGGATAAGGACGAAGAAAACATCATCACAAAGGTAGCTGTTGCGCTAGCAACCTGTGTTTTAACCGTTAGATAAAAATGAAAGACACAAGATGAATGATTATGGGTTTTACAATCATATATACTGATAAGATGGTGTGTTTACCTGTGGGATGACTCCAATCTCAAGAAGCAAAGGCCCGAGAACAAATCCACCACCGGATCCAAGGAGACCACCTACGATACCTCCAATGAGACCACAGAGACCACAGAAGATTAGACTCAGAGGAGTCCACTCAATCGTAGCTTCACAGATACATTCAGTGTTGCCACTGTTTAACCTCTTTTTGTTCGCTGTATACAATTTGCTTGCTTCAAACCCAAACACCGCTAAAGCAACTGGGAACTACAAAGGGAAAATTGTTCCGAATGACTTGATTTAGCGAGAGCACAAAACATAATCAAAGGTTATCTGCGACATATATATGTTACCTGTACGATGAATAGTATCCAATATATTGTGCTGCAGACCTTTATTTCGTTCTGTATAAACCCACGAGTTCCATTGATGAGAGCTCAACATAAAGATTATTGAGAATGCTTAGACGAAGAAGAAGATTACTTGCCTTGACAATTTGAATGAGCAAGAAAGTCAACCACACAGTTACTAGAATTAGAAGCCCTTTCCATTTGAGGTTGGAGCGTATTATTTCCTGTAAGTTTTTAAATCTTTATGCAAGTCTGAAGAGCCAATAAGTTAAGAAAATCATCTTGCATACACTCTTACCAGCTCTGATTTTTCTTCTCTCGGGTAAAGCGGCTCATACTCTGTATCGATTAAAACTGAACAAGAGAATCAACAATGTGGTCAGTTTAAGATCAAGAAACATGACTAAAGGAATCAAAAGTATGAAGCTTTACACACGTTCTCCCCGGGAATTAACCATATTAGCTCGTTGCTGCGCCATTTCGTTCTGTTTAAGAAAAGCCACATAAAACATTCAGTATCACACTCACACAACATAAAAGCCACAACTTATGATGGAAGATAAAACTAACCTTTAACAATGTCTCTTCCTTCCACATCTCAATGCCTTTAAAAAAAGATCTCGAAGAAGTACCGACGAAAAGAATGATGATGAGGACAGTAATGAGCCAATAAGGGAACACAACACTGAGAGAAACACCAACAGTGATACCGAGAAGAAGCATTGGTTGAAAGAGAAGAGCAAGATCATAATCTAAGATTGGTACTTCTTTTGTCGGATGACGAACTCGTACATTGTACCAAACTGATGATGCTGATGCTCCCATTATCATACCTTTCACCACCAAACAACATACCAAATTAACTCAAGCATTCTCTCATGAAAGATCTATACAATGATTGATGAATTCATTACATTTTGATATTGCAGCTGCGGATTTTGTATCGAACCCGAGTATAAGAGTGAGCATAGGAACAAAAATCCCACCACCTCCAACACCACCAACAGTCCCACAAGCTGATCCTAGAAACGCTATCACTGTAGCCAACACAAGTTTCCAGCTAAACTTCAAATCCTACTTACACAATTTCATACAAAACAAACAAAAGTCAAATTCCACTTTTAAAAGATTCTTCCAAGCTTTTGGGTAAAAGGTGTATTTTTAATTAATGTTGTTACGTAAGCAAAATATATTATAACATAAATCAAATTAAAAAACAATCAAAGACTAATTGAAAAGGACTCAAGTTAATGAATAATGACGATGGAATATTCAGAAGAAGAAAGGAAGAATCTTTTTAATTTACCGGCCAAATTTTTTCGGTGGCAGAGAGAGAAGAGAGATGATGATGAATAGGGTTTGTTGTGTCTCCGACGTAAGAAACAGAGAAGACGGCGACGGAGAAAGCCACGAGAAGGTAGAGGATAAATCCTCCGGTGCCTTTTCCATTCCACAATCCCATTCTTCTAATACAAAACCCTAATTGGGGAAGCTTTGTTTTCTTAAAACGCCAATAAAAATGAAGGAAAGATATGAATTTTTGGATGTATCTCTCTGGTGGTGAAGCAGAGAGAAACGTCTTATAAAAGCAGAGTCGGAGAGGTGACGACGGGAGATAGATAGAGGAGGGAGGGATTTAATCAACTGTTCTCTGGTGTATATTATTACGATATACTTTCATTTGTCATAAGTTTACACGTGGCATGATTGTTTGGGTTTGGAGAATTCGTTTTTGATTCTTATTTAAAATTCTGAGGCTGTAATCTGGTCTTGTTCTATAACCCATTCCATAAGTTAAATGCAAATAAAAGGAAATACGTTTCAAAATCAAAGTTTTTTTTTTATTATTTTTTTTTATTTTTGTGTATTATGAATAAGGAGGACAAACAATCAATTAAGATAGAATAAAATTCTTTTATAATCAAAGTTGGAACTAATCATGACTAGCGATTACAAAAACTGTTATGTAAATAGAAGCGTATAGACTGTGTAAGCCATATAATTGTCGTATCATATACGTTGAAAATACAAATGGTTGGAGAAAGACAATTTGTATATCATGTTCTTTAGTCTTTACATTTGGTATAGTTTGACGAAAGCCTTTATTAGTAGAGTGGTTCTACCTCTCGGCTATCATCCAGTCACTTTGTCTCTGGATTCGACGTATCCTTTGTAGAGTTCTTGTCGCGTCCCTTGCAGAGCTAAAATAAGGGTCACAAGTGGACCAGACAACAACAAAATGATCTTATAGTTCCAATAAAACCTTGTAAGTATATGTCAATTTTATAAAAGAAATATCACCGTCACTAGGGACGTACCATACAAATTTTACTAAGCCCCACCACACAAATTTCACAACCCCTTAGCTTTTCTATGAAATTTTAATCAAAGTAGTACAATTGCCAAATCTTTGTTCCAAATCACTTGTGTTTGTGAAAATATAATCAATGTTTAAATCTAGTAAAATATCCCAAATACTAATTGATATAAAAAAAAAATCTATTAACTTCCCTGGCTTGATATAAACTCATGTTGTTTTGTGATTTCCTAACATTATATAATGCCAAATGTTTATAACTGAATTAGACATTTGAAAGTTGCAAAAATTAAGATGGCCGGCGTATATGCAAGAACAAAAGTAAACTCATATGTTTTGGGATTTCATAACGTACGTTATTTAATGTCAAACGTGTAAAATTGAACTAGAACTTAGTAAGTTGCAAAACTAATGATGGCATATAGACAAGAAGCAAACAAGCCCGATGTCAGTGATTGGAAGGATTTGATCCACAAGAATATGCAAAAGGAGAGGCTAATCGAACGCATGTGGTGGTTGGTCTCGTCCATGAACAAGACGTCCTTTATTATTGTTTCCAATGCGTCTTCTTATATATGTAACGCCAATAATAATATGTCCCCCAACAAATCCGTGATTGTAATTCGTTGGAGCCAAAAGAATATCTCACATCGACGATATCAAATCACAAAATTTACGTTAGCATTTTTGGACTTCCAGAAATACAACGCACCGACAACTATTCCTGTGGACAACAAAAAAATACACATCAAATATTTTTCCTAGCACACTGCTATACCAAAACAAGCTTGTATAATATTTGGAATTTTGGATACCAAAAATAAACACTCCAAATTATCAAAAAAAAAAAAAAGTTAATATATGTTTGTTTTATGGTCAGTTCAAACTTATGGGAACCATTGGTAACTGAGTTTACTCGAGTGATTTAGCATAGTAACCAATCCTCTTAACTGAAGAAAGCTTTCCTATTCCAAAACAAGAATACAAACATAGAAACTATCAGAAAACGTTATCTGCTATAACAGACGTATCCAAAACAAAAGGCCCAAAAAACAACAGAGATATTCATCCAGAACAAAAGGCCCAAAAAACATTGTCATTTTTCTAGTATTCTCACAGCTTTCCCTTATCTTTCCGAGCATCATCATCCATCCGTCCAACGTCGTTGAATGTTTGACCGGTCATTTGATCCGACGCCTTCAGTGAAGTCGCCACCTTACCCGGCTTTGAATCCTCGACCTTGACTTCAACCACAGTCCTACCCGTCCCTCCATGCTCACGTGCCGCGCGTGTTTCCTCCACAATGTCTGATGGCATTGTCAGTTTGCTCTTTATTGCTTCCGTTACATTCCCTAATGCACCAAAAATAGTCCCTTTCGCTTCATTTCCCCTGCATGATTTAATCACATCAAAAAACAAAACAAAGAGTTTCACAGTCACCTTTAAACTTGAAGAACATGACAAGATATAACTGGCATTTCATCATTTACCTCACGGCAGCAGAATCTTTGGTCTCTTCGGCTTTTTGAGCTCCCGACTCAGTACTCTCCCTAGTCTTTTGAGATGCCTCTTGGGCTTTTGCTCCAGCTTCTTCTTTGAGCTCTTTACCTTCCAATCTCATTTCCTCCATCTTTTGTCTTGTTACTTCTCCAGCTTTCTCCATGTTTTCCTATGTTATCAAAACATCACATTATATCAAACCATTTGACATATGTAATCTTCATTTACATGGAAACAAAGTTCCAAGAAATTATACCTTGGCAGTATCTTTGGTCTCCACAGCTTTTCCTTTGGCCTCCTCTGTCTTCCCCGACAAGAAACCCATAGCTCTCTTCGCTGTCTCAACGGCACTATCCTTCAGCTCTCCTAGCTTACTCACCGTAACATCTTTCCCCTCCGTCGCCTTCTCCACCGTATAGTCCTTATACTCTCCAGTCTTCTCAGCTGTCTTATCCTTTGCTTCAATAGCCTTCTCCGCTGTGTAATCCCTAGCTTCCACGGCCTTGTCCACCGTGTAATCCTTATACTCACCAACCTTCTCAGCCGTCTTGTCCTTAGCCTCTTTAGCCTTATCCGCCGTATAATTCGCAGTCTCCTTCGCCTTCTCCGCTGTCTTATCTTTAGCTTCTACTGCCTTATCCACCGCATAGTCTTTGTACTCACCAATCTTCTCCGCCGTCTTATCCTTTGCTTCCACCGCCTTATCCGCAGTATAATTAGCAGTCTCCTTCGCCTTCTCTGCAGTTGTGTCCTTAGCCTCTTTAGCTTTATCAACCGTATAGTCTTTATACTCACCCACCTTCTCCGCAGTATAATCAGCGGTTTCCTTAGCTTTCTCGACGGTTGCGTCCTTTGCTCCAACCGCTTTCTCTGAAGCTATCTGAGCTCCTTCTTTGGTAGACTCAGCCGCTTCGTGGGTTTTTCCAACTACAGCGTCTCTCGCATGCTCATACGTTCCTTGGACAGCCCTGAACACTGATCCTATCACACCGGGCCTATCTTGCTCCGGTGGATGTTCAGTTGTTCTCTCCGTCACCTTATACATTGTGACATCAGCACCACCGGATTTGTTAATGTCATGCAAGTCCTCAGCCGCTAGCCTCGCCGCAACCTCGGCTCTCTCCGCCTTTTGTTTGTCTGACGCCATTGCTTTTTTCTCGATTGCTTGAAAATTGATGAAAAACCGCTTTAGAACTTTACGATTTTAGAATTCTTTAACTTGTGCTATCAGTTGAGCTGCTTTTGTTACTTCTTATAGTAATGCTCTGTTTCTGTTGAGACGCTACGTGGTAGATAGAGGGACGCAACAGCTGCCACGTACAATTTACTTAGCTTTATCTTCTACGGACGTGGTATGACACGTGGACTTTTCATGCATGGATCATGATTCTTGAGTGTTCATGGCATGACTTAAGAGCTAAGACATAAGCAAGCAAGCATCGATGGTCGGTCGTATCAAATCTTTTGATATCATAATTTGTGTTGGTCGAGGAAAATGTTAGGTGAAGATCACATTCGCCATTTCAAACTTACTGAGGCACATAACTTGGAAACAAGCAATTTAGAGATATGAAAGATTACTTAGTTATTGCCACACAGTTTATTGGAAGTTATTGCCTCAACATCAAAAACTTGGAAACAAGCATTTTAGAAAAATAAGGACGCAAGTTAATCATTGGATAGAGCCGTTTATTGATCAAGTCGGTTATCAATATAATTTTGAGTTTTTGACGGTTCTTGGGAGGGTATACAAAAAAGTTCATTGCAATAGTTTGGATTTATTTCCAAATTTTCTCTAATTTGCCAGCTAATTCAGGTTAGCACATGAGTCTATTGTCTTAACCGAATAGACAACTCTCTTTTTTGTTAAACATCTCTATTAGTCACCTTAACTTTTTTTTTTTATCAAAAATAAATAAATCACGTTAATCATGTTCTCACATAGATTACTTTTATACTTAATTAGGTACGTCCTTTTTTTATTATTTCTCCGACAACTTTGTTGACGCGCATTTGATGCCGAATCATCCAAATCGGTCACGTTTTCTACATGATTTGTCGTAAATATGATATACACTAACGTGAGTACCTTAAGATCTCAAGTATATAGTTAAGATCAGATCAAATCAGAAACACTTAGTTTGAGTTTCGATTTGATCAACCATATAACAATATATGGAACTTCTAGCTAGCATCATGGCTTTCATAATGTGTAGGTACGTGTGAGTATGAGTACACACGTACGTATGTCGTGTAAGTGGAGAATCCGATGCCCAAACGAGTAAGCAAGCAAAAGCAATGGTCAAAAAGCAACCGATCTCAATTAATTATCTTATTGTAAAAACTCAATAAAAAGTTAAGGGAAAAGAATAATCTTACAAGACATGTATCCTCCACAACAAAAAGAGGACTGTATAAAACTATTTTTTTCATGAGACCAATGATTCGTATAAACCATTTAAATTTGATCAAACCCTCACAAGATTGATCAATCAATTCTCGAGTCTCTGTTTCGGTCACATAACCGAAAGGAAACTTTTTTAGTCAGAAAGAAAGATTTTTGGAGTTGAAAGCAACATAAGAGATTAATGGATGGTTCAGCTGGTCCAAGAGATGGAGGAGCTATGAAGCCGGTGATTTTGAGAGTTTGTGTTGCTATTGTATTATCAGCAACTGGTTTGATTTTGGCTAGGTTTGTGTCTCGGAATGAAGATAACGAGGTAACTTCTTCTACAAGTAATCCAGAGTCTTCTTCATCACCTAGCAGAGAAAACGACGAGGAAGAAGAAGCAGAGAGTCCGAATCAGCAGAAGCAAGAGATTCTCAGCTTAAAATCCAGATTCGAGGAGCTTCAAAGGAAGGAATACGAGATGGAGTTGCATTTCGAGCGGTTTTGTAACTTGAAAGATCAAGAAGTCATGCTTATTGAGCATAAAAGCATATTGAGTCTTGAGAAAGCTCAATTAGATTTCTTCCGTAAAGAAGTTTTAGCGATGGAGGAAGAACACAAGAGGGGTCAAGCTTTGGTGATTGTGTATCTCAAACTTGTGGGAGAAATCCAAGAGTTGAGATCAGAGAATGGGTTGCTTGAGGGGAAAGCAAAGAAGCTTAGAAGAAAATCAAAGCAGTTATACCGTGTTGTCAACGAGAGCAGGAAGATTATTGGCGTGGAAAAAGAGTTCTTGAAGTGTGTTGATGAATTGGAGACGAAGAATAACATTGTGAAGGAACTTGAAGGTAAAGTCAAAGACATGGAAGCTTACGTTGATGTGTTGCAAGAGGAAAAGGAAGAATTATTCATGAAGTCGTCAAATTCAACATCAGAGGTTAGTATTGAATAATGAGATTCTAGATTTAATGATTCAGTTTCTTTTATGTTGATTGCCATTTTTTTGTTTTGAGAAGATGGTGAGTGTAGAAGATTATAGAAGGATAGTAGAAGAGTACGAGGAATTAAAGAAGGATTATGCGAATGGAGTGAAGGAAGTGATTAACCTGAGATGGAGCAATGCTTGTTTGAGACACGAGGTGATGAGAAATGGAACCAACTTTGGGGAAATCGTGTTTTCTCCAAATGGAAACTTGCATGAGCTGGGTTTGGAGGATGATCAAGTGGATAATGCTCTGGCATTGATGAGAGTAGCTAATGAGCAACATGAAGAGAATCATCATCAGCATGAATCTTCGAGGAGGAAGAGATTGATGAAGAAGTTGAAGAAATGGGTTGAAGGAAATGAGAAAGGAAAATCAAAAGCAGAAGAAGCAGAAGAAGCGGAAGGCACTATTTGACAGTGGAACCTGAAGAAGAACGAACATTTCATTCAAGAAGGTCTTGTTCTAGTGTGTAATAGCATTGCTTTACAAAAGAAGCATGTTCATGAATTATTCATCATTTCTCCACAACTAACATAGTCATTGAAATCATTTCTGAAACTGTATTTCACACGAAAATAAAACCAAACTAGAATAGCAATCCAAGAACTGAAACCAAAAAAAGAAAAAGAGAATCCCACAAGAGTTTATGTTGCAAGTAGCAACCGAGGTAACTAGTTTGTTTTCCACTTTGTTCTTCACTTAATCGAAACGCCAGCAATGCCAGACGCCAAGTAATCAGAACGATGAGTGTTTGGAGCGGTCAGATTTGTCTTGGATGATTTCAGAACTTCAAACGCTTCATCAACTCTAACAGCCAAGTCTTCTGGTGATTTCAGCAAAAGAAGCAATTCCGACTTGTCCATTTCCAGAAGCATCCCTGTGATTTTGTTTGCAAGCTGGGGCTGCAAAAGAATGATAAGTACAGTCACTGAATATGAATATAGTGTTAATCAACATTACCAATCGTATGTGACTATTTACATAATGATCAGATTCAAGAACACCAACCTCCAGTTTCTCGACAAGAGGGTGTAGCAACTCTCCGAGCAATTGCATCTCCATCCCAACTGTTTCAGACTGTCTCTGTTGGATTGATTTCTTCATTTCTTTCCCACGACCATAGGTTCTGCTATGCTGCATATGCTTTACAAAAGTTATAATTTGAACCTCTTACGCAAGGTATATGGTAATAAGTAAACCAAATTACCTGCTGCTTCGAAAAATCTCTTGACAAAGGAAGCATTTGAGTAGACTGATACACATTTGGCACATACGAAACAGCATTCCTATCCAACTTTCCTATTCTGTTCTGCCTATTCTTACTTGGCGCATTAGCAACCTACCAGATATCTTTGTGTCAAACATTATCATTATGAATATTCTTTCGATATATAGTAATTCTAAGAATATATACCATTGGGGGATATGTGACTGCTTCAGAGTTTGGGTATGATGAACCAATCATGTTAGCAGACTTCCACATCAGCGGGTATGATTGATATACCATCCCGGGATGAGTGTTTGTGTAGTAAAGTGGAGCGTATGTCCCTGGATTGACAGAAGCTGAAGAGCTGCTTTTTCTAGCTTCCACACGGTTCCCAAATTGAACCTGTAACTGCATCTTTCTGTCCTCTTTCTTTTGAGCAATAGCCACATATAGTGGTTTCCCGTGAAACATTTGCCCTACGAAGCATGAAAGAAAATAATCATATGATAAGATGAACCAAGAGCTATGTCATAATTCCATTTATATACCAACAAATTATGATCATGCGGCTTACCATGAAAGGTTTTCACAGCATCAATAGCTTCTTCAGGTGTTGAGAAGCACACAAATCCAAACCCCTTGCTTTTTCCTTTCTCATCACACATCAGCTTTGTCGAAGTGATTGTGCCACATTGACTGAAGTGTTTTCTCAGCTCCTCCTCAGTAACAGCAACATTGACGTTTTTCACATATATGTTTGACACCTTCAATTCAGAAAGAAAAACAGTCAACCATCAGAATAATATCATATCAAAGTATCAAACTAACAAAGGTTTTCATAATACCTTGGCTATCATCTTCTGTTCTTCATGTTTCTCTTTAAATTGTTCCCTTAGCAGTTGCTCCCGTTCTGCTTTCTTTTGCGCCCTTCCTACATATAGACACTTCGAACCTATCAAGCAGAAACAAAGGGTTAAATAACTTGGGGAAGACTTAAGTGAATATTATTGTCCGAGGAAAGAAACAGATCCGTCAGACCAAATTTTGTTCCATTCACTGTTTCAGCTGCCCGTCTTGCATCCTCTGGGTTGTCAAAGTTGACAAATGCATATCCTCTACATAATCGGTTCTCATCTTTTGCAATTGCTAGGCTAACAATTTTCCCAAACTCTGCAAACTTTTCCCTTAAAAGATCCTCACTGACATCTGCATCGAGATTCTTCATGTACAAGTTCGTGTACTTTTCCTCAGGTTTCACTCGATCAGTCTTTTTCATGAATTTTCCAACATAGCTGCATAAAAAAATTCCAGAGATTCAGATTTGGAAACCATTGGTAGAACATAATGGTAGAAGCAGATATCTCATCCAAAGACACAAATCGTGGAACAAGTAAGTAGGAAAGCCTTACATCTCCTTGTCAGCAACAATGGTACTATTCAAGGTCTGAATAGCAGCATGTGCAGCGTCTTCTTGCTCAAATTGAACAAAACCATATCCCCGACTCTTTCCATCTTCAAGAGTTGCAACCTTACAGGAAACAATGTTCCCAAATTTCTTGAACATATCTTGCAGAACCGCATTGGTGACTGACTCAGGCAAATTCTAGCCAAATAAAAACAATAACATTAACAACAGACATTGAGAATATCATCCATCTCTTTGGGTTAAGAGTACTACCTTAACAAAGACATTTCCAACCCCATTTCTCCTAGCATCAGGTGCTCGAACAGACCACATTACTCGAATCATTTTTCCATTCAACAAACTGTTATTTTTTTTCTCAATGGCAAGGTTAGCTGCAAAGTTGAAGTAAAAGATACTATCAAACAAACTGTCACTAACATCTTTAAACATCAACAACAGGATTCTTTAAACTAAATAGCTCTAATCAAACGTAAATCTCAGTGAAAATATCAGAAATCAAAGGCATAATCAGTTTACAACAAACATCAAAATAAGATTCGTCTCCCTTTCACAACAAATCAAAGAGAAAATCAGTGAAAGAGAAGAGAGTGACATTTTCCCGGGAAAATCGGCCAAATAAACACAGATTCTTCACCGATTATCAATCCAAGTGTGCAATAAGCGAAGCATGATACGAAAACGAAGATAATCAACGAAATTCCTCACAATAACCTAAAATCCAAACGAAATCGAAGGTATGGAAGAAGAGTATACCGTCTTGACGCGAGAGAAAGTTAGCGTAGCCATAACAGAGAGAGCGACCAGACGAAGCGTCTTTACAGAGACGAACAGAAGTTAAGCTCTTGAACTCGGCGAACGCGTCGTAGAGTATACCTTCGGTGACGGAAGGGTGTAAGTCTCCGACATATAACGACGCCGTCACTGGAGAACTCGATCCCGAAGAAGAAGCATCCGCCGCATGTAATGCAGCATGAACAGTCGCCATTTTTGCTCTGATACCTCAAAGGAAACACAAACGCACTAAACGACGAAAGAAAGAAAGAGAGAGAGGGAGAGAAAAAAAGAAAGAAGATGATGACAAGAATCGCGAAACAAGGCCGTTACGTTAGTCCTCTCCTGAGCTTTATATTATTCCGTTCAGTAGCGTTTTTGTTCTGGTGGCGTTTCGTCGCGACTCGTGCCGTTTCCTTTACATGATTTTGTTTTGGGGGACATTTTTGTAAAAGCAAAATCTGAAATTTTGTTACATTTCGGAGTAAGACAGTATTACCCTTATATGCTACTATTAAATTCACGCCCATTTTAGTTTCATAAAACGTGTTATAGAGAATTATCTATTTTAAGTAAAGTTTTGGATAGATTCTTAATTGTAATGCTAAAATGATTTGCTTTGGTAATTGTCGTTTCATCATTCATGCCTGCAATATTATAGTTATAGGCCACAAGTAACCATATTCCTTCACAATGAGACTGATCTACAGTTAAAAGGCACTACTACTACACTACTCTAAAACAAACCCACATAATCTATCAATTTACGTCAAGGAGAAGAAGATACAAAGAAGTAAACCAAATAAGATGCTAAAGAATAATCGTATGAGTATGTCTCTTGTTGAGATGTTCAAACATGGCTGCCCTGAGTTTACAATATCCTTTCCTGAAGTTATCGATACATTCACAGACATTGAACCTGTCAAAACAATGCACAAGTTTATTTCAGATGAAGATAACCGACTACTAGAGTTTCCTATATGACATGACTCTATGATTACACTTACAATCATAGCTTGCCCATCCAATCCGTTGTCGAGCAAGATCATATACAAAGACTTTATCTTTAAGCACAAGATCTGCAAAATAAAACAGGACAGATAAATAAACACTGTTGAAACAAGAAGAGGCGGTAATCAGCAGTTTTTGAAGCTCAATGTCTGACCTCCTAAAATGGTTTGTTCTTCCGGAGCTTTCTGAAAACCAATGCACCACATGGACGCACCATCCTGTTAAGATAGGAGAGGTCAAGTAAGAAGAATACATATAAAAGCAGACTACTTTAATTCTAATAGTTTTATGTACATATAACAAGCAGAAGAACTTACATAGATACCGTAATGAAATAAGTAGTCCTGAGGTCTTAACATCATTGATGCACCACCAGCAAAGTTGAGACTAACTGAAGGAAACATGTCACTTATGCTGCACAAGCACACATAACCATCACAACTCTAATCTTAACTTTGATCTAGAGAGAAAAAGGATTTGAACAATGCAGTTATATATGAGGAGGCATACCTAGTCGAGACCAAATAGCACTGCTCTCCATTAGAAATTATTGGTGTTACCAACTGTGACACGCTGTTTGATATCTGCATATAGGAAACAAAAACCATCATGATGTGAAAGTCACAACCTCATGCAAAACACACAAGATATACAAAACTTACAGCATTGAGAAAAAGATCATAAGCCTCTTTCACCAGATATGTCAAAGTGGTTCCTGTGTCAACAATAGTTCCACGGGTATTTGATGCTTCAAACACCGCTGCATCGAGTGGCAGCATCTGTCCATTCACGCCAATGCTCAGCAGATTTAAGTTATAGTGAGGTCTGTAGTACGTAATCAAAAGATAAACAGATTCATCAGTATCGCATGCCACTCAACAATTTTATAGAACCAGTTAGAGGCTTAGAGCAGTAAAAGATTGACTCAATCGGGAGGCAATAAATTGTTATGAATGAAACTGGTTAACTCCTGTATTCAATTTACTAAAGAACTACACAATACAGAGAATCTTTGGTTCCTGGCCCAAGTCCCTATCTCAAATCCTAGTAAACATCAGAATGCCCCAGCTGGTTCTGCCAACTTTCTATTTAACCTGTTAGCTCTCTAGTTAATCAACTCAACGATTGTTACTTAGCTGACAACACAGCTACAATCAACTACAAACCACCTCCGCTACATATAATGCTTATGCATTAGACTAAAACAAAGACTTATCACAGTTTCAGGTTGTGCCAGTATAATACAGTTAAAGAAACAATCTAAGAGTGAAAAATTAAAAAGAAGGATTAGTGAGCTTACTGTGATGGAACGAGAGGACTGTAAACCATTCCTGGGACCAATATCTCGCCAAGGACAAAGACACCACCTCCACTACCATCTCCTTTCAAGCAATGAGAAAACACTGGCGGCGTAATCCCTCGTGATGACAACTGAGAGACAACTGACAACTTTCCCTTGCCGAAACCAAAGATTCCATCCACTGCTTTGTCTGACTTTGTCAAGTCCCCAGATTGGTAGGTACTACAGCTGTTGCAAATAGAAGAAAATTATGTACAAAGTTTAAGATCTTTAATATGCCATATACTCTACATGCAAAAACATGGCTAGTGTTTGAGTAGAAAAAGTTCTCACCCGAAAACAATGGGAGCAGATGAGTTTGCAACCAAAGACTCTCCCAAAATCGCATCAAAATAGAAGGTGTCAGTCATGTAGTAACCTGAAGTCCCACTTCCATCGCCATAGCGAAAGGAGTAACCACACTGGTTATTCTCAGAACATTGTGCAGCTGTCGTCTGAAAAACTGAAGAACAAATCGGATCTGAACAAGTAACAGAGCCAGCAGTCAAGGAACCAGGAGCATCAAAGAAATGAAGGTCGATCTGAAATGAATTTGAAATAGACAAAGGATAAGCCTTTTACACTTGTCTGTGCTAATCCCATTATTTCAGTAAAAAAACTTAGACAAAGCTACTTACTCCAAGTCCACTAGAGTGAGGGCAATTACTGCAAGAACTACAAGTAACCCACAAGATGTCACTTCCAGTATCAATCTGAACATTGAACTCTGTAGGAGGAGAACCTAATTTGACCTTTGTGAAATAAAGCCTACCAAGAAACAAAATACAGCTACATATCACAAAAGAGAAGATAATAAATTCCATTAGAACTCCAATAACAGAGTGTGTGTGCAAATGTGACATACATAGTCATCTTGGAGCTGCAACACAAAGAAAAAGAAAGGAGACAAACTCAATAAGATCTCCGTATAGATATCATTTCAAAATCTACTCTTTTTTTTCCAATTCAAAACCTTCTAATAAAGCATAAGGCAAAATAAAAGCCAAAGGATAAAGGAACAAAAAAGGAAAGATAATAAAAACTTTGAAACCCTAAATCTTTCAGTTTCATCACAGAATTTAATGAAAACGATCTTAACTCAATCCAATTATGGAAACAAAGGAAAGAAACTTCTGATTTCAGCTTAAAACTAAAAAAAGAAACATTCCAAGATGAAATTTTTTATTACCCGACGAGGTAAGGATCGGAAGAGCCTTGAACTGGGAAGTCGACGACGCCGCCAACAGAGCTCTGACGACCACCGCCGAGTAAGATTCGCGCGTGTCTGACACGATCACGCGCTCTAAGTTCACTCAGCTCCACTAGCTCGTCTAGAGGAAAAGCCCTTTGTAAAGGAAGAATCTTGGTCGGACCAGCTGCGTATTTCGCATAGGCCGAAGGTAACGGCGATGCTGCAAAACCAGTCACGGCCAAAGCCACTGCTAGAGCCGCCGCCAACATTAGGGAACGAAGGGTACGCATTCAAGCAGCTCGTGGAGATTATGGTTATATTCCCGATGAAGACACACGTTCCAGAGAGCGACACAAATGCTCGATTCTTCGCATCGAGCAGAGAGAGAGACAGAAAGAACTGTCAGAGAGAGAGAGAGAGAGAGA
>Ga0041059_1000336_pt1 | contig 34180 bp, 33 predicted proteins | sample AraColnosormetaG_FD_56232 | JGI IMG/M metagenome (GOLD analysis project Ga0041059, IMG submission 56232) | Arabidopsis roots microbial communities from North Carolina, USA - Col MF nosort | ecosystem: Host-associated > Plants > Roots > Unclassified | place: USA: North Carolina | collected...
AAAAAAAAAAAAAAAAAAAAAAAAAAAAGTAAGGCAGTAACAATGTAATTCTAACAAACTGCTTAGATGTGTGAAATCCAGATATTTGTAAGTTGTAACTTGTAAGACCACACTATTTAATACTTAATGTGTTCTTAACCTCAAATTGACAATACCTGCGATTTTTCTCACTTTCGACACAATTTTCTATATGATTTGAACTTCAACAATTCTATATAAAAAAAGGTAAAATATTTACATGCAAATAATAAACTTACCCATTACCATATCTTGTATACAAGAAGCTAAACGAAGGAGGGAATGAAGTAGGAATCACATATAAGCAAGAAGAAGCTATGGAACTCAGGATGGATAGCGCCAACAGATATACATGTACGCATATACAAAACATACAGCACTGGTGAGCCATGGCGCTATCCCTCCTGAGCTTTATAGCTATTTCTCTACTACTCAATCTGAAATTTACATCCATAGGTATGCATCTTCCTTTACATATGTGTTATAATGTATCATGTATGTTATATGTATTGTAATGTTAAGTACGTATATATATATATAGAGGAGCTTGACCTTGGATCATATTGCTGTATTTATAGTCTCAACTCTAAGCTAAGTGTCCCCATATTACATATTTTGGAAGGTGTACCAATTTTTTATGCATATTCGGCACTTTTAATGCATTCCCATACCCACAATAACTTTATTTCTTTCTTTTATTGTTTACTAAGAAATAGGGAGGTGATAGAGGATAGATTTAGTTAATGTATACTGTATATATCTATAGGGCAATTTGTCAACGAATTACGTCTAATTATAAACTGTTGTGCGACTGCGTCAGATAGGATTTTATGAGTTTTGTTCGACGATGCAAACTCAGCACGGCCACAAGCTAGTCACCGGTTAGACAAGTCCTTGAGATTAAAAGGAAACGAAGGAAATATTTAATGAGATCGATAAGTGAGAATGTATGAAAATAAAAAGGATAAAATGAAATAATCCAGTATGTGGAAGAACGCAAAAAGCGGTGATGCATTCAATATTTGGCGTAGGTGGGATCTCCACTTCTCCTTTATTTCCAAATTTATTATTAGTACGTAGTGACTATTTCAGAATCTTGTAATGTTATCATATCAATAAAATCAATATTTATGTCCACAACAACAACAAAATTTCATGACATCCATTTCATCACAAACGGTTTTCTTGTTTTTGCTTTTGTTTCATATATATTGATTTTATTGTTATTTCTATGTATTCTACATTGATTACGGTAAATGAATTGTGAACTACAAATTATAAATGTATAATTAATAGAATACATTATCTCACACTATAAAAAATAAAATAAAATTATCATTGGTTTAAAACTTTAGAGAAGTGTTTTAAAGTGGAAGATGGTGAGTGTAAAATGAAAATAAAAACGACTAAAAAGACATGTATGAAATGTAGTTTAATATGTAAGAATTCTTTTTAAAACTAATCTTCAAGAAATATAGATCTTGTGTAAAATATATAAAGAGATATGCATGGGAGTTTGTGTTAGCCAGCTACCACGGCCGTACCTTGCACGTCCCGGCGGTCCCTTATGTTATTGCTTCTAAATTCATCCATCTTTTTTTTTTCATCAACTAAACAAAAACTCATCCTATATATAATGGAGAGCACTACATTTATTGCAGAAAGGAGTACAGCAAAATTTAAGGAATGAAGTGAGATTATAATTCTCATCCTTGACCTCACATGTGATTCTTAAAAGAAACTGTAAAAAGTAAAAACAGTAGTATGAAAATAAAGCTAAGAATATCGATCGGTGGTAACATTCCTACATTTCTGTTTTAGTTTCTCATTTAAACATCTTACATTCCTTTCAATCAAAGTATAAACATACATATATAGATTATATATATATTTTTAAATCTTATTTGACAACAACTCTAATTTTAGTCAAAGAGTATAAACTTTCTGTTAGAGAAAAAAAAATGGTTCTCATAAGGTGTGTAACAAAACATATCGTACGTTACATTTTTGATGAATTCTTTAACTCTGATGAAAATATGCGTTTTCAAGAAGAAAGCGGCTATGTTTACGGAGTGAAAAATGTAGATCATGAAGATGAAGTACCACAAAACATATACATTTTTCACATAAAAAACTCATAATGAGAAAATAAAAATAAAGAAAATATGAAGAGTAAGCGAAAACTACAACTACAATTGTTCCCAAAATGACGCACGACCACATCTGTTGGAAAAAACACACATCAATCATGGATCTATCGCCTTCTCTCTGTCTCTCTATGGATGATCATTGTCGTTTGTTTTATGTCAAATATCTGAGAGAATAATCTGCATGCATGGTTAGGTCTTTCCCAAGTGATGGCTGGAGTGCCCTGCCTACCCGTTTTGGGTTCTGGCCAGAGAATCCAACCACCGCCGGAGTGGTCAGCAGTCGTGTTTTCTCAGCCAGACTTCCGGAGGTTTGCCGACAGGTTCACGATAAGCAGCCGTTCGGAATGTTCAAAGGCGAAAATGGCATGAACTACACATTTTCAACCTTTTTGATCGAAGCAATACTCATCATTTTCTTCATCAAAATTGTTTACGTCCTCCTTCGACCTCTTCGCCAACCTCGTATAGTCTGCGAGATCATTGTTCGTATTCGATCTTATATTTTCTTTTACATAGTTAATAAATTTCCATTGATGGAGCTAATTATATTATTTAAGACAAAATGCATGGTTTTGTGTTTTGAAGGGTGGGATGATGATAGGACCGTCCATGTTAGGAAGAAACCGAAACTTCAATTACTATCTGTTTCCACCGATTGCGAATTACATATGCGCAAACATAGGACTGATGGGATTCTTTTACTTCTTCTTCCTCACGGCTGCCAAAACAGACGTTGCAGAAATCTTTAAAGCACCAAGAAAGCATAAGTACATTGCTGCAGTTAGCGTTTTGGTGCCGATTGCTTGCGTGGGGAGCACGGGAGCTGCCCTAAAACACAAAATGGATATAAGATTGCAGAAACCTTCGTCCATTGGAGGGGTCACGTTCGCCTTGGGTTTCACTTCTTTTCCGGTCATTTACACTGTTTTGAGAGACATGAACCTTCTCAACTCTGAGATAGGAAAGTTCGCCATGTCAGTGACTCTCCTTGGAGACATGGTTGGGGTCTACGTGCTTGTTTTGTTTGAAGCCATGGCGCAGGCTGACGGAGGAGGAGGAGCATACTCTGTCATATGGTTTCTCATATCGGCGGCTATCATGGCCGCTTGTTTGCTTTTGGTTGTGAAACGATCCTTTGAATGGATTGTCGCCAAAACGCCTGAGGGAGGACTCGTGAACCAAAACTACATCGTCAATATTCTCATGGGTGTCCTTGTCTCTTGTTTCCTCACTGACATGTTCGGTATGGCTATAGCTGTTGGACCCATTTGGCTGGGGTTGGTGGTCCCTCATGGACCACCGTTAGGTTCGACGTTGGCTATTAGGAGCGAGACCTTTGTTAATGAATTCTTGATGCCTTTCTCTTTTGCTTTGGTGGGACAAAAAACCAATGTCAACTTAATTAGCAAAGAGACGTGGCCCAAACAGATCTCTCCTCTTATCTACATGAGCATCGTTGGCTTCGTCACCAAGTTTGTCTCTTCCACTGGCGCTGCTCTCTTCTTTAAAGTCCCCACTAGGGACAGTCTCACGCTTGGCCTGATGATGAACTTGAGAGGCCAGATCGATATCTTACTCTACTTGCATTGGATCGACAAACAAATGGTAGGCTTACCCGGTTATTCTGTCATGGTTTTGTATGCGATCGTGGTCACGGGTGTAACAGCGCCGCTAATCAGCTTCCTCTACGATCCCACTCGGCCTTATAGAAGCAGCAAGCGCCGCACAATCCAACACACTCCTCAGAACACCGAGACGGGACTAGTTCTTGCAGTAACCGACCATGATACCTTCTCAGGCTTGATCACGTTTCTAGACTTCGCTTATCCCACTAAAACTAGTCCTTTCTCTGTATTCGCAATTCAGCTAGTGGAACTGGAAGGGCGTGCCCAACCCTTGTTTATTGCACACGACAAGAAAAGGGAGGAAGAATACGAGGAAGAGGAAGAGCCTGCAGAGCGTATGGGGAGCAGGCGAGTAGACCAAGTGCAGAGCGCATTTAAACTGTACCAAGAGAAAAGAAGTGAGTGTGTGACGATGCATGCCTACACTGCACATGCTTCAAAGCATAACATGTATCAAAATATTTGCGAGCTGGCTTTGACCAAGAAAACCGCTTTCATTCTCTTACCTTATCAGAAAGAGCGTCTTCAAGACGCAGCTCTTACCGAGCTACGTGACTCCGGCATGCTATCTGTGAACGCAGACGTCTTGGCACACACACCATGTTCTGTCTGTATCTATTACGAGAAGGGACGACTTAAGAACGCTATGGTTAGGTCATCCATGGACCCACAACACACAACAAATTCTAGCCATATGAGGCAAGAAATGTACCGTTTCGTGGTTCTGTTTTTAGGAGGAGCTGATAACAGAGAAGCTCTGCATCTGGCTGATAGGATGACGGAGAATCCGTTCATAAACTTGACAGTGATTAGGTTCTTGGCGCACAACCACGAAGGAGAGGACGAGAGGGAGAAGAAGCTGGACGATGGGGTGGTGACGTGGTTCTGGGTCAAGAACGAAAGCAACGCTAGGGTTAGCTACAAGGAGGTTGTTGTGAAGAACGGTGCTGAGACGTTGGCTGCGATTCAAGCAATGAATGTCAATGACTATGATTTGTGGATAACCGGGAGGAGAGAAGGGATCAATCCAAAGATTCTGGAAGGACTTTCTACGTGGAGCGAAGACCACCAGCTTGGAGTCATTGGAGACACCGTGGCTGGGAGCGTTTTCGCCTCGGAGGGTTCGGTGTTGGTGGTGCAGCAACAAGTGAGAAACCAGATGGGTGGTGATGGTTTCTTGAACGGCAAGTTTGATTACAAGAAATTAGTGTCTCCTTGGTCTCACTCTCATAATTGATTTAATTAGTACAATTTCTTGATTGATTAGGTTTCTTAATTTTATTATATCCGAGTTGTAGAATCTGTATTATTGGGGATTGTTTTGCTTTTTATTTGTATCCCAATAGATAGATGAGTTAATAAAATTCCAGTATAGAAGCAGCTAAATTAGCTAGCAAATCACGATTCATTTTTTTCTTTTCAAAATGTATTGAAACATCAATCAATCTCTGTCCCTGTCATGAATGTATTCCCAAAATGAAATAGCCAAGAAAAGCAGGGATCTTTCTCTAAAGTGTTATTCAAGATCAAACATGGGACATCTGTTGCTTGAGCGTTTCCAGTAGCTTTCTCTTAGATTCACAGATCTGGAGAAACTCACGGAGGACTCTCTGTTGCGCCATGACTGTTTTACGTGCGGTATCTGCCGTGTTCCATGATTTCAGTGCTTGAAAGATGCGATTTCCAACCTCCGATTCTTCGCTGGATGCGATGAAACTCTCTAGTACCCCAAGAATCTGACCTGGTCCTGCTGCATTTCCATCTCTCTTCAGAGTTGTCAGAAATCCCTCCACTTGACCATCTTCTGGATTGTTCAGTTGATTCAGTAGCCAGTTAGAAACATCTTGTATTGTGCTGCATAGTAACTGTATAGAATCTTTGATTGCTTGTGATATGGGGGACGAAGATAATTGATCTGAATGTTGATTTTTCTTCTTCTTTTTCCCAGATGGGAGAGACGAGCGGGTGCAGGCCTGAATGATAAGACTGTGCCACGCCAACGGTTCGGTGATGATCTGAACCAAGACCTGGACATCAGAGTAGCAAGAACTCATGTCTGAAGATCCCATTGATCTGACTCTATCCAGAATAAGCCTCTCAAACAGGGAGTTCAACACATGCCAGTGCTCCTGGGAACTTAGGCTCCACGCATTCCAAAACACCGCAAAATTTAACCAGTCCACCAAATTTGAACCGAGGCTCTACAGAGATGTTTCGACTAGGTTACTAACAGTAAGACCAGTTAATATGAGTGCAGGTAGAAGGAGAAAGGAGTAGAAAAGCTAACCTCGGAAGTCCTTGCACCCTGTGAGATCTCTGTGATCATTTCTACAGCGTCACTTAGAGAACATCCCAACATTTTTGTGTAGTCCTCCAGCAAACACTTAAGTTCTTCACAGACGTCGATGTCACCTCCAGACCCATTGGTTTCAACACTTTCCTTTAATGCCGTTGGCGTGCACTGAATAGAGAGATATATCATCCGAGGTAGAAGGGATTTTCTCTGGATGGCTCGTTTCATATTTTCTTCACGTTCTTCTTTCTATAGACAGCCAACAATTACATGTATTAGGTTGCATCCGTCCCCAAGAAAAGATGTATGGATATAGACAAACGTACCACATTCTCTTTGGGAGGACAGTAAGAAATTTCTTCAAACGGACCTACAGACGTTTTTTGATATTAAGAATAACACCACAATCATAAACAACAACAAATTGTGAAGGAAATACTGACCTAGTAGATAGTTTTTCTCAGGACAAGGTGTCCACCACGGACGTGTTTGCATATCTTCATTGAACTTAAGTGTCCTGGATCCAATTTCATTTGAGAGCTCCACAAGTTGAACTCCAGATTTCAGATTTTCAAGAATGCGCTAGACAACAAAATCCCAGGCAACCTTAGATATATGAGAGGATCAAGTAGATGGAGATATGTTATTATACATGATAAGAACTTGGATGAATTACCTCTTCTTCCTCAAAGCTGTCTGCGTTCTGCTTCAATTGCAAGACAGACGCTTCAACCCTTGCAGCTTGGTACTGGTTTGAGTGCTGCAATCGTTGTTTGAATAGGACAAATTCGATCACCTGAGATTAGGAAATCAAGATAAGTCATGACAGTAACCGATTGGTTGCCCACAGGGATATGGTAATGACAACTCCGGGAGATATCAAATTGTTTACTTTTGAGTAATTTCTATGGCGGTAAGCAAGAAATGTGAGGTCTGCAGACTCTCTCAAATGATCATCCATAAACTTGAGATAGTCTTTTAGGAGATTACTTAAGTCCACCCACATTGGAGATTCCAACATTTGACGTAGAATATGGTGTGAAACTGTTTCCGTCAAGATGTTCTTCACATCAAGAGCTTTATACCTAACAATAGATAAACAGGTGGTTCAGTAAACCAGCTGAATGAGGGTTTTCTGTTTCCAGGCAAAAACAAGTAAAGGCGAGAGCTATGAATACCGTTCAAATGCAAGTGGAAGAGCACCAACATATGAATATATGTGCAACAGCAAGATCTTGTACTGCCATACATGTCTGTGGAAACAAAAGTAATAATCAAGTTGAGACCTATCAAAGCCATGTTGAATCCTTTGGCATTTAAAACAAAGCAGCTGGCAAAAATATGATGTACTGACCCTCTGATGGTCAAGCCCAGCTCAAGAACCATTATAGCTTCAGCAAGATAGCCAAAATCTCGAGTTCTCCAGAATAACTGGAACCAACAGTAAGGTTAATTAATATACAACAATGGGTAAACCAGTACAAGGGAAGCAAGTCTGTTGAAACAAAGCCAAGTCACCTGGACCAACATGTTGCTAATCAAAGATAAAAGTTCTTCCCCAAACATGCTCTCTTGAGGGTCCAAGTCCTTAGAAAGAGAAAGATTTTGGCAGTATAACTTTGCCAGTTTGACAGCAGAGGCTTCAATTTCTAGACATTGGAAGAAAAAAATTGAATCGGAATTAGATTCAGAAGAACTCATTCAAAAAGGCTTATCACCATACAGTAACATGGCTTGTATAAAAAAAACTATAAGCAGAAAACAAGGAAGTTGCAGAAAAACTATGTAAGCTAAGAGAACACACCGTCTGTAGGAAGCCCAAAAATGTTTCCCGTCAGTTCTTGGACTTTGAGAATTGTTGTTGTTTGACCGAGCACTTTGGTTGCTGACGCAGAAGAATCAGAATTTTTCACTAGCATTTCCACAAATCCTGCCTTTTTATTTGGGGATAATACTTGTAGGTATGCCTCAACGTCGGAAGCATAGCAAGCTAAATGACCAAATCTGCATGCAAATCAAAACAAGCTCAGAGGGATATAAGAACCAGTAGGCTTTACTTATAAATAACTAGATCAACTCCAAAGGGTTTCATACAGCGACATACTTAAGAAAATACTGCAGTAACGATTCTAGTAACTTGTCTTCGTTCTTCTTCCCAAATAAGAATTTTCTCTTCTCAATTTCCAGTTCTGCCAAGTACGGACCCCTTAAATTACTATTCTCAGCGTCCCTCTGTAATTTCTGCACCAAATCTGAGGCACTTGATATACGAGAATCAAACTGCATGGTGGGAAAGAAAATAGATTATATATAAGCCACAAATTAAGAAAAAAGCAAAGGAAAACACAAACTGAAACATTAAGCAAGGCAAGTGGGTAATATGATCACCATTTCTTCCGTAAGGTGAGAAAATTTGCATTCTATGTGCTTTGTCGGATGAATTTGATCAATATTGTCAAAGTATTTCCAGATGCTGTCATCTTCAAGCAGACAGCCGAGATAGTGTAGGAAACACTCCCAATCATCTGGACTGCCAATTGAAGAGAAATTTTATGTTAGCATACTGATATGATATGCACAGGCCTCAGATATAGAAACAATCGAATGACCTATCAGAAATCATACTGGAAACATATCCAACTCTAAAGACACTGATATCTGAGAAGCAGCCTTGAAAACATACCTCAATTCTAAGATTTTTTTATAGACATCAACAGCAGCAGAATAGTCATTTGCCCTAGCAAGGAGTCTCCCCTGTCAGCTTAAAGTGAGAGAGTTTGTGTAAGCATACCTCAACAGACTCCGCATACTAATATATATATGTATATATGTATAACGATAGGTTCAACCAAAAACTAGGGAAAATGCACAATTTCTGTGGTCTACGGAGAATATAACACAAAAAGCATAAAGTTTACTGTTCTCTCCAGCCAAAAAGTCTTATAACCTACCTGTATCCGTAGTTTATCGACTTCAATCATCAAAAGAGATCCCAAATCTCCAGAAAGGACTTCTAAAGCATCATTGTATTTGGATTGTTGTTCCAGCAAAGAGATATACACCATGAGAGCTGAAAACACCATACTGTCATTAGTAGAAGAAAGGGTGAAGAAATCTGAAATAGTTCCACAACTTGTACAAGAGAAGACATTAGTGAATTTACCTTCTGGCTCATGCATACTATGAGAGGCAATGTGCTTCTTAAGTAAACCCTCAGCCAGAAGCAACAGCTTCTCCCCACTCTTATCGCATAGCACCTGTCCAAAATCATCACAACTATAAGCAACAGGAATACCAAACTGCTCAAAAAAGAGAGGAGGAAACGATGGCAGTACTTGTAATTGGATGCTACAAACAGCCCAAAGTAAGAACCTTTCTTCTCCGGCAAGTTTGTACATTTTGATGGCTGTCTGTCACAAAACAAGACATAAGAACAGAGAAAGAAAGAGTGACACCAGAACCCAGAAATTTGTTCATACAGCAGAAAGACCAACCTGTTGCTGCTTCACAAATGAATATTCGCGAACATAGCAATTGAAGAGCCCCATCATAAGCTCCAAATTATTAGGGTATTTGCCACAGGCATGAGCATAACAACTAGTAGCCAAGTCCACTAATCAAATTAAAACAAGCAATTTAGATATACCAAGAAGTAATACAACAGCTTTCAAATTCTTCTTTTATACGTGTGCACTTACAGTGATCAAGTCTCTGCAATACAATTTGCAATGTACTAAGAGTAAGATCATCCATCAACGCTAAATCATCTTTGTACAAAAGCTCTTTAGCATCCAAACAAACAGAGAGTGCCTCATCTGTTTTCCCCATTCTCTCATGAATCAGAGCTTTTAGCGCCTGTTAACAGCATTTTAATCAGATTACGTTCCCGTGTACAGATTAGAGAAAGAATAAAACCAAAAAAAACAATGATGGGTTTCACTTACTAAAGCATAAGGAGATTTAGGGTACTTAGCGAGAAGCGAAGTGACAAGCTTTAGAGCATTCTTGAACTGACGAGAATCGATTGCATCCCAGATGGGTCGAACACGTCGCTCCGGTATTCCACCCGCTAACCCGAATTTGGAAGACATCTGAGAAGATAAGAATTTTGTCGGAAAACCTTTTTGAAGTGTCTTTATGAGTTGTTGACCTTTTACATCAAAAGACTCGGTTCCAGTTAAACACAGGATTTCGACACGATCAGGGAAGCTCTGCAGCTGCTTAACGAAACCTAATAAGAATGTTTGGATGCAGCTATATGGCTATCTCCGTCAATAATTAATATTGGGCTTTCCTAATGGGCCTAAACAAGCCCATCGGCGACTATACTTTACCTGAAAGTTGTCAGATTCTTCACATCACATGTACGCATTGGCAGATTTGTCAATTGACGAGACTTTAAGCCATTATCACGTGCCACCCCTAACCCGCCACGGTGTGCACGTTAGTCTCCTGCTCCCATAGTCCCCACCTGCGCATTTTAGTCACTCCGGTTTCTTTTAATTCGATAGCCACACCGTCGCTCAGCGTCACATTTCAGGGGATCTCCGTTTGTTCCCAAATCATCAAACCCTAATTTTCTGTTAATTTCAATTAGCTTAGTTCGTCGTTACTCCAGAGAAGTCGAAATGATGGGCTCAGAGAATGCCGATGGATTCGAAGAAACTAATCTCAATGCGCAAAGGGATGATATGGAGAATCTCGACCTAGGAGTAGATGGTGGTGACCATCCTCTGAAGATAAGCGATGTCAACGGTGATACATCGAACTCTGGTTACCGTAGCGCCATGTCAACACTCTCCAACGTCCGTGACCCGCTCTCGCCGCCACCGACCGTTATGATTCCAGCTGATTCTGATCCACTCCTTGCGCCATCCTCCTACGAAGATTTCCGCAGCAGCTTCAGCTCTAAGCCGATCAGCAGCGATAACTCCTACATCGAGCCTCCGTCGTATGCAGATGTTATCTTCAGTCCCTTTGATGAGAACTCAGATAGCGAGATTAACGGTACCGAGGATAATAGCCTTCATAGTCAATTCTCAGATTCACTATCGAGATCTCCTTCTTCTTCAAGCTCTGATTACATCAAGATCACTGTATCTAACCCTCAGAAAGAGCAGGAGATTTCAAATTCCATTGTTGGAGGAAACACTTACATCACCTACCAAATTACGACCAGAACGAATCTCCCTGACTTTGGCGGCCCATCGGAGTTTAGCGTGCGAAGAAGATTCAGAGATGTTGTCACATTGGCTGATCGATTGGCTGAGACGTATAGAGGGTTCTGCATACCACCACGGCCAGATAAGAGCGTCGTAGAGAGCCAAGTAATGCAGAAACAAGAGTTCGTGGAGCAGAGAAGAGTTGCATTGGAGAAATACTTGCGCAGGCTAAGTGCACACCCTGTTATTAGGAACAGTGACGAGTTGAAAGTGTTTCTTCAGGTGCAAGGGAAGTTGCCACTACCAATGAGTACTGATGTGGCCTCTCGGATGTTGGATGGGGCGGTGAAGCTCCCAAAACAGTTGTTCGGTGAAGGCGGAGCCTCTGCAGTGCCGGTGACTGAGGTGGGTCAGCCTGCAAGAGGAGGTAGGGATCTGCTGAGATTATTCAAGGAGCTGAGGCAGTCAGTTTCTAATGACTGGGGTGGATCAAAACCTCCCGTTGTTGAAGAAGATAAAGAGTTCTTGGAAAAGAAGGAGAAGATGCATGATCTTGAGCAGCAAATTATCAATGCCTCACAGCAGGTAAAATTTCATACTTGTTAGGTGAATTGTGCATCATTCTGGCAGTATGTAGTATCCTGCTTGGAACAACCCCCTTTTGTGGTTTCTTTTTGTAGGCGGAATCCCTTGTGAAAGCACAGCAAGACATGGGTGAAACCATGGGTGAACTGGGATTAGCATTCATTAAGCTGACTAAGTTCGAGAACGAGGAAGCTGTCTGCAACCCCCAAAGAACTCGTGCTAATGATATGAAGAATTTAGCCACTGCTGCTGTAAAAGCAAGCAGATTTTATAGGGAGTTGAATTCCCAAACTGTCAAACACTTGGTAAATAACTACAGAATTATACAGCTACCTCCCTTACTTGGAATCAAATGAAATGTTATTTTCTTTTCTTCATCTGAAAAAAATGATCATTTCGATTTAAGCGATTGACATTAGGATTTCGGAAATCTCGCCATGCGTAGCAAGTATCTTCATTATTAACTAGTGGACACTTGGCAGATTGTCAGCTTATGTTGGAGATGCTGCTGGAATTTGAGCTTCACTAAGAGCTGTTCTTTTATTTTAATTGTTCATTTCAGGACACACTCCATGAGTACCTTGGCATGATGATGGCTGTCCAAGGCGCATTTGCAGATAGATCTAGTGCTTTACTGACAGTTCAGACGCTTCTATCAGAGCTTCCTTCTCTGCAAACTAGAGTTGAGAAGCTAGAGGCTGCATCATCGAAGGTATTTGGTGGTGACAAATCAAGGATCCGAAAAATAGAAGAGTTAAAAGAAACAATCAAGGTCACTGAGGATGCAAAAAATGTTGCCATCAAAGGGTATGAGCGAATCAAGGTATTTAGTAATAACCCTATGCATATCACAACTTGTGCTGTTTTACCAACATGATATGAATATTTTGGTTATGCTCTGTGTAAATTTGTATCATTGCAGGAAAACAACCGATCTGAGGTTGAGAGGTTGGACAGAGAAAGGCGTGCAGACTTCATGAACATGATGAAGGGTTTTGTTGTTAACCAGGTACGTTATTATTATGCAGCACATTAACATTAGAAGGATGATGCCTTTCTTAATTGCCCAATAGAGTGAAGAATGTGATAAGGAGATTGTTTAGTTTAAGCACAAAGTGTGTGATTTCATTCTTAGTGAGATTTCAAGAGTGGAGAAGTAGAATAAAAAGATGGCATTCATGGGTCTCTTGTAGGCAAATGAAAATGAGTTCTTTTAAAGATAATGCGGTAGAAGAGAGGATAGGAATATATAAATTTGCTAGTAATCAAAGAGTCCAGAGTTTTAAAGAAAGAGTTGTGTTCTTGAATTGGACGCAGGTTGGATACGCAGAGAAAATGGGAAACGTCTGGGCAAAGGTTGCAGAAGAGACCAGCCAATACGATAGAGAGAAGCAGAGCAGCTAACAAACACAGAAAAAAAGAGAGTGAACGATGTTCATTTTGGCATAACCATACCAAATCCATGTATGGCACAGAATCACATTGCGTAATAATGGTTTGTCAAAAAGTGTAGTTTCCTTTTTCATATGTTGTATCTATCTTGATAGAGATTGGTAAACGTTCTTGTTTGTTTTCTTTAGTTGCTGTAAATTAGTTTTCTAGAAGCATCTCTGACTACAGCTGCATTGACTCATACCCATTGTTTTCTGGTATATGCCGCCAAAGATATATCTGATAGTTTGGTAAACGTTCTTTGTTTTCTTTAGTTGTTGTATATAAGTTTTCTAGAAGCAGTTCTGAGTTCTGACTGCGTCTGCATTGCCCTCATACCCATTGTTTCCTGGTAAGTAACAACCAGTTCGTTTTAGTGAGTTGACCGAGAGAGAAAATGAACCATCGAGCCACCAATCTTACTCGTAAACCGGCCGGTTTATCTCCTAAAGCGAGACCAATGAGGCAATGACAGAAAAGTCACGGAGACGTCAATATTCGCGAAAGGGAAAGATTTCACAAAAAGACAGCAGAAATTATCGCAATATTACACGCCCATGCCATTTTCAAACAACGCGGCCAGGTCAAAGATCGCGTCTGTCTTAAGGGGTAGTTTCGTCATTTCGACAAGTTTTTTCTATCCATCCAGTCTTCTTCCTTGCTTGGAACTTTCTTCGTCTTCGATTCCCTTCCTTGCTTCTTTCCCCGTCGATCTCGCTGTGTGACCTTTTTATTTAGTGACTCGAGATTACATAAAATCTTCTATACACTGGTTCCACATCTGTTTCAATCATGGCGGAGAATGGTGAAGAGAAGTTACTTGCTGTTGCGCGTCACATAGCCAAAACACTTGGCCACAATGAATCCATGGCCGATGATATCTTACAGATCTTCTCCAACTTCGACGGCAGATTTTCTCGCGAGAAGCTCGCCGAAGGTCAAGCTGGAGAAGATGGATCCGGAGTCGCCACACTCGAGCGAGCTCTAAATTCAATAGACGGTCAGATCTCTCGCTTTGTTGCTGCGGACCAACCAATTTGGGCTGATCCTGCAGATTCAGCTGCTTTCCTCGACACAATCGATGAGCTCGTTGCAATCATTAGAGAGTGGAGTCCCATGGCTTCAGAGAAACCTATCGGCATCTGTCTAACACGCGCCGACGATATGATGCAGCAAGCTATGTTCCGCATCGAAGAAGAGTTCAGGTCGCTTATGGAGCGTGGAGCTGAGTCTTTCGGACTTAATCCTCAGGGAGACGCTGGTGCGATGAATCATCGTTTCGATTCTGAGGAAGAAGAAGATGATGACAGAGACTTCAACAACGGTGATGATATTCAGATCCCAGTGGCACAGCCACTCACTGACTACGATCTTATCATTGATGCTCTCCCTTCGGCGACAATTAACGATCTACACGAGATGGCTAAGCGAATGCTTGGCGCTGGATTTGGTAAGGCGTGTTCTCATGTTTATAGTTCTTGTAGGAGAGAGTTTCTGGAAGAAAGTATGTCAAGGTTAGGGTTACAGAAGCTGAGTATTGAAGAAGTTCATAAGATGCCGTGGCAGGAGTTAGAAGATGAGATAGATAGGTGGATCAAAGCTGCTAACGTTGCTCTAAGAATCCTGTTTCCTAGCGAACGTAGACTCTGTGACCGTGTCTTCTTCGGTTTCTCCTCTGCTGCTGATCTTTCGTTTATGGAGGTTTGTCGTGGCTCTACCATTCAGCTTCTGAATTTCGCAGACGCGATTGCTATTGGAAGCAGATCGCCTGAGAGATTGTTTAAAGTGCTTGATGTGTTTGAGACAATGAGGGATTTGATGCCTGAATTTGAGTCTGTGTTCTCGGATCAGTTTTGCTCAGTTCTTAGAAATGAAGCAGTAACTATTTGGAAACGGTTGGGAGAGGCGATAAGAGGTATATTTATGGAGCTTGAGAATTTGATCCGGCGAGACCCGGCTAAAGCTGCGGTTCCGGGCGGTGGTCTCCACCCGATCACTCGTTATGTGATGAATTACCTCCGTGCGGCTTGTAGATCCCGGCAAACCTTAGAGCAAGTGTTTGAGGAAAGCAATGGTGTCCCTTCTAAAGATTCAACTCTGTTGACTGTACAGATGTCTTGGATCATGGAGCTTCTAGAGAGTAACTTGGAAGTAAAATCTAAAGTGTACAAAGATCCAGCTTTGTGCTATGTGTTTCTGATGAATAATGGGAGATACATTGTTCAGAAAGTCAAAGATGGAGACCTAGGATTGCTGTTAGGAGATGATTGGATTCGGAAACACAATGTCAAAGTGAAACAATACCATATGAATTATCAGAGAAGCTCATGGAATAAGATGCTGGGGTTGCTGAAGGTGGATAATACTGCAGCAGGCATGAACGGTTTGGGGAAGACCATGAAGGAGAAGCTGAAGCAGTTCAATATTCAGTTTGATGAGATATGTAAAGTGCATTCGACGTGGGTAGTGTTTGACGAGCAGCTGAAAGAAGAGCTAAAGATCTCACTGGCCAGGCTTTTGGTACCGGCATACGGGAGCTTCATCGGCAGGTTCCAAAACCTTGGAGACATAGGGAAAAACGCAGACAAGTACATCAAGTATGGAGTTGAGGACATAGAGGCGCGTATTAACGAGCTGTTCAAAGGGACTACCACGGGAAGAAAATGAAGGTAACGAACACAAAAATAGCCTCTTGTAACATCTTCGTAACGAACCACCTGCTAAATGACCAATAGCGAAGTCTTGCAGGGAGGATTTGTAACATGTATTGTGTATCCTTTTAGACAGTTAGCTCAGCTCTGTTGTGTTGTTGTGTAATGTTGTATTGTAACTGGATCACTTTTTTTGTCATTGTAAAAAGAGAAAACAGTTGAAAAAGATGACATGTTAGGGACTTGGATCTACTTCTAAGTCTTGAGTGCATATTTTATCAATATGTTCTTACATCTAAGTCTTCCCTTTTAACAAAGGAGTCAACACAAGATTTTTCATTATTTTACTGATTCTCAATAATTGTGTAACTATCACCAAGTAACCATAACCAACTAGTACCAACTCTTGAAGATAGTAAAAAACAAGAGAGGACACAATGGATATTTGATGTTTTTAACTCTTGAAATAAATAATATAAGAGAAGTTTCAAAACTGAGCAGAGTACCAAAAGAAACGAAGTGAGTCTAGGAAATATGAAACGTCTAAAGAAGCATAACAAAGAACTGAAAATCACAAAATTAAGCAGCCTGTTGACTAGCAAGCCTCTTCCTGGCCTCCTCGATGATAGTCAGCTTGATACCTTTGCCCTTGGGAAGAGACACCCATGGCTTTGTTCCTTTGCCAATGGTGTACACATTACCCAACCTTGTTGCAAACTCATGTCCTGTTGAATCTTGGATGTGGATTGTCTCAAAGCTTCCCTTATGCTTCTCACGGTTTTTAATCACACCAACACGCCCTCTGTTTCTACCTCCTGTAACCATCACAACATTGCCAACATCAAACTTGATGAACTCGACAATCTTGTTGGCCTCAAGGTCGAGCTTGATGGTGTCATTAGGCTTGATGAGCGGGTCAGGGTAACGGATGGTGCGACCATCGTAAGTGTTCAGGTAAGGAATGCCTTTCTGTCCAAACTGGATAGATCGAACCTTGCAAAGTTTGAACTGTACAAATAGAAGACATAATGTTAGAACACAACATATCCCCATCATGTCAAGTATCACTCTAAAAGACAACTAAACAATGACAAGAGGAGAACAAACCTTTGCTTCCTCATCCTTGATGGAGTGGAGACGGAAACGTCCCTTGGTATCATAGAGAAGACGGAAGTTCTCATTGGTCTTGGGGATAGACACAACATCCATGAAACCAGCAGGGTAGGTCTTGTCCGTCCTGACTTTCCCATCAACTTGGATATGCCTTTGCATCAAGATTGAAATCACTTCACGGTAGGTAAGAGCATACTTCAACCTGTTCCTGATGATAAGGACGAGGGGAAGGCACTCCCTTGACTTATGTGGTCCAGAAGACGGCTTTGGGGCCTGTGTGGAACCAGAAATGAACATACTTATTCAAACAAACCCAAGAGATATATATAAAATTGAATCAAAACTGAGACAAGAAGAGAGAGAGTAAAAGACATACAAATGCACCACCAAGTTTGTCAAGCATCCAATGCTTAGGCGCATTAAGCCTCTTCAGATGCTTCTTCAAACCCCTCGCCTGTAAAATTTAACAAAATAAATGTTAAGAGATGTTATTATTAAGGAAATCTCTACTGCTATGTATATCATCATCATGACCTAAATCAGCGACACATTTGAGATCTAATGAGCTCAGATCTAAGGAGAATCACCATGATGCATATAATATTCACAAGTTATCGAATCAATCAAATTGCTAACAAAACCCATTCTCTAAGTCACTCTAACACAAACCCACCAGAAACGAGAGTCGAGTTAAGGAACTATCTAGATGTAAACAATCACTAAGCTCAGAAGAAAGAGATAGAGATTAGAGGATGACGAACCATGTTTTGAGTTTTGCAAGCGTAGCTCCGATCCGAACTACCTGTTGTTTTCTTAGAAACAGCTCCGAACCACTTGAGAGAAAAAGTGAGAGCACGTACAAAACCCTAATTGGCCATTTATATACCCTCTTCCAACTCCATGATGTTAGGGTATTATGGGCTTATTAAGTGAGAGGCCCATTTATATATATGGGTAGAGATTTGTTGTGGGTAAAAAAATATCCAGCCAGGCCCAAACTCGAAACGAGCGTGGCCATAAAAAAACTAAATTCAAATACTGAACGGGTTCTGGGATTTATGGGTTAAATGTTAAAACCTTCATGTGTTCCGGAATTATCCGTCAGTATCTATTTATTTTCTGTATTTTGCATTAGATATTTATACTCGGTGTCATACGTATTTAAATTTTTTTCTTCTAGTATCATATATACTAATATTATGAATTGTACATATAATCATGTATTTTATATTTTATATAAACAACTTTATTTGTTACCCTTAATTGATTTTAATTCTCTACTTTCACCAAAGTTTTTAACAAATTTGTAAACCCAATATCCACTCAAACATTAATAATTTAAAAGATTATACAAATCAGAGTTTCATCAAAGTTTCGCTCAAGCATTGGTGTCTAGTTTTTTTATATAATAAATTTACAATAGTAATCACAAAATCAATATAATTTCCAAAAAGTTAAACCCACTTCCTGTCTTTCTTAAAGAAAAAATAACACTCAAAATTGTAAAGCTAAGTTTTGATATCTAATATTTATAGTTATCATATTTGTAAAATTTAAAATTATGATTTCATATCATCTTTGTGTGATCATATTTCCAAATCATTATTTTCATCAAACCATCAAGATCTAAAAACGTTTTAGTTGATTTTTGACAGGCACAAGAACCATGTCTAACTTTATTCATAACTAAGTCTTCAATCAATTATAACATTCTCAATACATCGATATTGGTATGAAAATCATAGATCATATCATGATATAACTATAGAAGTGAGTAGTTTGGATGAGAATTAAAAAAGAGTAGTAGGAGTGGAGCAAGTCTTCGAACAAGGTTCCATACAATCTGCGTCATTGCCACATTTGGTGTTACAATTTGTGGAGCATATAGCGATCTTGCCTTGTTTTGCCTTTATTGCTTTGTATCAACAAAAATTAAGTCCACGTATATATATCAGTATAATATGTTTAATCAAATATTAAGTAAGGAAATAATTTAAGAGGAATATATATGGAGTACTTACTTGAGAGACGGTGGTGAAGGAGGGCGTTGGTCGGGATCACAAACGGCAAAACAGTGGTCCTGACACTGGTAATTATCTTTACCGCATTTGATCATGCAATTTTTGTAACACAATTTCCACAGATGCTCTTTTATTGTTTCATGAGAAGCCATTCCATTACATGCTTTTAGAGGACATCCAATCATTATCAATGCCACCATCACCATCACCATCATACACATTTTTCCTGCCATTTTCTCTTACAAACAGATACAAAACTCAAAAGTAATATTGATATTCGTTGTTTGTTCTTTGATATATGTGAATGCGATGGAGGAGAGTTTATATATTTCGAAATATTCTTTTTATTTCTAGTCTTTGCGTTATAATAACGAACGTTTTTTTTGTTTAAATTGCAATTAATAGCTTTGACTTATTCTTCTTACGCCATTTTGGAAACAAACTGGGATTATTTCTTTCCAAGATATATCAAAAATCCCATCATTTCTTAGTGAGGACGATTTCGAAGGACGTTGCACTTTATTTTTTAATTTCAATTATTTGTTTCCTTTATTATTACAACATTTAGTTGTTTTCTTAAATTTAAATATATGTTTCCTTTTGTATTTTCTCATTTACCTCCGCGAATCCCCAGCTTAAATATATTCCTTTTTTTTGGTAATGTATTTCTATGTGTTTTGGTGTCTGTTAAGATATATGCATTGACCATAAAATAAAATAATTAAAGGAAAAAAAAAATTAGTCACCCAAATCTTTCGCTTATTAATTAGCTTGTATTCTCGACCGGGTCTACTACATGTGTGTGTGTACCCGAAGTAAATTTCTCTATTTATTACTTTTCCAATTTTCACATATGATACGGGTATATGTATATCAATGGCAATGCGGTTCCACCTAAACCCTTTTATTTTCTTGGAAAGTAAAACCTAAGAACGTTAAAGAGTTAAAGCAAAACTCACAGACTAATGTCACAAAAATGTATATCCTCAGCTATTGTATTAGCAAGGAGATTGGCACAAGGGGCAGAGTTTCTTATTAGACGTGTAGAACCACTTGTCTAAACATGCTTTGTGAAACTTGTACTTGCAAGTCACGCAAGCTCGCCTTGGAAGGCTGTGATTCCCTATGTGTATCACACTGTAACATATCGGGCAGTCTTCTACTCCTTCAAATTCCTTGTCCGAATTTCGCTTCCATATCCTTATCGCCTCCGCCAGAGCCCCATTCTGCTTTCAGTAACAACACATTAGAAAAAGAAGAAGAAGAAAAACATTCAATCAAGACAGGCACTCAATTTGGGCTTAGATGGAGAGGACAAGATTAATCATATATGGTCTACATGATGGAACTGGAGATATCATTCAGGTTAACAAAGATCGATATGACTCATAAAGTACAGTACCTGATGACGAACAAACATTTGCATAGACATCAACCACTTCCTCTGCTTCGCTTCGCTTATTCCAATACTTTTTGCGCAATTAACGTCAACAGGCTTGAGTGGGTAAGAAACTGGAAGCCGGATCACGAGATCCATCCCCGTTTCATCCTTCGTATATGTAGCAACTACCTCATTTGCCGCTTTACTTATGCTGACTGAAAAGCTCTCATCATTAAAGTCTGCCTTCTTTATCTGCGGCTCACATAAACAATGAACAGAATATTTGCAAATGCATTAGTGGATCTTCACTGCAACTCTCAGAGATGAGAAAAGGTTTTTTATTGTACATACCTGAGACAGTTCGTTCTTGATTAGAGATGGGCTGCACCACGTTCTTGTAAATGCTTCAATAAGAGATGATGCAGAACGGTCACGCATTTCGCTAAACCATTCTCTAACATAAGCTGGAAGGACACGTAACATCAGACCATATATCGCCCCAGCAAGCGAAGCCATCTTTCCAGTTTCAATAGGCCAAAGTGATTCAACCGTTGACAGGGACGAACCCGTAATAATCGCACGAGTGGCTGCTGAAGCTACCACAGATAACTCAGACGGAATATCCCCATCTTTTTTCTTCAAGCTCTGTCCCATGTATAATTCTAGAGGAATGTGCTGAAAAAGACTATCTAATATCAACGGATTTGCAGTTTTTTCTATATATTGCACCAGTCTCTCTCGTCCTTGGGTTAGTGAAGGTAAAGAGTTAACATTGGAGAGTAACAAAGACCACGCCAGGAACGTTTGCACCTGCCATTAAAAGTGATTAAACAGTGAATGACTTGCCCAAAGAGGGAAAATAAACCAAATAAAGCTTTTGAAAAGTAAGAATTACCCTTTCTGGCGCAGTCAAGTCCGTATCAAGAAGTTCATGATCTAACTTCTCAACCATACAAGATACTTCATCTCTTAGCAGTAGCTTGTCTTCAGATGGTAAACCAGCATTGCTTGAGTCCTGATCATTGAGAGACTCATCATTCAGTGGTGCATTCAAATCAGCAACTATGGCCAGCCTGGAAATAGGTTCGGTAGACAAAACAGTGTATGCAGCAAGTTGCAATGACGGGATTGGATTGGAAGAGAACATTATTGCATACAAAGAGCTTATAGATCCTCTGCTTAGTCCCCAGAATTCCACTGCTCTGACAGCTCTATCTCTTGCGCGTGGAGAAGAGTCTACTACAAGGTGAGCTACCAGCTCCCAGAACTGCAGATGATCAACTCGAAATGAAGCAACAATAGATGCTGCCTCTGGGGAATATGAAGCAGCAATAGCCTCAGTAAGACCCGTGCAGAAGAAAAGACGCAGAACACCTTCAAGTATTCGATCTTTAACAGGATCCCATGTTTCATCTGCCAAGGATTTCAGATTGTCTTCACCTTCAACAGATTTATGGTTTACTAACGCATTAAGCAACGAAAATGCTGAGAGAGCATTCTGAGCACTGTTTATAGAAGGATCAGAGATAAAAACTATATGCCCAAGTCCTTCAAGGGTATCATTCTCCTTCTCCTTCTCCATGGAAGAAACACCACTAATGAAGTCGTTGACGTTCTCGGAAGTTTCCTCCATCACAACTACTGCAGATTGAATCAGACGCTTCAGATTAGAAAAGACAAAATCCCAATCATCCTCGTTAAAATCGTTTCCACAGTAACTAACTGCAATCATAATTAGTCTTGCGAGCAGAATTTGCACAGCTGGAAGTTGGGTAACTACAGTTGATGCACCAGGATCTTGCTTTTGTTTGCGGAACAAGTCAAGCAGGAGCGTTCTCTCTTCAGTGCTCAGATGCCTCTGTAGTTCCTTTGCTTCTTCAGCTTTATCACTTACGGGATAACAAGAGATAACAAGCTGAAACCAATCCTGTATATCTGATAAAGACGGGGGAAAACAATAATGAGCTAGGCATGCAAAGTAAAAGATAAACAACAAAACCTTAGTCTTAAATTGCTCCCTAGACTGTCCATCTGATGCCAACTATGACCACTTCTCAGATGAGGACTCAGGACTATCACTAAGTCAATGTTATTTCATAAGTAAATATACTTGTTCTACATCCACACCCGAGCCTAATCCTCATTTAAATCTAAGCATTGTTCATAGGTTCAAGATGAGACTACAAGCACCACTTTCAAAAAAAATAAAAAATTAATCGGTCTTTACCTTCCCCACTTTGCCAGAGCACCAGAGGAGGAAACGACAAAGACCTCTCCAGCCAATTTCTAAGCAAAACTTCCAGTGGTAGCAGAGTATCTTTACCAGAACCACCAGATTTTACTTTTGTACGTAATGGTGAGATTATTATGCTCATAATGTAAGGAATAATTCTCAAACAGTTTTTGCTTGTCTCTTCCCCTATGAAGAGTTTATCTGTGATCATTTTGAAAGCAGCCATGGCTTCTTCTTCTCCCCAAAGGTCCTCCTTGAACAAAATGTGAAGGAATGACACTAGAGCCCTCAAAAATGGTTCAACGACGTCCACTATGTTATTATTAAAGTCAACCCACATGTTCCCTAAGCCCTCTTCCTCATCCTTTACATGCACAAGAGCACCGTTGAGTAGAATGTCAAAAATGGAATTTAGTAAACCTCCACTCGATGGTTCATCCTTACAAAATGATACAAGATTTGGCAGGAAAGAAGTCTGAACTTTACCCCCTGGCCACTCCCACGTGCAGAGTATTTCTACGGAAAGCCAAGCTTGAGAGGCAAACCCATGATCTTTGTGGCCAACAATAAATCGGTGAATTCCCAATTTCATGATCAGGCTGTCAATGAAAGAAACATATCTTTGACTTTTCGATTTCCTCAATTCGCACAACTGAACAGGCATACCATGGGTATCTATGCTAGCTGACGAGCTGGGGCTGACCCAAATAGGCCACGCATCACTCTCAAGCAGGAGCAGGCCACAGATATTCTCTTCATCGCTTTGATCCAATGAGAGATATTCTAACACTTCGGTCATCCTTGAAGCACACAATAATGTAAGTTCAAAAGGTTGCAGATCATCCTCAAGTAGGACAACTGACCTCAGGAACTGAGCCAAAGTGCTTGCTGAACTCTTCCGGACATCATAGTTTATAGATTTCCAGAATTGATTATCCATCTTAGAGCAAACGGCATGAACATAATCACACACAAAATTCCGATCCTTTCTCTTCTCTTTGGACTCAGATAGCGTATTGTCCACTAGTGATGTCATTCTATTCTCTAAGTCAATGATAAAAATAGAAGACAATACAGTTGTAAGTAGGGTTGCGTCCTGACTCAGAGACTTCAAACTGAAGAAACTACCATCAATAACTTCAGCTGCAAACTTAGCAACCACGATCACATCTACAGAACTGCTCGAATCAAACGCTATAGCCTCGACAATAAGAGACGAACATGTATCATTGACTGAACATAATGGTGACTGTTTGATAAAAGATAGCAGTTTTTCGAGGATCCCTCTATATATCAAGACCAACGAGCTTCTTGACACAAAAGAAATACTGCTGTCTTGGGTTGAACCACCCAGAACTGAACTGCATACAAAAAAAATATAGAATAAGAACTGGGAACAAGCAATCAAGCAACATAAAAGACTTGACTGAGATATATAAATGCAAAATATTGATACTATTTATAGATATATTGACTAACTTACCACAGGAACTGAACAGCAGAAGTTGTAGTCGCTGAGGAGGAATGGACAAGACTTATAGCAGTTGATTCTATGAGTGTATGGTGCCAATGTTCTGGCCGAGAACCTATTCTTTGATTCAACTCCTGTCCAGAACTTCTTTTTGTAATTTCATCCCTTGCCTTCTCTAAAAGCATTTTCATAGCAGCCAGGTTATTGAAGCCCTGATGTTGTTGATTAAATACATAAGAAATGACATCACTCCACTGCTGAGTGAAACATTCATCATCAAGCAATGAAAATAGGAGATCTTGTCTAGCTGCAGTCGAAGAGTCATATCCATCCATACACCAAGGAATAAAAATTTCTTGAAAAACTTTAATAAGCTTCTCCGGGCTCATATTCTTCTCTTTTTCAACAGAGAGAAGGGTAGAAGTCTCTATATCATCAATTAGCACTGGAACTACCTTTCTTGGTCCAAACACCGATACTGAAACTGACAAAAGCTTCACACCATCTAACAATTCCTGAAAAGATAAATACAGCCACACAGGTTAGTCAAGTAAAAACATCATATGATCTACTATGAAAAAACGGGGTAACAAAACGTGGACGATAACTTACAGATGATCTTATCCACGGGAAAGCCTTGGACAGCAGTGGCCCCATAAATTGATGCAAGGGCCAGCTCTCACCTTCCAAAACTGAATATCTCTCCAATAACAAGAGAAAATCAATCATTTTTCTCATGCTTCCCGCAACTATCTCTAAATCTCCCTGCTGAAGCATATTCAAGAAGCTCTCTTGAACAGCTTTACAGAAAAAAGACAGCAGGTTCTGTTCAAGTAAATTAATCCCTGATAGAATTTCTAAGATGCATCTTCCTAGCTCTTGCAGATAACTAACTGAATTACCCATGCCAAGATTTTCAGCTGACTTCCTCTGATTAGGTGGAATGCTGCCCTTAGATAGTTCAGTGAAGTCCGCCCATAGAATCTTCACTAGGACTTTATCAATTAGATCAACCTGGAGATCATGAATAGAATTGGGAACATCGCAATACCTTGAAGCATTACGTAATCCCCAGAGGAAACATTCAGTGGTTGCCCGAAGAAGTGATAACTGATCCGTACTTGATGATTCACACATACTCCTTCCAGCCAATAAGTTTTTGAAAAAATTCACAAAGAACTTATCACTTTCTACAGATTGTGCTGGCATAACTTCGAGGAACAATATCAGTGCAGGATAAGAAACCTGTGGGGATCCATAGCACCCGTTCCTCAGAAACTGCCATAAATGATTTAGAACAGATTTATGAACATTTAAGTAGACCCAACTCTGAGGAAATTTTTTAGAGAACAGCAAGACAGCCTCCCACATTGATGAGTGGCAGGTTGGATTATTTTCTCGAAAAACACCAAGCAGAGCTGGTGCAAGACTTCGGACGTCGCCTTCGCCAAAGACTTCAGGAACATTTTTAATGAAGCTGCTTAACAAAGAATAAGTCGCTGACCGAATACTAGGGCTTTCAGATTTTAGAAAGTTCAGAAAGCATTTATGGGAAGAGAACATCTTCTCAGCTGAGGAGGTTGCTACTGCCCTAGCCTTTGAGGCAAGTTTTGATTCAGAATTAATGTTTGCAGAGCCAGTATTATCGGGTTCGCGGAGCAAAATATCTAGAAGTGTAGCCAACCCCACCAGAGATGACGATATCATCTGAAAACAATGGAAATAAGACATGGTAAACGAAAACCCAAAGAAGGAAAAACTTCACCATAGCAAGAAGAATCACCGAGATGAAGTACCTGCTGGTACATTTCTTCTAATTCATCTGAAGCAAGTGATTTATCAGATAAATTTTGAGGTGTAAGTTTGAGATTTTCCTCCAGATAAGCAAAAATCTCAGCTGAACATAAATTCAAGGCGTGCAATCTCTTTTCCTGGGCAGGGAATGCTGCCTGTTTAAACAATAGACAGCTAATTGAAATTCTGAATATTGATGCTATAACAAAGTGCCCCCTGAGCAGAACTAAAAGGTTACTGGTCTAATAAAACGACAATAGAGTTTATAATAGAAAGCGGGGCATTCAAACATAAAGTAAAATAACCTCCACCAAGAAAACTGAATTACCAAACGAGGAGCCAACCTGGAAAGACGACTTTGCTGCTTGAGAAACTTCAGATGCCAAATCAAATTGCGAAAACCACCAGGGCCCCATTATAGACTTTAGATGAGGAGCTATATCTCTCCTGAGTAACACAAAGAAACAAAGAATTAATACAGAATCAGATAATAGTGGGAGAAAACATAGAATAGAAGTATGGCATACATGCTAAGACAATATCATCAAGACATAGTTCCTACATGACACGCTCAATATAGACAAGCTTCTACAGCACTTAGCAAACGAATCATTCCAACAAAATATTGATGATAATTTTGATATTGATGTTAGGATAACCTCAAAGCTAAATCATATCACTCATGACACAAGAAAACTACATATATCCAGGTGAATGATACTAAAAGAAGAAGAAGTAAATGAGGCACTGCATCACGGCAAGAAAAAGGGCATGCATTAGAAAATTGAGAGTCAAACCCGGCACCAGTGACAACATTAGTCATGACGTCATGAGTAGCTCGCCGAACATCTCGACTGTAGTCCAGTATCAGCTTCTTGTACTCAAATGTCTGGACAAGTAAGAAAATATGAAAAATATAGTCAACCATATGTGGAAAATGAGCAACCAAATGCACTGAAAACGTAGGAAATATAGTGATCAACATTCTGCAAGACAAAGACTAATTAGAGGTAATTCTATCAGTGAGAGTCATATTCCCAATGCTGATTAGCCTATCTTCAACATCTAATCTAATACAACTTCTGAAGCTACAGTTTTTCTTCTGTCTAAACATCTAATTAGAGGTAATTCTATCGGTGAGAGTCATATTCCCAATGCTGATTAGCCTATCTTCAACATCTAATCTAATACAGCTTCTGAAGCTACAGTTTTTCTTCTGTCTAAACATTACCCATTGTGGGATTATTGGCAAAAGTTCCTTCCCTTGCTTCTGCTTAACCAGTTCTGATAGGGAAGCAAGAGCTTTAATCTGTAAAAGGGTTGAAACAAACAAATCACAATCAAGAACAGCTCTTGTAGTCGATTGGATAATCAGAGAAGCCATTACCTTTGTTGTAGGATCCTTCCTTGAAAGCCTTTGCAAGTGTTGGGCAACCTCACTATCCAAATCCTACAATCCATTAAAAAAGATGAGAGATTGGCAAACACACAAGTAAGCAGACGGGAGAAACATACCAAGAAGGAAGCAGAGTCTTCGTTTGACAGAGAAGTTTGGAATCTAGAGCTACCGACATAGCCCCCAAAACCTACGGCGGCTGCAGAGCCAGACGGCAACAGAGAAGCTGCCAAGCTGTTCAGAAGAAGCTCAATTCAGTACCGAACCAACGAAGCATAGACTCAAAAAACAAAAGATAAAGTCGGAAGAAATTAAACGTTAAGAAGAGATTAAAGGAACAAATATGACCTGCTGCTAGATGGACGTGCTTTGCTTCTTGCAGCATCTCCTTTGGGTTTGCCCATCTCCTTCTCTACTCTAGACAGAAAAGCTTCAGATGGGTCTGATCGGTCTAGCAAAGGAGTAAACAGGTGGAAGTCAAGAGTCGGAGCGGGAAGGCGGTGGCGATTCAGTCGTCGCCGTCGTAGAAAGAGGTAAAGAGAATTTGTCGGATATTACCCACCAATAATGGGCCATTAGTATTGGATTTGCTTAATTTAGGCCCAATTATTTATGGCCCAACTAAGAGGAAGGTCGCGTTTATAAATATTCACAAAAGTTCCTCTATATTTTAGTTTGTTCCTTATCAGACCCAGATTTTCAAATATCAATAATTTGAGTGGATGAGGGTGTGAATTATTCCGTAGTCACTAATTCTGTTTCTTATTTAAATATGAAATCATGTCAAAATATAACATCAATTCGATTATGTACATTTTGAATTTAGTAGTATATATCATCATTTGTACTATTCATGATGAAAGTTTCACAAAGTGAGAAATTCCCAAATATAAAAGGTTTACAGAGTCTCTATATACCAAAAGAACTCTATAATCTAATCTGTTGAGCCTACTACACTATCCTATAAAAGGTTTACAAATTTCATAAATATCTTTTATGATCCGAAAAAACAAAATTACTCATTATACCAACGCTAGAAAAGAAAATGTCAATTCTACATACCAACTCTAAAAAAAACCCATATTAAAGGTTCACAAACAATATAGAATTATTTTCTTGAAGAACTGTCGTATAGTTATCATCTTTCTTTCTTTTTTGGTATCAACTATAATTATTATCTTTCATCAACAACAACAACAAAAACTCTATATAGAGAGGTTCACGAAAAGAAAAAGTTATTCCTAAAAAGCGGACATAGCAAAATTACAAGATTTAACAAAAACAAATACAATATTTGTGGTTCAGTTTTCAACAATCCACGTGAATAATTAAATATGTACGTTTTCTTATATTTTTGAAGAGGATGATTGTAGATTAGGGTTACTGTGGGTGATAGACAATTCGATCGAATAATAGTATGTTCTGTTAACTACCTCTCACTATCGCTTTAAAATAAACGAAAAGAAGAAAGAAAAAAAACTTTGTCTCCCAATTTTGAAATTCAACTTCTTATGCAAGCCACACACTAATTATCCCATGTGACTTAGTCGGAAATCTAAGGCGTGTTTATTTAGTTTTGAATACGTAGATCAGCTATCAACGATACTCTTTAGGGTTTTGGCGTTCTAGACTTCTAGTTCTCATCCAATTAAAATTTGAACAGCATGTCATATAGTTGCCCTTGCCCCATATTCCATGACCAGTATTTTTTTTCTTCTTTGTGTGGGTGTGCGTAGCGGATAAAACTTATACTAGCTTACAATAATTAATTAAAGTCAGAGCACAAAATCGTTAATTAGGTTAAATATTACTAGCGATTCTAACGGATAAAATCATTTAAGGTGGTGTTTAAGCCTCTTTTCTGTATATATAATATATGTGTTTGGTAAGTATAATAGCAATAACAAAAAATTTGCAGGAGTAAACTAGTTGTGAACATGATTTATTTGAAAAATAAACAAACTAATCTTAGGGGTACGCTTTCTTTTGAAAATATATAAAACTTCATGAAAGTGGAAATTGAAAGGTGAGAAAGACTGATATTTATGAGAATGTCGTTGGTGGTTGCATGCATTGATAGGTAAGCTGTTTCTACCTATCTCATCCTCCCCAATTATACGATCATCACTAGCTCTGCCCACACTCTCTCGATCATTTCCTTTCGTGTTCACAAATTATTTGAAGGGAAATAATTAAACGAAGTTGGAAGATACCAATGTCAAAAACCGAGATCGATCGGAATCCCTCACTGACATGAAGACTGTATAAGGATCTGGAATATATTTTAGAATGTGTTATTATGTCTTTAATATTTTGGTCAAAGATGTGTCTGTCTTAATTTAGAATTCTTTACGTTTATATAAAGATAGTGCATGAATATATTTAAAAGTGCAACACATTTTTTAAAAAAAAAATCAAGTGTAACACATTTATTTCATATAATGTGTTATGTTATTAAATATTAGTATCATCAACTTATCATGGATTCATATAACCAATACACGTCAGCCAAACCTATTAGGCTATTACATATCATGGTATTATATTGATATTAATTTAGATGTTTTATGTTCCCATCAGTCATCGACTTATCATATAGTATCAAAATTTGATCTATAACACAAGCCCCAAAATTGGACGTCGCTTCTCTTTATATTACGGTAGATACCATTTTTATTTACGATGTACGCTTCATATACCTTAAATTAATAACGTATATATTATATATATGTATATAGCAATGTTGATACGGCTATTGACATGCATATAATAAAGTATGGGCAGATAAAAACGTGTGTTATATCTATTGATAGAACTAGCTTAGCTTTACGAGGACTAGAGACTAGAGAGTAGAGAGTTTAACTTTTATATAGATGATAAACAACAAAAATGTTCTTAAAGAAAAGGAAAACGCGAACAATAATGTGGTAGTCTGGTAGAGCCGTAGAGGTGACGTGAGGATTTTGGCACAGTAAATAAAAAAACACCTACGTGGAAGTAAACCTCTATAAAAGCAATCAGCCTCGGGATTGCTTCTTGATCCCTCGTAACTCCTATAGAAAAACAGAAGTAAAACAAAAATAAAATAAAAACACAAAGATGGAGTGCTATGAGCAGAGTCGTCAGAGAGCTGCGTTCGTTGTGCTGTTGTTTATCGTTATGTTGGGATCCCAGGCACAGGCCCAACTACGCACTGACTTCTATTCGGACAGCTGTCCATCACTGCTCCCTACGGTGAGGCGGGTGGTGCAGCGAGAGGTGGCCAAAGAGCGTCGGATAGCTGCTTCCCTCCTCCGACTATTCTTCCATGATTGCTTCGTCAACGTAGGTCTTCTTTTCGTTTTTTTTTTTTATATATTGTTTTTTTGTTAATAAAAGAAAGGAAGCGTACGCTTGCCATGTCTACATGTATTTTCGTTAATTAGAATGCTAACATTGTTGTAAACTGAAACAAAAATGGCAGGGCTGTGATGCGTCAATATTATTGGATGATACACGTTCATTCCTCGGAGAAAAGACGGCTGGACCTAACAATAATTCCGTTCGAGGATATGAAGTCATCGACGCAATCAAATCAAGGGTTGAGAGACTCTGCCCAGGCGTGGTGTCATGCGCTGACATCCTGGCAATCACGGCTCGGGACTCGGTCCTTCTAGTTAGTACCTCTCTCTGCCCGTACTCTTTTACATATAAATATATATATGGCCATTTATTTTAACTTGCGCAAGTGGAACTTTTGAATATCTCTGATTTTCATTTGTAAAACTATTTCAAGAGTAATTTATGCAAATTTGGCCCTTAATTTTATTTTCAGAAAGTTTTAATACATCAACTTCTGTTTAACGATTTTTTACACATGGTCTTCAAATAGTTTGAACGGTCAAGCTCTCGTGTACGTGTACCACTATTTGGTCTTGCCACTGGATCGTTGCGGGTTTTCAAATTTTAGAAATTTTCAATTAGGTAGAAAATATTTTACATTCGTATCACATTATTGTTTGACAGATTCGTATATAGTGTATGCAAACCTATATCTTCAATCCATATATGATCTTACTTACATCTTTTTTTTTTGGACGACGATTTGTGACTAAAATTTTGAAGAATTGTTTTGTAAAGAATCTTACTTACACCTTTTGAACTAAGCAGATGGGTGGCCGCGGCTGGAGCGTAAAACTAGGGAGACGTGATTCTATCACGGCGAGCTTCTCCACTGCTAACTCCGGCGTCCTGCCACCTCCAACCTCTACTCTTGATAACCTTATTAACCTTTTCCGAGCAAACGGTTTATCCCCACGCGACATGGTGGCGCTCTCCGGGGCTCACACCATTGGGCAAGCCAGGTGCGTCACCTTCAGGAGCCGGATATATAACTCAACAAACATCGACCTTTCATTTGCCTTATCCAGACGGAGGAGCTGCCCTGCGGCAACTGGCTCCGGCGATAACAACGCCGCCATTCTCGATCTCCGCACACCTGAAAAGTTCGACGGCAGCTACTTCATGCAGCTTGTCAACCACAGGGGACTTCTCACATCAGATCAGGTCTTGTTCAACGGAGGTTCCACCGACTCGATCGTCGTATCCTACAGCCGGAGTGTCCAAGCATTCTACAGAGATTTTGTAGCGGCGATGATAAAAATGGGCGACATCAGCCCACTCACCGGGTCCAATGGACAGATCCGTCGCAGCTGTCGCAGGCCCAACTAAAATAGTCTCTACTATTAAGCCCATAATAATCTCTTAGTGAACTGTTTTTTTCTTATTTTAATGTGCATCATTCTGATGTTATTGCGATATGTCAATTAATTAAACCGGAAATATCTATTGTTTAATCGATATAATATATAATATAATTAAGTAACAGATCAATAGAGGTAAACGAGTTTAATCGTATTCACTATTCAATTTAAATTTCGCCGAGATTTGAGTTCTTTTGACGAATGTTCTCTCCCAATCTAATATCTATTGTTCTCCTAAACCATAATATTCCATGTTACCCATATCTATGAGATATGGCTCAACCTCTCAAGTCACCCATTTCGCTTATTTAAGGCCCATTTGTTTATGGCCCAATAAGAGGAAGGGCCCCTTTTATAAAAATTCACAAAAAGTTCCTCTATATATTAGTTTGTTTATTATCAGCCCACGATTTTTGTAAATTCGATAATTTGACTAGATGAGCTAGTATGATCATTGACCACCATACGACTTGTGTAACTGTGTTATTCCGTAGTCATATTATATATCACCATTTCTTACAAGATTCTATCATATATACAAAATTACATATTATAGTCTACCGTAAAATGTAAATGACCATTCATTATTCACGACGGACTATTTTATATATTGTTAACAAATGAATCACCTAATTTTCTAGAAAGAGTACGATACAATGACGAACCACATTCATAATCAACAATAATTTACCTTTTGTATCTCCACATAAATTGATCATCGTAACTCTTATTTTTTGTCGATCTATGTTTAACTGTTGAAGTTCATGATAGGACTCATGAAAGCCGTGAATTATAAATTAATGTGTAAATTTTGTTTTAAAGAGACATATGCATTCTTACTATATAGTATATACACACATCACACTTGAATAATAAATGTATAGTGTTTTTATTTGACAAAGGAAAAAAATGTATAGTGTTTAAATTAAACATTTGAAATTCTCAAATAATTGTGCTTTTGATGGTCTAATTGAAGTCCGCTGTTATAACTTATAAACATAATGTTTCTGGTCTCACTGCATGTATATCAGTAGATATGTGTACGCTTTGAGTTGAAATTGGTCTGGACGCATTCACAATCACATCATATTACTTTGACAACTCTTTAATTTGTTCGGTCGCTTTTGGATTATTGGCACCCTTTTGATTCTTTTCCCACATATTACCACCCTTGTATACTGTTATACTGTGTCAAGAAAAGAAAAAAGAGTAATGTTATACATAAGCTATGCTATAAGTAGGCCTAATTACATTATTGTTATGTTGGTGATATATATATGTAGTAACACCCATATATATATATATATATATATATATATATATAAAGAAATAAACTGTTTGAAATTGATATTACGATATACATGACATTAAAATGACTGGAGAGAAAGAAGTGGTCTAATAGGGTTTGTGTTGATAAGTCGTGATTTGATAACATGTCGTGTTTTACCCAGGTCCCACAATTCTCCTCGCTCTCTTCTACTTAATTATTAATCTTTTACCAATATGTTCCATTAATTAGTCTAGTGGTACGTACGTGTAGGAGAACTTTCGATTCTAATGGGATTAATTCCCGACGGAAAGTATCGTCACGGCCGGTGAACACTTTTGGTCTGTATATGAGTTTAATATACATCATCATTCAGATGTTATTGCGAGTTTGCGACACGCCGACACGTTAATTAATTAGAATCGAATTCGAAACACATCAAAACCAACAAAGAAAAGTACATACAATATACTAAGTAGCAAATTAAGAGAGACTAAACAGGTTTAGAGTTTGCCGAGATTTAAAGAATGTTTCTCTACCAATATACATGTTGTTTTCCAAAGCCATAATATCCCATGTTACCACTATGGGCTCAAGTCACTCTAAATTATCAAACACAGAAAAAAAGTCACTCAATCCTAAAAAAGTGGACCTCACTTCATTGAAATTGAAAAGAAAAAATAATTAACAAACTCGATCGATCAACTAACAGAATTAAAACAAACACTCCAGCAAAAGTTAATAATCAAACAAAAGTGGACCTCGATTAATCTCAAACAAAAACCCTTCACGTAAATTAAATACTATATATATATATATATATATATATATATATATATATATATAT
>Ga0041059_1000337_pt1 | contig 34101 bp, 32 predicted proteins | sample AraColnosormetaG_FD_56232 | JGI IMG/M metagenome (GOLD analysis project Ga0041059, IMG submission 56232) | Arabidopsis roots microbial communities from North Carolina, USA - Col MF nosort | ecosystem: Host-associated > Plants > Roots > Unclassified | place: USA: North Carolina | collected...
CTGCCAAGTATAAAATACCTAAGATCATGTACTAGGTGGCGTTCCGGACATACATGCATTAAGATTAAACTCAACTAGAAAGAATAGTGTAAACGATCAAACAAAGCCATAGAAACCACCAGCCTAAACTTGATCTAAAGTCCCCATGAATGCCCTTCGAAACCCCCTAAAACGTAACTAGAGATCTACTCACACATACTCAAAAAACGCAACATCATATGAATAAAAAATGCATAAAAAGAATATGGGTATGAAAAGGGTTTAAGGATCTTCTCTGGAAATCCAAAGCTTGATAAATCTTCTTCCTTTTACAAGTAGAGAATAGAGAATAGAAGAGAAAAGAGAAAAACAATGAAGAACTAGAAGAGGACGACTTTGAGGCGGTGAGAGGCGCAAGGGGCAGCCTAATTTTGTGGGGTGGTGATTAGGGTTTCCCCTAATCTTAGTATTTATAGGGCTTCATTAGGTTAAAGGGTAGAAACGTCCTTCCATTGATTAGTAAGTGATGGGCCAAGTTCCTGGGCTTCTTAGGGAGGCTTGAAGTCGGCGGCAAGAGGAAAGGAAGGAGTGGTTGTGCACCCTAGTGGTCAGTGGAAGACTTGAGGGGACGCCCGTGTTCAAGTCTCTTCGGCCGGCGGTTTTAAATTGATCATTTCCAAAACCGCGATTCTAGAACAATTCTTCACTCTTCGGGCCATAACTATTGAACGGCGTCATGGATTGCTTCGATTTGACTTCGACGTTAATCTTGACTCTTCTGGCTTTCCAATGACACCTAGATACCTCCAGGACGAGATCGGGAAGACCTTGGCCGGATGCCAAACATCTGAGGCACATAAACTGTTTCTAAAACAGAATTTGGTCGACTTCTACTTCTTTTTGCATGAAAACTCATAATTCTTCCTTGAAGGTCAAATACTCGAAATATTCCTTGAAGTGTCCTTTAATTCTTGATTTTTCCATGGAAAACCTAATAAAAACATAGCGAAAGTGGGCGAAAATACAATGTTATCATCAATGCAGATTTAATTCTCGATTTTTTGGTCTTCTTGGTTGTTGACGAGCTTCTGGTGGTAAACATATCTTCGTCACGACATTTTGGGAACATGTATTCCAAAAACCCTGGGCATGATGTCATTAACATATGAATTGCATAATAATTATTTTGAAAGTAAGGATGACACAATGGTATATGAGAAACGTTTCATTTTTCTCCCGCTGCAATCGCGTAGGCACATGGGATATTCTCTAGATCAAACCTGCGACACAAACATTTCTTGCCTTTCAAATTAACAACGTGCAGAGATGCTCCAAATGTAACTTGTACTTGATGTGCATCTTTGTCTTGCACAATTAGCAATTTGGCGTACTCTACACGACTCTACAAAAAAATACATTGTCATTAGTTAGCTATATTTATATACATTAATGTATAAATTGTAATTGTATTTGATATACCTCTATTTTTACTGCTTTTAGCTATGATTTAGGGATAGGTCTAGAGTCTTTTGTTATTTCTAGATTCTTTTCTAGTCCTTTTCAGGTTTTTACACATTTGGGATGCATTTAGACATAATGGAGCATCCTAATGAAAAACAGAGAACGTATACCGCGATGAAATCCAGAGACCAAAAATCACGTAGGTGTCGATCGATACAACCTCTGGTGTCGAGCGACACCAATATCTGATGGCAATTCAATTTCGCGTTTCATTGAAGTTATGAAGATTTGCAGATTCAGCCCTGAACTTTCCCTTATTTTTAAAGAAAACCCATCACGTTTTAGAAACTTATATATATAGTTTTAAGGTCATTGTTTAGACCTAAGGTTTTGGGAGGCTATTCTATTTTTCTCTTCTAATCTTGGGTGTAAAATCCTGTGGAGACTCCCTTAAGAGAAGATCCTTCTAAACTCTTTTCTCTTGTTATATTCATTATTGATTTCTTATTCAAACATGTTTTGTTCTTCTATGATCATGTCTGAGTAATCCACTTGTTAGGGTTAGGGTTTCTCATTAGGGTTATAGATGATTTAGTAGATCGCCACCTGTTAGGATATCTGTAAGATTCTTCATCTTTGGTTATTCTGAATGCTAGTTCTAAAGTAGATAACTAGAACTTGATATTAAATAATAGGTATGCCCAAAAAGGTATCTTTTACTAGAACTACTATTTGATGAGCCATGTTTATAGATGTGCAATAAGAATCAGCTTATCTAACTCGTTTAGCATGCATGTCTTAATATAGGGATTTGTCAAGCCAACGCTTGGAATATTTAGCCTTAGGCATAGTGAGTAACAAGGCAAACCACCGTTATTCTGTTAATAGGGTTTGAGTTTAAGAACAGTTCGATAACATGCTAACTATTACTAGATCTACTAATCATTTGTTTCCTGAGAATACCCTAAGCCTGACGTTTGTATTATCTTATTTTACTTCCATCCAATTTGCCATTGCTTGCTTTTGTTTCTTTTTATATTCTTTACCTATTTTACTTAACTTAATTCGATAGCCATTAGTCTATTGCGTGATCCGAGAACTTTTTGAATTCGATCCCTACGTGCTGCAACTGACCTCTTATTTGAGAGAGTGGTCTTAGGATTAATTTAACTTATATCAAATTTGGCGTTGTTGCCGAAGTTCTCTTTGATTCACCATTAGACTAGGCTTTTAGTTTTCATGTGACAGGGGAACTAAAAGGTGAAACACAACAAACTGCTGGTAGATATCGACAGTAGTGTCAATCGACACTGGCTGTGTGTCGATTGACACCAACATGGCAACACGACCATGACACTTGTTGACTACAACAAGCCCGATATTGTCTACTTTAATCAGTCTATGATATACCCTCCTGCATTTGGAAAGAGCTGATTTGGAGCTAAGACCTGCTTATTATATGATATGGTTTCTAGAGCAAAGTTTAGAGGTGCTCCAGATGAAGCACCACTTGATCATTTGGAAATCTTAGAAGACTTAGTTTCCTCCATCAAAGCAGACGGTCCAGCTGATTATCTACTTTGCCAGCTATTTACCCACTCTTTAATGGGTAAAGGAGCATCGTGGCTCCGACAGCTAGCACCTGATTCATTGACAAATTGGACGAACATGCACCACTTCTTCGATGAATCCATGATAGAAGCAATGCGGCTGCTGATTTCTTCATTTTCTTAAGATCCAACAGAAGGTTTAAAGGCAGCATGGATCAGATTCAAATCTTATCTTAGGGACTGTCCACAACATGGTTTCCAAGAAAGCCAGCTCATCAGCATCTTTTTCGATGAATAGATGTGATGTATCAGAAGTCATTAAACGCAACAAGTTCTTGCAACTTCATGACAAGATCTCCCAACAAAACATTGGTACTAATCAATAACGTTGTGACGAGTCTCACAACAAAGAGCCAAAGACAGTAAGCGCATGAAATTGGTTAAGGCTTCCATCATTAGCAAAGAGGAACAAGGATCTACACCATTGCTTCTCCAGCTAACACTTCTTACATCCAAGCCCACCCACCACCCGTTGTTAAGACTAAAACTGAAGCCATGCTAGAGGAATAACTCGGACAGCTAAAGACCGGCCTTTCTCAAGTGCAAACAAACATCAGGAAACTCCAGGAGTTTGCTTTTACATTGGAATCTATCAATGTTGTTAAACTGTTGAGTGGACAGCAACAACACCTCTTCGAGAGACCCTCCCGAGATGGACTAAGAGTAGCCTTACAACTGCTTGTCATACTGTTTCGATGGATTGTGAAGATGAGTTTGTGGAAGTTAAGGAGGATCGAGTTGATTTTAACATTGCAGAGGCAGCATCCCCGATGAATCATGCATTTATGGAAACAACCTTGAGCATTTATCGAGCATTTTAATAATTGAATAGTTAAGTTATTTCTGGATGGAAACAACCTCATCGGTTTTATGGTCTAGGATGGGACTTTTCAAGTTGATAATAAAGCATGCTTGCTCCTAGGATCGTTTGGGTTAAGGGGAAAACACCACTCGCCAGACAGCACTTTGCGAATAGGTTTTGTTTGCTTGTTAAGTTTCAGTAGGTCGATATTGTTGACTAACTTGGAACTTTCACATGAGAAAAAGCAAAATGAGAAAGCGAAAAAAGGATAAGGAAGCAGCAGGAACAAGTCAAACCGAGAGGGTCAATATAACCCATGAGACTTCCTCAAAGGCCAAAGAAGTGCCCTAGGAGGAGGAAACAGAACCAAGGGCACCCTGACTCTAAAATCCGTGATTGTTAGACCGCGGATAATGGAAACAGAGATCAGGGAGGAAACTTGGAAGAGATCAAGGATGGGAATGATGAGGCAGAAAAAAGGCAAGGAAAACCCTACCGGAATTCCTTCCATCGGGGAAATGTGGGATGCGATGAAAACCGTGATGGCACAACTGGCCGTTCTTACCCAAACTGTCCTGCCGGCGGAACTCCAGCCAAAGTTCTGGATGGAAAGACTCAGCAGACGGTGACCAATTCTGGGAACATAGTGGGGAACTTGACAGAAGTGATCGAAATTGATACACCGATTCAGGCGGTTCGTAAAGTGGACTACCTAAGCCTGTTGGAACTTATCTCACAACTTGGGACGAAGCACTTCTTGGGTAGTTCAAATCAAATTGAGGGGAACGAGTGGAGGGCACGTTTTGTACGGAACTTTTGGTCCACTCTCTCCCTGAAGGATTACAAGAAGTACAGTGTCCATTTCTTGGAAGGTGATGCGCATAACTAGTGGCTTACAGTAAATAAATTCAAAGGTGAGCGTATCAAAACCTTCAACGGCTTTGAGGACGAGTTCAACAGGAAGTTCTTCCCATCCGAGGCATGGAACCTGTTGAGAGTTACTTCTTGGATCTTGTCCAGGGTTGCCGTACGGTCTGCAAATCCGAAGAGGAATTCAACAAACCAAGACGTTATGTGGGAAGAGAACTCGAGGACAAAGTAGCGCAAGTTTGTTGATTTCTCCGAGGCCATAGGGTAGACTTAAGGACCCATTGCTCGGTCAGTACCTTCAACATTGTCTAAGAACTGGTTGAAATGGCGACATTGATCGAGGCAAACCTCGATAAGGAGTATAGGATCCGCCCAAAGACGGGTGATAATCCAAAGAATGAAAAGACAAGATAATTCTACCAACTCGACGATAAAAGCGAATGCTGGGATGGAAAGGGGGCATGTGAGAGGTGTGGAAGTATGAGTCACAGTACCCAACATTGCTCGGGGACAGGATAAATGCAGACAAGAGTGATACCAGATCACCAAAAGTTGTGCTACCGCTGTAGTCAGACGGGGCATTACATAAGGGAATGCCCGCAGCTACAAGCGGAGGGGTCAGTTGGTGAAAAGGGAAATCGGGTAGGGAGTGAGCCATCCGGACAGGCCAAAAGAGTTGCCATGGCACCCCGCGTGTAACACCCCCGAACCATCCTAAAACTAAGAACAATTTCGGAAGAACCACGTATGGTTGGCAACCGCCAGCACACAAATCCGACTAAAGATCACCCAAGGCCAGGCCCGACCATAGAAGACCGCTCCTCGCGACCACGAGACTTAAAGGCTTTGCAACCCATACCGCGACCGCGAGTTGGGATTAGTCCGGACTAGACTACTGAGAGGATACACAAGATCTTTAAGAAAAACCAATTTCTTATTCATATAGAATGTATTAAAATACATTACCAAATACAAGTATAGGATTTTGGTACAAAAGCCAAAACTTAATTCAGTCGTACATAAAATACAAAAATACCATCTACCAAGGCAACACAAAACTAAACCATGCTTAAACTAAGGTTTACAACAAAGGTTACCTGCAAAAGAGAGTGGGGGATGAGCGCTACTCGCCCAGTAACTCCTAGCTCCCTCTAACAGGCAATAATTCCCTAACCCAAAACCCAAAATAACAAGTAGTATGCGGAAGTATAACAATATTGAAAGCATAATCTCAAGAAATCAATAAAATAAACAATCAAGCTGGTTACCATGAGTACGTCAACTAAATGGAACCACATGCAACACGCAATCAAGAATAACTAGAAACTTACCTTGATTCGGCTGAACGGTTTAGACTCGATCTAATCCTAATCTAAAATAAGCCTTCGATCGCCTAAATAATCTACTTGGTAGAGCCTCGACATTAGAGCTCCTCGGGATGAACTAGTCGTACCTGAAGAAGAACTAGTCAACACTCGCTCATGGACTTTTTAGAGAGATTTTGGCGTTTCGGTGTGAATGAAGAAGAATAAGGCAGAATGACTATTTATAGGGGTGGTAGGACGGTTTGGGAAGCACCAGGTGGCGAGATAGGCTCAACCGAGCTTATTTGTAACTTTATCCAAAACCTGCAGACAGACTTGAATTATTATCCATACACGGATAAACTTGGACGATCTTATTTGTATGGAACGGATAGACATGAATGAACTTATCCACAAGTTGATCCTTATCTGCTTCCATACTTATCCAAAATTTCATACTTATCCACACTCGTTCTTATTTGTACCTCATCCTTATCCACTCACGTCCCTATCCATACTTCATCTTTATCCACTTTCGTCCCTATCCATTATTGTTCCTATCCATAACCATACTTATCCAAAATCTCATCTCTATTTGATTTCACCATACTTATCCAAAATCTCATCTTCATCATTATAGGCCACTCGTTCTTCTTACCTGCTTACACAAAAGCAACACTCTCGGCTATACACTAGGCCCGATCAGTTACAAGCCCATATCATCAAGCATAATCTACATGATCCATTCCCTCAACACATCAACACATTAATCTCAGTCAGTCTAGTCCATGTTCCTCTTGACTCACCCATCCGGTTCCCCGACCACTTGCTCACAAGTATCCCCAAAACTGCGAGATCGTTGGTCGGACGAAACAATACTCGTCCCGTAAGGACTTCTTTCGAATGCTCCGATTGTATGGCCTGCTAAATCTTTAACGAAAATTCCTCGGCCTAGTCCTAGTCTTGGTCTGAGGCATTACACTGCGTGTATGAGTTAACAAAGGAAACTGGCGGGGCCGGTAACTTCAATTTGATCACTGGTAAGTCAATAAGCCATCCTAGTAAAATATAAACAATGCATATCATGTTTGGGGGTAGGGTACTCAACATTGAGACGATGTATGGGGACCCTACATATTTGACTATGGGGCTACGCAGAGTTTTGTGAGAAAAGGGAAGTTCCATAAGGAACCAAAAATGTATCCTACCGCAGTGAATGTTGCGGGCAGGCAGGCTATGACTTAATCATCATACTGCTGATTGGTTAGGCAAGTTTAAACCAAAGTTGGACTGTCACTGTAGTGACCCGCATAAGGGCACCGAGAACGGGCAAAAGACCATATGAGAGAAAGTTGCCCTAAAAACACGGCTGATTGATCATTCATGCCCAAAAGATAATAAACCATCAACGGGGAAAGGAAATATCTATTTGGGCAAAGATGGGCAAGATTGGGCAACACGGGCTTGCCACGGGCAAAGTTTCATCGCCCAAGTGTCGCCATTCCGTTAAGGCGGCATGCGTGTCATGGCATGCGTTTCATCATGGGCAGATGAGACGTGTACATGCTGACTCACCCTTGCCATCCCTATATAAACCCAATTCGATCCAAAGAATTTTTAGAGAAAAAGGGAGGGAAACCGTGAGGCTGCCGAGTTTCGAAGTGACCGTCTGACCGAGAATCGTGAGAAAGGTCCTATTGTCGAGGAATTCTGCCCGAATCATCGCAAGCGTTCTATTGGTTACTGAGTGAGTTCTAGATATGGTTTGGTTGCATGATCATACACGTTTACATTTATTGATTGATTTTGTGAGTCAGATAAGTGATGATTTTTGGCATGAATGATGGATATTGGTTGCATATGTTATCTTTTAGATTCTTATGTTAAAGTGTAAGGTTGGGAGGTTGTGTTGAGATATTGATGATTCTATGTGTTAGATTTAGATTAACAATATGTTTAATAAAATCTTGAACTCTTGGGTCATTGTATGTGCAGCTTGTGGTAGGAGGCAAAGATCATAAGCATACCAAGATCGTGATATGTCTGATGAAGTCCATAGAGATCGATTCCCATTTCCATGTTGGAACTGGGAAGCTTTGAAGCAGTCCGGCTGGAACCTGAGGATCAATGTTTATTCGTTGACAGGAATCACACTGACTTACCCATTTAGCTATCGATTTCTTCATTCCTGGCCAATGAATATAGCGGCGTAAGTCTTTATACATTTTGGTGCTGCTAGGGTGAATACTCAGTGTAGACGAGTGGGCCATTCGGAGGATCTGTTGTCGTAAGTTTCCTCGATCGGGTACCATAATTCTCCCGTTGAGTAGCAAGGTACCATCATTCGCCATGTGATAACCACTAGAGTTGGGTCCGTCTAGCGTTTTCAGCTCCGCAACTATCTCTTGTAACTTCTCGTCTTGTTGTTGTTCTTCTCGTATCCGCTGCAACATGTTTGATTGTGAAATGGTTTGAAGTCCAAGCGGCTATTGGTGATTCTCCATCAACGGTAAAAATATTTATCTGCTTGAATTCTTCCAGAAGCAGATTCAGCTCTTTGTCTGCATCTAACTCGGTTCGTCGGCGGCTCAAGGCGTCGGCCACCACGTTGGCTTTCCCAGGGTGATATTGGATTTGAAGATCATAATCGGCAATGAACTCCATCCATCTTCGTTGTCGCAGGTTTAGGTCAGGTTGGGTGAACAAGTACTTGAGACTCTGATGGTCAGTAAACACTTGGACCGTCTCGCCATATAAATATGACCTGCAGATTCGTAGAGCGAACACTACGGCTGCCATCTCTAGGTCATGAGTCGGATAGTTCTCTTCGTGCTTTCGAAGTTGTCGAGACGCATAGGCGATCACTTTCCCATCTTACATTAATACAAAGCCTAACCCGACTCTAAAGGCATCTGTGTATATGGTGTAAGGCTTACCGGGAGGTAAGGTTAAGATTGGTGTGGTAGTTAAAGCCTCTTTCAGTTTCCTAAATGCTTCCTCGGCTTCCGTACTCCAAGCGAATGGCACGCTTTTACTCGTGAGGCGCGTCAAGGGTTTGGTGATGGAAGAGAATCCTTTCACAAACTTTTGATAGTATCCGGCGAATCCTAAGAAACTTCTAACCTCCGTTGCATTGGTTGGCTGTGGCCATTCATGGATGGCTGCGATCTTCTCAGGGTCTGCGGTGACTCCTTGTTCCGAAACACGATGGCCTAGAAATCCGATTTCTCTTTGCCAAAACTTGCACTTACTGAACTTCGCAAAGAGTCGTTGTTCTCTGAGTCTTTCTAGAACCTTTTGTAAATGGTAGTGGTGTTCCTCTTGACTTCGCGAGTAAACGAGGATATCGTCAATGAATATGATGACAAACTTATCCAAGTAGTCATGAAGTACTTCGTTCATCAATCTCATGAATGCGGTAGGGGCGCTAGTTAGACCAAAGGGCATGACCACGAACTCGTATTGTCCATATCGAGTCTGAAATGCCGTCTTTGTTATATCTCCTTCGGCAATGAGAATCTGATGATATCCGGATGCAAGATCTATCTTTGAAAACCAACTAGCTCCTCTCAGTTGATCCAAGAGTTCGTCGATCCTTGGAAGCGAGTACTTATCCTTGATAGTAATATTGTTAATGCCACGGTAGTCGATACACAACCGCATGCTTCCATCCTTCTTCTTCACAAACAACACCGGGTCTCACCATGGTGATGAACTCATGCGTATAAATCCTTTCTCAAGAAGATCTCCTAGCTGCTGTTTCAATTCTGCTAACTCTGCAGGCGCCATTCGGTAAGGGACTTCGCAATTGGGACAGCTCGAACTTCAAGGTAAATGGCAAAAGGATTGCTCTGGGGAGGCGGCAAGCCTTCTAATGCTTTAAACACACCCGCGAATTGTCCTACGGTTGGGATGTCTTCAACTTTCATTTCTTCTTCTCTATCTCCACCAACCGCGATAAGGGTTACTAAATATGCTTTTCCTTGGACTAGCATATTTTCGGCACGAAGGGCTGATTCAAAAACTGCCCCAACACTCGGGCTCACTCCGGTATAAACTATCTTGGTTTGGTCTCCTAACTCAAATACCACTCTACTTCTAGTACAATCTATCCGAGCATGGTATCCAGATAACCAATCCATTCCCAAAATCACCTCAAACTTCCCCATGGGCATAATCAAAAGGTTTGCGGGTAGAGTTGTCCGAAGGATTACTACGGGTACTCCTAATAGGATTCTACGGGTTTGAAGGGGTGGTTGGTCACTCGCGGTATGGATAAGGATGTTAACTTCCTTTTCCTCAAAAATTGTGGTGAATTTTGCGACCACCTCAGGTGTAATGAAGCTATTGGTGGCTCCCGAGTCAAATAACACATATGTGGGTACACCACCAATACTCACCGTTCCTGGCAATGCATTCACACACCGGCAAAAACATTCTCACAAATCATACACAAAATCTAAAAACTACTTTTAAAAGAGAGTTAGAACCCATACAAACCTGTTACGGGGCCTTTAAAAGGTCATGGGGTTTTTGTCGATTCTAAGTCTAACGCGTACGCGTTAGCAATCGTCGTCTCTAATTTTGTCAGGGGTCCTCTCGCTCCTGATGCTGGTGGGGGTCGTGAGTTGTGTTGATTGTCTGGTCCCCGGGGTTTACTCGGACACGCGTGAGAGTAGTGGTCTTGACTTCCACACGAATAACAATAACCCTTTGGATTACCTTGGCCTGTCTTCTTACTCGGACATACATTGGAACGATGCCCTTCTTCACAGCGGAAATAACATGTGATATACGCTGGCGTCGGTTGGGTAACCACAGGACATGATCGTGCGAAATGTCCCAACTTTCCACATGTGTAACATGCCCTTGGATCAACATCATTTCTCCTTCTATCATTGTTATAGCACGTTCTCGTCCGTCCTTTATCATTGTCTCTCTCCTGATTCAGTGTGAATTTAGGAGCGTTGTTTCTGGTCTCTACGTTGTTAGCCTTCCTTCCTCCCGATCGATCACTTTCTTTGTTCACACTCTTCTCCAACTCAATACCCTCCTCGACATTCACTGCATGTTCAGTTAGCTCATTGACACTACTATATGTGACTGCTTGTAGTCGGCCCCATATCTCTGGCCTGAGTCCTCTCAAGAACCTACGCACCATCAATGCTTCATCGTCTTGTCCGTTATATAAGTATCTTCTTATTCGCGTGAAAGCTTGCTCGTATGATCGGACACTCCTTGTCTCTTGTGCTAAGTTCATGAACTGCTGCTCCAATCGATCACGGGCCTCTGGTGGAAAGTACTTTTTCTCGAATTCTCTTCTAAAAGCTTCCCACGATATCATCTGGTCTTGGTCCCTGGCAGTGACGCTCTCCCACCAAATTCGTGCGTCCTCGTCCAAAACGTAACCGCGATCTGTCTCTTGAAGTTGTCAAGACATCGAAAAATTTCAAAATTCCTCTCAAGGTCTCTTAGCCACTTGTCTCCCACGACCGTGTTTTGCTCTCCTTTAAACACGCGAATTCCTAAGTCTCTCATCATCATCACGAGCTTCAAGAACTTTGCGGATGGTGATTCCTCTCGCTGGCTTTCTTGGATCTGCTGCTGGTGTTGTTGTGTTTGAATCATGTGACCCAATAGACTCTGAAAAATATCCAGGGTGTGCTGCGTTTCGGGGGCTCCTTGGTTCTGAGTTTCGGGAATAGGATTTCCTTGATTTTGCTCGAGCGATGGGGATTGTACGGGGTTATGCGATCGAGACGCAATAACTCTCGTTCGATGTATCAAAAAATATCGATCCGGGCGACGAGTGCTTGGGTGTGGAATCGGGGGTATCCCATTCAGGTAATCCATACGGCTCCAAGTGAATATAATCTCCGGTAATCTCACCACTCTCACTCGGTATCCAGTTATCCGAATCCGGATACTGCGCAAAGTTTCCACGACTAGACAACACATCTCTCGACTGGTTCTCGTCCGACCCCTGCCTTGACATCTGCATCCAATCCAACAACGATCTTAGGTTTCTAATATTCCCCCCCCTCTATCCTAATAGGAACGACCCGGATTATCCTAAGTGCCTTTTGCGACCATTTACTCGATAAAACATTTGAAAAACTGGATCCTAAAAAGCACCAAACCATGCTTTGATACCACCTGTTGTAACGCCCCCGTTCCGTAATAGAACTCGGCCAGTCTGGGACGTCACAATGGAAATGAGTTCCCATAGAGTAGCCGAGGTTCGGAAACACATTCCGACCCTTAGCCCACTCAAGGTTGCCTATTTCCCCACTTGGGATCCATTTAGGCTTGCCAACCCTCACTTGACCCAAGTGTTGTGTCGACTCGGACTAAGTCTTATCAGTTGAAACACGTATACTTTAAAATAAATACCGATTTCATTACCAAAGAGTTATGAAAATACAAGGAAAAACCACAACATAAACATCGTTTTTATGGCCAAGGCATGAGGCCCAAAAGTACACGATTCTAAAATACATACTTTAACTTTTACAAAAGGACATTGAAAAACTACTCCGGGTTCCCTAGTGTTCACCACTCCCTCTAATCCCCTCAAAGGTTACCTTCAAAACAAGTAGAGTCATGAGTAATCTAGCATTACTCAATGAGCTCGGGTTCCCAAAGAAACGTTAGTCTAATCCCCACCCATAATCCCCACATGCATAACATAAATAATCATAGTACATAGAGAAGGTAGTAAACCACACAAACACAACAAGAACAAAACGTTTCTTAAAGTTTTAATTAGGGCCCGGATGCACTTCATGCCTCCACAAATCGTGAACACCCGAGTTATAACCACAAAGGCATATAACCGGAACATCACCTTGGCTACACCGTCGTGTAAACGACACCGACCCTTGGGTAGCTAACCCAGTCTCTCCGGGTCCTTCGAACCCCTTGGGGTCACTTGCATCTCGTCAAGCACACCCCACGAAAGAACGAAATCACAAGGTAAGGTCAGATACATCCCACATGACCGTAGTATGCTTATGGAGTTAACTTGGATACTCCCAAGTTCCACACACTACGACCTTCCAATCGACAATATGAAACGTGCGGTTCGTTTTCAACGCGCATGAACATAGAGTCCTCTTACTAAGTCTACTGAATACTAGCGAGTAGTGTCTTGACAACGCAACCATCCCTCTCGAATGAATGGTGCTAAGCTAACACAACCACTCCTATAGGATATGGTGCTTCGGTCTCAACTGTCCTAGCTATTCGAATAAACAACCTCAATAATAACAACCACAAAGCAAAGAAAAGAGAGAATAGAGAACATGCAAGAAGAAACGAAAATCAAACATGCAAAACAAAAACCGGAACTCACAATCACCGATGAACCTTCCTAACTTGACCGATGGTTTCTACTCGGAAACTCTCTCAGACTATGCTGAGGCTCGGCGATCTCTAACTCTCTCTTGGGTTAAAAGACTCGGACGAACTCTCTCTCACGGGTTAAAAGACTCGGACGAACTCTCTCTCTCACGGGTTAAAAGGCTCGGACAAACTCTCTTTCTCTCTTGGTTTGGGCAGAGCTTTGGTGCGAAGGCTTCTAAGGGTTAACTAAGCGAGGGTTGGGTTCTATTTATAGAGTGAGGACTTGTGTAAGGGAAGGGAGATAAAACTTGGTCACCAAGTTGGCTCTAGGACGAAACTTGCTCACCAAGTTGGCTCGCCCAGGTGGATTCGGCTCTAAGTTGGCTCGGATGGCTTGGGACGAAACTTGGTCACCAAGTTGGCTTCGCCCAAATGGATTTGGCTTCAAGTTTCAAGACTTGGGCTCTACTCTGGCTTCTGCGGGTTATAAATACTCGGCCCCTCTTCTCATTCTCGCACCATTCTCTCTTCTTTTTCTCTTGCCCTTCTTTCTTGCCCGGGATCAATGCGCGGGGTACTACATTGACAGCCGCTCCAATTCTAGCAGTGCGGGAGCCAAATAAACCATATGCTCTTTATACCGACAACTCAAGTGTTGGCTTGGGATGTGTCCTTATGCAAGAAGGAAAGGTGATTGCCTATGCATCACGGCAATTAAGACGACATGAGGAGAACTATCCTACTCACGATTTAGAGATGGCTGCTGTAGTATTCCCATTGAAGACACGGAGATCATACCTATACGGGAAAACAATACACATGTTTACGAACAACCAAAGTCTTAAGTACTTATTCACGCAGCCAGATTTGAATCTACGGCAACGGAGATGGATGGAATTCATCACCAATTATGATATGAAGATTTAGTATCATCCGGGGAAGGCTAATGTGGTGGCAAACGCCTTAAGTTGCCGAAAAACGGAAGTAGATGTTGAGAAAGATCTAGAGTCACTAACCGATGAGTTCAAGAAAGTAAGTATGTTAACTTTAAAAGGTGAATCTAGTAAGCCCTTGGGTTTGCAAGCTGTGACTCAAGCAAGCCTACTTCACCGAATTCGAGAGGAACATGTGCAAGATGAAAAGTTGCAAGAAATCGTGGAGAAATTAAAGACATTAAATGGTCCGAATGCTAGTGGTTATCATCTAGCTGATGACGCCACTTTACTACTCAATGGGAGGATTACATTGCATGCCCGTAAAGGATTACGGTAAGAAATTTTGAGGGCAGCACATACTTCTTTATTAAGCATTCATCAAGGAAGTACAAAAATGTACAAGGACATAAGGAGGTATTATCATTAGCCTGGAATGAAGAGATCAGTGGCAAAGTGGGTAATCCAATGTGATTCATGCCAAAGTGTGAAGGTGGAACATCAAGTGCAAGTAGGTTTACTACGCAAACTACCAATTCAAGCATGGTGATAGGAGTCAATCTCGAATGCGGGAACAGAAGAATATAAGGATTCTACAAATTCATGTATTTTGGGGAAAGCAAAATCGTAGGGTTACTACATGGGAAGATGAAGAGACGTTCCATGCAAAGTATCCACAGTTTTCTGAACAGAAAATGAAGAAGATGAAGCCGGACCATCCAATCCTTTTGGAATTCAAGATGAATTCTATTAAAGGGGGAGAATGTAGTGACCCGCATAAGGGCATCGGGAACATGCAAAAGACTGAATGAGAGAAAGTTACCCCGAAAACATGGCTGATTGACCATACGTACCCAAAAGGTGATAAACACTCAATGGGTAAAAGAAATAACTATATGGGCAATGATGGGCAACACGGGTGTGTCACGGGCAAAGTTTGCCCCATCGGATATGGTTTCTGAGTGTTCCGGATATGGTTTGGTTGCATGATCATACACTTTTACATTCATTGATTGATTTCGTGAATCATATAACTGATGATTTATGACATGAAGGATGGATATTGGTTGCATATGTGATCTTTTAGATTCTTATGCTACAGTTATGGATGGGAGGTTGTTTTGAGATATTAATGATTTTATTTGTTAGATTAACCATATGTTTCATAAAGTCTTGAATTCTTGGGTCTTTGTACGTGGTGCTTGTGGTAGGAGGCAAAGACCATAAGCATACCAAGATCGTGATATGTCTGACGTTTGTAGGGAACCGTGCTATGATGGGGTCTTGTAACGCTATTAATTGATCGCCATGTAATGCGAAGGACTTGAAGAGATGGGGCTAGCTATCCTGGCCGAGTGTCTACACGACGGTGTAGCGTTTTGGTAGAGATGATCCAGTTACATGACTAGGAAACCCATGAGGAACACGTAAGGGCAGTGTTAACGAGTCTGTGGGAGCAGAAGCTCTTCGCCAAGATAAGCAAATGCAGCTTTTGGCAAAGAAGCATATGGTTCCTAGGGCATATAGTGTACAAGGAAGGCGTCTCAATAGATCCATAAAAGATAAGGACTATTAGAGAATCGCCGACCCCAAAAAATGCGACCAAAGTAAGGAGTTTCCTAGGGTTGACATACTATTACAAGAATTTTGTGAATGGATTCGCAACAATAGCCCAAGCCATGACCAAGTTAACTCGGAAAGAAGCAAAATTCACTTTGTTCGAGGAATGCGAAAAAAGTTTCCCCAAGTTAAAGGATATGCGTACAAGTGCACCGGTTCTTGTTTTGCCGGAAGCCGACGAGCGCTATGGAGTATATACGGATGCTTCAATAAAAAGGCTGGGTTGTGTACTTATGCAAAAAGAGAAGGTGATCGCCTATGCCTGTCGGTACTTGCGGAAGCATGAGGGCAATTACCCAACTCACGACTTGGAGATGGCAGCCTTGATTTTCGCACTTCAGATATGGAGATCATATCTCTATGGATCTAACATGCAAATAATCACCGACCACAAGAGTCTTAACTATATATTCACACAGCCGGAATTGAACCTCTACAAAGGAGATGGATGAAACTTGTGACAGCTTACGATATTAACATAGTTTACCATCCATGAAAGGCAAACACTTTGGCCGACTCTCTAAGCCGAAGAAGGGCATAGGTAACCACAAAAAGAACAAAGAAAAATTGATCGAAACAATCAGTGCGATGAGTCTCAATGCCTTGGAAGTAGATATGAAACCGTTAGGGTTAAGTGTGGCAGACAAGGCCGACTTACTAACGCGAATCTGTATAGGTCAAGGGAAGGATGAGAACTTGAAGAAGGTACCACCGAATGAGAAAACTGAGTACGAAACATCGAAAAACGGGACAATCGTGGTCAATGGATAAGTAAGAGTACTAGACGACAAAGAACTCAAGGAAGATATTCTTCGAGAAGCTCACCAATTCAAATTCTCAATTCACCTAGGGATGAACAAGATGCACCGGAACATCAAGAGGTACTACCAATACAAAGGCATGAAAAGAGATATAGCGGAATGGATATCCTAGTGCCCGACCTGAAAGTCGGTAAAAGCCGAACAACAAGTCTGAGTGGCTTGTTACAAACGATGTCAATGCCCAAATGGAAATGGGACCACATTACAATGGACTTTGTAACTGGGCTGCCCACTACACGGGCAAAGAAGGACGCAATATGGGTGAAAGTCAATAGACTAACCAAGTCAGCCCATCTCATTGCAATCAAGAAAATGGATGGAGTGAAAGCTATAGCCGATGAGTACATTGATGAGATTGTAAGATTTCACGGTGTACCGGTGAGCATAGTACCCGTTGGAGACTCACGATTCACTTCCCATTTTTGGAAGGCATTCCAAAAAGCTTTGGGAACAAGAATCAACATGAGTAGGACCTATCACCAGCAAACGGACAAGCAGTCGGAAAAGACTATACGGACGTTGGAGGAATGTCTACAACAACAGTTTCCAAGTGAGTATAGGGATGTCTCCATATGAAGCTTTATACGGCTGACCATGCCGCACACCAATGTGTTGGACACAAGTAGGAGAGCAAAGCATGATTGGGGCGGACTTATAAATACAACCCATTCGGCAAAGCTTGTGGACACAACACTATACACCAAAACTTTCACCAAAACTTAAGAGAGAAATTGGAAGAGAAACACTATTCTTTCGAAGGGTACAAGCGACGGAAAGAGATAGTGGATGCCTTGGAGATCAAACCTTTGGTAACTCCCGGATCGATGAATCCGGCGGAGGCCGAGAAAACAACTGGTCTAATGACCATGGTGAGGCATAACTGTACCAACGTGAGATTGAACGATCTATGAGGGGCTAGGGAATTTGGTTAACGCATCCTACTTATGATATTTTGTTCTAACGATATGTGATATGTCTGGGGGTGAAACATGGGGAGCATCATAGCATGTGCATGATCGCTTAGTGTAAACCACAACAATCTTATCTTTCGTTGATATCAGGATATGACCAAGTTCGTGGGAAGGATTTGGCTTAGCGGGAGGGATGGCTTTCCGGGCAAGTGGGAGGTGTCATCATCGCTTCCAAGTGTAGTTATAATGAAGTTCCAAAGAAGAAAGATGACAGACAAAGACAGTGGTTGTCTCAGAACAAGTCAATGACATAATTCCAAGGAGGATTCCAGAGAAGCTACCCGACCCACGACGCTTTGTACTTGATTGCTCAATCTCACCTGACAGGTTTCCTAGTTCTCTTTGTGATCTTGGCTCTTGTATCAATTTGATGACTCATTCTATTGTTGTAAGACTTGGAATGACATATTTCAAGGCTACTAGGATTACTCTTCTCCTAGGTGATCGCTCAAAGAGAATCCCTGAAGGTATCTTAGAAGATGTTCTACTGAAAATTGCAAAATGCTTGATTCCAACCGACTTCGTGGTTTTTGAATATGAAGAAGAACCTCCAGATTCCCTTATTATGGGAAGATCATTCTTAGCTACTGCTGGTGCTCAGATAGACGTGAAGCACAACCAAATTGCTTTGCATATGTGTGATGTTATTATGACTTTTTACATGGACAAGATGAGGAAACCACCTATGATTGATGGTCAGGCATTCTCTGTAGAGACCTCTAGAGACACAATTGTTGATCCTGACCAGCTACTAAGTACAAGCAAGCGTCCACATGAATCAAGCTCCAAAATATTTTTATTTATTCATCAATATATTAAATTTGAGCTCACATAAAAGAAGATACATGTCACCTTGTATATAGAGATAACTTTAATTTATTATATACTAGATAACACCGGCTTAAATAGGGGGGTGTAAGAAATAAATGCTAATTTTAATCTCTGATATTTGAGTTCTAAATCGTAGTTAACACATTCTATTATGTGAATTTTAACAAAAGGAAAAATTTCTTTTACGATAGGTGTATCATGACGTACAAACATCAGATTTATCAATTTGCTTGATATAACCAATTACATGTGTATGACAAAACAAAATTAATTTAAATAAATGTATATTTATTAAAATTTAAAATTCAGGATATTTTAAAATTTAGAATTTAAAATATGTATCATGTAACGGTTTTGTCATATGTTTCAATTTTGCAAAATTCTCGCTATTTCGGAATCAAATTTTTTTGAGAGATAGTTTACAAAATTGTTGATCGACAAATGTGATTGTCGTTCTTTTTGTTAGTATCATCTAAAATTTGTGATCAGAGACTTTGATTTTTTTTTCATAATTTGAATTGCTATTTTTATTTAATAAGATACATATAGCTTCCATATAATTATCCTCGTTACTTTCTTAAAATAAATTCTTTTTTTCTAAATAAAGTAAAGGTTTGTTGCACTTTGAGGCACTTTGGGAAAACTTAAGTGAATATAGACACTTTCAAAAGTTGAGGGACTTTCCCTTTTTGTTTAGTGAAAAATGACAATTATGTCTCCGAAAATTAGAATCCGGAAATCATGACTAATTGGTCATCGGTTTTGGTATTGGTTAATTCGAAAAAGTAAAAACGGTTAATATGTGCAGTTTAAAGGAGCGGATATTAAGAAAGGAGGGTCGTCCAATCAAAACAATTTCAGCATAGCGAGATGATGATCTTCAAACACAACAAATTTACGTTGTGTTAGATTTGCTTTTTGAAAAACAAGGAGTTAAAAAAAACTAGTTTCTAGGTTTCAATTTTTGGCTTATTAAGATGGCGAAGGAGGTACGTTTGTGGAAAATCGCAATTATCAAATCCCAATGTCGTTCATGCTATCTATTACTGTAATCAGTAACTAACAATTTTTTTTTTATTTATATGACTAGGGTTTGATGGACGACTACATTATGGTTAATTGTGGAGAGTGGTTGTGTTCTTCGAATGGAGAGTTGAAAGTTGAAGACATGTAACAACCTTTTCTCCAAGGTTGTACCAATATATGAGGAAATAAAATTGGGTGCGTTGAAAGAAACAATTCTGGAGGATTTTTGTGTTAAGGGTGTCAATCCTTTGTTAAGTTACTCTGTACCAAATAGGAATATGTTCGTTACAAAGGAAAAGACTCCACCAGTTATGGTTACAAGCGAGATTGGCCTTCAATACTATCTAAAGGGCCTTAGAGAAAACAGGGGTCTTAACTTGTTTGTGAAGTTAGAGGATAACGTTGATGAGTTTCAATGTAGGGAAGGGATTGATCATCCAAATATGAGTTGTAAAACACCTGGAGGTAGTATGAAACGTAAATTAAAAGTATGCATGATACAAATAATGGTTCAAAATATGGTAACAAGCATGCTGGTGATATATCTTTTGGGGGTTCAAAATCGCCTAATGTTTTGTTGACTCCGGCTGATGAAGAATTCATAAAATGCATTGAAAGAAGCAGAAGAAAAAATAGGAAGAAGCGGTGGGCTGAAATCCTCCCCGACTGATATAGACAACGAAAGTGTTATCGTTGATGATGAAGATTACTTATTTGTGGATAATAATATAGAGGAGAATGAAGGAGAGAGGGATATTTCTGATGATACTATGCCTTGTGGCATATATGATAAAGTGTTATGGGGTAATTTCCTAACGAATGATTATGGTGGCTCAAATGCTGAAGAGTTGATGCCTAAGGGTGGAGTTGATGCAAGGTACATTGATAAATCTCTTAGGGATTGAGAAATGTAGCAAGGAAGTTGGAGGAAGTGGATGATGAGGAGTTTGATATCCCACCCTTATTTAAAGACATCGAGTATGAGATAGAGAACATCCCTGATTTGGATATTGACGATGATGATAAAGTGATATACAAGGGGAAAGTGTATACAAGCAAAGAAGATTGCCAAATTAATGAAAAATGCATGATATGAGTTATTCACCTTTGTAGGAATATCCAAGCTAAGTATAAGAACAAAGCTTTGACGCAGTTAGTGAAAAATGCATGATATGAGTTTACAAGTGGAGAGTATAAAGAGCTGTATGGTCAGACTAATGCCCTGAACCTAGATTGCAGTCAGTATCTACATGGCAAAGGGATGGCTAGTTGGACAAGGCTATATTTCCGGGGTCAGCATTTTAATTTGATGACTAGCAATATAGAAGAGACGTTAAAAAAGCGTTAAACAAGCGAAGATCGTCCCATATTGAGTTGATAAGATTTATTAGGTCTATGTTAACTCGATGGTTTAATGCGCGTTTTGTTTGTAGATTCAATACGACAATTGATGTATTCTGGTCATGATCACAGATTGAAACAAGAGGAAATCTATTGTTTATTTGATTTTTCAACACCTACCTATCGTAAATGTTCAATATTTTTGTTTCCCAGTAGACATAAATATTGTGAATAATTTACGTGGTGCCTGCTTCTTTGATTATGTGTTTTTGCATCCTACGTCTTCTTCAAGTTATATTGCACTAGTTCGTATGGTGAGAGTAAAAATTGAAGTCATACAGAAAAAGTTATTGTCTTTTCCCTGGTTTTACATAGCTAGACTATCTAATCTGTTGTTAAGAAGTTAGGAAATGCATTGTAACTTTATTTCTCTAATCTTTTGATACCACATAGTCCAAACTCATCTGAGATACCAAATATTTTAATTATAAAGAAAACAAATAACAAATGATGATAACCTCTCACAACAATAACTGTCACGACAATAACCTCTATTACCACTACCATAACCACCAATTCAGCCCTCTCACGACAATAACCTTTATTACCATAATCATAAATTAAGCCCTCTCACAACAATAACCTCTATTCCCACTACTCCCATAACCATAAATTAAGCCCTCTAACGATAATAACCTTTATTACCATTACCATAACCATAAATTAACCCTTAATTAGCACCACTTTGCCATAACCATAAATTAACCCTTAATTAGCACCACTTTGCCCAGCCTTGTTCTTATTCTCATTCTTCTTCTCATCCTTCTTCTTCCTCTATTGCTCTTTGAATATTGTGTCAATCTCTGCATCTCATTTTCTTAGCCTCCCTCTAGCCTCCCAATCATGCCCTTAGCGTCCTTAATCCTCTACAAATCACGGAGGCTCTTTTTCTTCTTGCTCTCCCAATCCTTCACCATCTTTTTGAGTTCAGCTATAACATCGTAGTCTTTTGGTTGAGATTTTCTCAAGTCGGCCACAATCTCACCTTCCACCTCTTGACAAATCATGAAATACTCCGGTATCTAACTCTATTGATTATTCATAAGCAGCTTCAACCTACGGCTCTCGGGTTTGGATGTAAAGATCACACTTTCATCAACAAGTGTGAACGAGTCATCAAAGACAACGACCTCAGGTTGCTCAAAGACATTCTCCTCTTCCTTCAATTGCTTCACCCACACACTCACTCCAAACATGCCAAGATGATTCCGGTTATTAATTAAACTTATTTGGGTGATATTCTCTCGTCCACTATCGAATCTCCTGCTGGATCCCAAAATAAAAACCTTCAGTGCATTGGTCTTTGATGCCATTGTTGTTTTGAATAAAAAAGAAATAAATGTGTGAAGATTGAGTTGAAAGCAAGAGAAAAGTATAATGTGAAGGCAGTGTGAGAACCCTTCCGCTGTTTATAGCCACTAAGGCCTCCATTCGTAATCTTCGTCAAAGTTATGATGTAAGAAGATCTTCAAGAGTTTTAATGTAAACTTTCCTCTTTTGAGTTCTGATGAAGAATATGCATGGAACCTTTTTACAGAGAGTTGAACGGACTTGTTTTGGTGTTTTCCTTTCTTTTTTTTTAGTCTCATACCTTAAGATTCAAGATTTTTAATGTATGAAAAGATTTATTAGGTGAGATTTGTTTCTGGTAATAGAAGATTTTATTAGATCATTTATGATGTGCTTTTGGAAAACACGTTGTAGAGAAAATATACAATAAACACTTGTTCAAATTGGATTTGTACAAATTGTCATATTATGACCCATGCCTTTACAACGCGAGAACAGTTCTGTTGCGTCCTTCTAGTCTTAGGTTTCTATATTTATTATGTCCAAACCACATTATACATTAGGGTTTAACAATCAAATAGAATGGACTACTTTAGCTAAATTTTTATCTAACATTTTATTCCCATGTTGATAGAATTCTGGCTACCTCTGCCAATTGCTTCATGGTATACTGATTCTTGGTAACTCAAAACCCATGAGTGTGGCTTGAAACAATTATCAACTAAAGTCTTGCAGGAAATGTTAAAACTATTCACAGCCACCAATGCATGATTACAAGGGAACCTTAGTTTATCATACCTCTGTCAAGTGCACTGCTTATTTTCAAGATCAACAACATATCTTCCACCTAACATGTCAAGTATCTCATAGCTCCAGCTGATGATCCGTTCAACCTTGCTTACATTAGTTGTTAAGATGATTTTGTGATTTGCTTGTCAACTTCCGGAGGAACAGTACCTTTATGTTCTTGAGATTGCTATTTAGATTTTGAACAGTTTTTCTTTTGTAATGTCATGAGTAGATGTAATGAATCTAGTAATTATGATGTATTGGATGGTAGTTTTAATTTAATTAATTTGTCTTAAATTAGATGAAAGAGTAAGTGATTTATATTGTCTATGTTCAACAAATACTATAGCTTAATAATTTAATATGATTACAATTTATACATCTGAGTACGACTAATAGAAGTATCTTAATAAAATAGGGAATTATAAGGATGTCTCAAAATATGAACAAGTAGATGCAAATTGAATATGTATATTTATATCCACATTTAGCTGACCATTCGAACATATCCAACCATTTGTGTTTTTGAAATTATTTTGGAAAATGTGTTCGTTATTCATGTTGCAAAATCGAAAGAGTCTCTATCAGTCATGCAAACAAAGATATGTTGACAAAAAATACTTATAGTGAGAGAAAGATGTTCGCTAATTTATATGTTAAATACAACTTCATAATTACATCTACTTAACATTTTTGAAGTACAAAATAAGGAATTTATTGGGTCGGGTTTTGTTTTGGGTTTTACCCACTTTTTTTGACCGGATCTTTGGCCCAAATCATGTTAATTGGCCCATCAACCTCCAAGATTTCGTCTCCTTCAAATCCTCTCACACCTACATTCACTCACACAATGAATCACGGAAAATCAATCTCTTAATCAAGGCACAAATCTATTACATTCAGTTTTCCTAATCTATCAAAGAATCTTTACTAATCAAGTTGTTGATATTATAACTTCCATGAATCTTACCTATCATTTACCTATAATTGCTAATCGAATCAAGCTCATTATATTCTGACTATTTATCTTTCAAACCATTTATATTCACTGTCCTATGATAACGCTTATTTGAAATGCAGTTACCAAAACAATCAAATCCATATCTACTCTGTTTGGAAGTTACATTCAAGATATGACAGTATCTACTTAACATATTCAATCGCCTTCAATATAAAGATATTGATCAAGCCGCATATCCAGCTTCATTTATTTGCAGAGAATATTCACTGATTGATTCTAAAAAGATTACGCCTACTCTATAATCTAAAACCCTATACAATCTCACAACACTATAAATATACTCTATATTGCATACCATTTCTACACATTGCAGAATATCAAGATATCGTTCCATTTTTGAGAATCACTTTGCTTACCTTTCAAATGGTTGCCTCTTTTGCGTTCCTGAGAGATGTCCGATCATACAAGACCTCATGGCGTGTCCAAGTCAAGGTGCTTCACTCTTGGCGTCAATACACCAACATGACAGGTGAAACACTCGAGTTAGTGTTGGCAGACTCACAAGTAAGTTAAGTAGATATTGTTTTGACGCATTTGATTGCGACCAAATATGCACTATGTTATTGACATGTGCTAAATATTTGTTTTCTGTTTATACTAGGGTGTCAAGATTCATGCATCAGTGAAGAGGGACTTGGTTAGCAAGTATGTGAACAACTTGCCTTTGAATGAGTGGAGGTTTATAGAAACCTTTGCTCTAAACCATGCATCAGGTCAATTCCGACAAGATGTTATTGGTCAAGTGGTTAATATTGGTGAGCTTGAGACTCTCGAGGCTAGCAACAAACCTACCACAAAGCTTGACTTCGAATTAAGGGACGACACATAAGTCTATGTACCCTGACCTAAATCCTCAAGAATGTAATTTAGAAAGCAATCTCTTGATATATTGTTTTGTTTAGTGATGAGGGAATGTCCTCTACTTTATGGGGAGCATTTGCTCAGAGAGTTTTTAGTGCATGTGAATCTGCTGATGGTCAAATGGTTATTTGTGTTCTGCGATTTGCCAAGATTAAGTCTTACAAAGGTACATGTCTACTCTTAACTTTCTTGATTTTACTCATTGATTATAACATTTATGACCATAACTAAAATACAGTTTCTAATGTATGTAGGAGTTAGGACTTTTTCTAACTCTTTTGATGCATCTCAAGTCCACATCAACCCGAAATTTCCATGAAGTTCAAGCTTTTGTTTCTCGCTTTGTTTTCTTTAAGAGTCTGTTTATTTGATAGTGTAATGTTGTTCTGATTCCGTTTATATGATGTGATTGAACAGTTTACCTGCTGATGGTCTTTCTCTCACTTTCCGTGAGAGTGTTCCAAAGTTTCAAATGATTACTGTGAAACAAGATTATGACTGTTCTCAGTATGAGAGGAAGTCAATCCGTGATCTGCTTCATTCTATGGAGGTTTGAGTTCTAAATTTTAGCAGTACTATGAATTTGAGTAAACATATACTTATATAAATTTTCATTTCAGATTGGAAAAGTTAGGGTTGTCTCCACCATATATGCTCTTGACTTGGATTGGTCATGGTATTACTTTAGTTGTCGTAATTGCAACAAGAAAGTGACTCACATTCATGCTGGTGTTAACACAACTTCATCGAAGTCATCAAAACCAAGGTTTTGGTGTGATGTCTGCAAGAATGCAGTCACTAATGTGCAAGCCAAGTAAGTATGCCTCACAGTTTAATTGCTTTGTTCTACCTTAACTAGCAAATGCACACATTAATTGACCCTTATATAATTTAAGGTACATGCTTTATGTGAAAGTCATGGATGACAGTGGTGAAACCAAATTCCTTCTGTTTGATACCATCTGTGCAGACATGGTTGGTGAATCATGTACATCCATGTTAGGTGGCTCTTTTAATGAGGTATACTTTCAATCGAAATAGTTATCTTCTTATGTATGTGGAATCTAATATGTTGCAAGTGTATATAAACTGGCTAACTAACAATTTATGGTCTTACTATTTAGATTGAGGATCCAAATGATGTCCCTGACGGTTTGAGAAATTTTGGTTGGGAAGACTTTTCTATTTCTGGTATCTGTTGAGAAAGAAAACATATGGGATGGTAAGGATTCTTTTAAAGTCACAAGGCTATTGTCTACCGATGGTCTCTGTGGTGAAGCGGTCCTCGAAGACTCAGACCACTCTGTCAACCCTGCATCCATTGTTTCTGGGGACCAGGTATGATTCTACACATGTTCTCCTTAACAAATCAGGTGTAAATTATATAGTATCAATGAAACTTTTCTAAACTCTGTTTTCGTGTTTACAGTGTATTATGTTAACTTCGAGCCAGAAGACTTCTAACTCAGTTACTTCATCATCTAAGCGTGTTTATGCTACAAAGTTGTCAGACTCGGAACAATCATCCAGTTCCAAAAAGCTTTGTGTTCAGCCATTGGATTTGGAGAAATCTGAACCTGATATTAATGATGAAGTCGCTATTAAGGAGGTGAAGACTGCTGAGATAACTGACATTGTTGAAGGTGCTTGAATTACAGATAAAGGGAAGGGTGTGAAATGCCACGAAACACCTCAGGTGGTAGTCAAGAAGGCTCCAAATAAGGTGGTTACTAAGCCTATGCCTGTGAGGATCAAGCAGGAAAAGAAGTGACATGTTTTCAAGTTGTCTTGATCCATGACTCATGTTTATGTTGGTTTTAGAAGTTATTGCTTTGGTTTTGTTTTTCGAACAATTGTTTAAGTTTAATACCTTTTGTTCAATCTTGAATTTGTTTCTTTAGACCTTGATATTAATTTGTTTCTGTTTACTTTCCTTAATTTTGATTATTAACTATTTTATTAGGTTATACATATAATCAAGCTAATGTTAGTAACCAACAACTAAGAGAGTGAATGCCTATAATCAAACTAATGTATATGGGACTCTGACTGATGCATATAAGTATGAATATTCATGGAAAGAGGATATTTACCTTATGCTCATGGTGAACTTCATATATTTGAATTCCTGAAAACAAATGTAAATATTTAGTATACACGCAATAATAATTTACTTAGTTTCAAAAAAATAATGATTGTAATCTGAAGTCGAAAGATATGTAATCTATGCAATCATTAGAACAAAGAAGTTTCTATCTTTTGATTGGATCAAGGATCGGTTATTCATAATCTCGATATTTTCATTATATTTCATTGTTTATATTAGGAAATATACATAACTCAATCGTTTCGACTTTCCTATCCTTTCAACTGTCTATATATATGAAAGACCTTTGGTTAAAAAATAAAACTATCTCCTCTCTTAACTTCTCTGTAAACAGTTTCCTTAAAAACTAAACCTAATGGGTACCATTGACTATATCCGTGATTTCAATCTCGAGAGAACCAACTGGGTCCTCTATGTGAAGATCTTAAGTCTATGGAACCATCTGGCTGTCAACAATGGTGAACCGACAACCATGATTCTCTGTGATGAGAATGTGAGTTCATAATTCAACTACTTGTGAAGTTTTCATAATTTTGTTTCTGAAACCTGTTCATAATCTAGAGTATTTTTGTTTACGCTTCACAGAGATGCAGAATCGATGCCAGGGTACCTTCTCGAAATTATTTGTATAATTTCAGATCTACCCTACGTGAGGGAACGTGGTATTACATGGCAGACTTGCTTCTGAAGAGAGCAACTTCAACAACAAAGTACTCATCATTTATTTATGAGATCAAGTTTATTTGGCCAACAACAATGTGGCGTGTAAGTCCTAGATCGACTCAGATTTCTCTGCAAGTAATCCATTCTGATGAGGTTGAATATGAACCTGACACTTATGTTAATGATAAACTAAGTTATTCATTCTAATGTTCTTATAGTTACAGTTATTGCATAAGGAAAATTTACAGACTCTGACTTAACTATTTTGATTGTAAGATGTTGTTGGAATCATATCGAGTGTTTCTACTTTTGCGAGGTTTCCTTACGTCTATCGTGAAGGGGAAACTGACTATGAAGCCAGATATGTGAAGTTTACTATCAGAGACAATCTGTAAGTTACATTATCTATGTAACTTGTAGACATGTAGGTTTATAAGGAACAGAACTGTCTGATGATTGGTTTCTTTGGATTGTTGTTTGTTGTAGTAATAGGATAACCACATGTGTAGCTAAAGGGAGGGCCTGTGAGTTATTTTTGATCAAGTTTTATCGACGGATTGGTTTGGTCACTTATAACTTTGAGCCAATTGTTGCTGTGGTCCGGTTCTGGAGAGTTCATGATTTCAAAGGTTAGTTAAAATTCATCTATAAGTAGGCGCTTTCATAGATTCATGATTATACAATAGACATTTAAAGTAGATAACAATACTGATTTTGAAGTCTCTTATAGGATCCAATGCCTTATTCAGTGAGGATGGATGTTCTAAACTACTCATTGATCCTTTATTTCCAGACTATGATCTTCAAACTTACATGTATGTGAAATCGAGTAGTTTATATTAACTGTACAAAGACGTATTCCTATACTTTTTCCAAGTGAATTGAGTTTTATTGTTTTCTTACAGTGGTTGGAATGCATATGGAGATGACGAAGTGGTTGATGGGAAGATTGATTATGTAATTGAAAACTAAAGCCGTGTTCTTATTTCTGTTTTTTGTCTGAACTAATGGATTGTTGTCCTGCTTTTGAAGTCCTATGACTCTTTTATTTATGTTGTGGTTCCTTTGATATTTCCCAAATTTAAGTACCTATTTGAACTTCTTATTTTGTTGATCTACTGTTAATATATGCTTATGTTATTAGTTGTATCATAGTCACTACCAGTATTTTTAACAATTTTAGAAAAACTAGATTAGTAACTTGCAAAATAAAATTTTGAAATGTGTAAAACTCAAATCAATTTAAACCAAATGGAAGCCAGTTATATGATAAAAAGATGGATGTGATATAACTGAGTTTTTCATGTTGAAAAACTGAATTTAAAACACAAGCCAATCCAATGGTTCTTGAAAACACAAAAAGAATCTGATTGTTTTCAAAACTGTAATAATTTATTTTAGATATTAAAAAAATCTCTTGAAAATTAAATTACATAAAAGATAAATTGGAAGCCATAAGTTATATGAAATATAAAAGTCATCTTCTTATCCCATTCATCTTCCACACAAGAACAAAAACGTTTAGAGAGAAATATAAACACTTTTCTGAAATGTCATTTCTAAAGACCTTCTCAGATGTGCATCCTAGAAAGACGAGATGGTTTGTCTTTGTTAAATTACTCCGTCTGTGGAATTGGCCTCCAAATTATGATGGAGAAGAACCTACTATGATTTTGGCTGATGAGAAGGTATGGAAGTTATGTCTAAAGCTATGCCTGATTTATAATTGTGGATTTTTAATTATCACTATACACATTCATGCAAGATTTAGTCAGATTTACAAAAACTTTCTCAGGGAAACAAAATCGATGCAAATTCTCCTCTCCATGTAAAGAAAGAAGTGTTGATTTCAACACTTAAAGAAGGGCAATGGTATCTGCTATCACATTTTGAAGTTGCCGTGGCTAATCCACTGGATAGATTCTCTAACCATGTGTTCTAACTTACGTTTTTAAGAAAGACTACAATGGAGGAAGTAGCTTCTAGAAAAAGATGTCAGTTTATTGATTGTTAGCCTTTATACCGGATCAAGCATGCTTCTACTGTTGAGAAGCAATTTGTTGTTGGTCAGCACTTGAGTATTTGTTTTTAACTATGTTCGGACTACTATATGGCTTACAGATATAAATACTAAATTGTATGATTCTTGGTTTTTATATATTTACAGATGCAATGGGAATCATTGAAGCTGTGTCTCCAATCGGCAAAATTCCGTGGTAAAGAGGGAGTTTGAAGGTGACTATGAATCTAGCTATCCGACTTTCACAATTAAAGATACCACGTAAGTTTATCCTCAACTATCATACATTGTACTTAGGTTGATGACACTTTTGGATAATGGATTCAATGCACTACATGTTATAGGTCACAGTTAATGAAATGTGTTGCAATAGGAAGGTCTTGTGATGAGTTTGAAAAAAAATGGTACAAGAAAATAAGCGAGATCAATTTTAAGATGGAGCCTGTGATGATTATTCTCCGTTTTTGGAAAATGTCTGAGTTTCAAGGTTATATTCCTATTTCTTTCTACTATGATTGTTCTACTAGGATATCTAATTTATGAATCAGATAATCTAAATTATGTTTTATACACAGGAAATCCATGCTTGATAAGCGTTGGTGGTTGTTCAAAGGTTTACATTGATCCAAATTTCAGAGGATTAGACAAGAACACCTATCTGTAAGCTACTTATTTATTACAGAATCAATAACCTTTGAAGTTTTTTAAAGTTCCATATTAACTTTGTCTATTTGTTGTCTATTTGTACAGCCGTAACTTTGCTGGATCAGATGATGAAGATGATGACATTTTTATGGAGACTGTGGAGTCCAATTTCTAAGTTATCGATATGCCATTTTAAATCCCAGTGTACTAAGCTTCATATAACTAGGTTTATTTTCTTCTGTTCTATGTTGGACTTCCTTGGAGTACTTTATATTATGAATGCTTATGTCTACTTTTATCTGAATATAAGTAGTGTACCAACTTATATTCAGCATAACATGTTTTACAGGAAATGCTAACTTAAACTACTAGAGTAAAAGAAGAATCGTATTACCTTTATGAGTTTGCTATCTTCTCTGACTTGAAATGCCTGAAATTATAGTAAGAGAACAAACTTAGTATTATTACTGAATTATTTGGATAATATGAAAAATCCGTGAAGGAAATAACTATAAACAACCATTATTCATGTAGCTAATGAATCAAAATACTTAATCATCATTATCTACTTAACATAGTTGGAATCATTAGCAAATTTTAGTTCTGTAATTTGATTGGCTACAGAGTCGGTTATGACAAAGATATAATTGATTAAAGGATGTGAACGGTTATTGAGGAAGGAAACCTTTCATATAGATTCACTAAATCGTTACAACATTCCTCTCCATTCAATATATATATAAGGCAAAGGGTAGGTTAACTTCAGACAATCTGTACTCACTTTTAAATCTGTATCAAATCCATACACCAAGATATGACCGACACAAACTATATCCCTGACATGAATTTGCACAGGAAAAATCATGTCCTATACGTGAAAATCTTAAGCATCTGGGACCATCATTCTATTATCTGTGGAACTCCTGCTACCATGATCCTCTGTGATGTGAAGGTTTGTTCTAGAATAAATTTTTTGGTTTCCTATTTTTTGTTCTTGCTTTCTATTGTATTCCAAAGAACTTGATATGTTTTTATTTTTTTCCAGGGGAATAGAATCGACGCTAGAGTTCCTTAGCGTGATTATTTATACAATTTCAAGCCTAGCCTATTTGAAGGAAAATGGTATTACATTCAGGACTTCCGATTGAAGAGAGCAACTTCAATATCTAAGTACTCAGATTACGTTTATGAAATAGAGTTTATGTGGCACACCAAAATGTGGCCTATAAGTGATAGATCCGATGAAAGTTCTCTCCAATTCATCCATGCTGATGAAGTCGAATCTGAATCTGAGGATTATGTAACTGGTAATCTAAGACTTATCTATATAGTTTATGCTTTCTCTCTATTCTATTTCCTTAGTACTAAGATTTATAAGTTATTTGATTGCTCTGTTGTTATTGTTAGATGCTATTTGAGTCATATCAAGTGTCTCAACTGTGTCAAGATTTCCATATGTCTGTCGTCAAGACACTTGATTTTATCTTCATTTTTTCACATAGCCGAGTGAAGCACATACAAACTGGACCATGAGTAAAAAACATACATCAAACAATGAGAATATTGATTCGTCATCCAATCCGCCAAAAAAGAAACAGATTCAATCACTTATGTTTCAAAGCATTAGGATGTCTCAGTGGAATTCACCTTCGTCTCACGGTTATGTCCCCTTTAGTTCTGTTTTGAACACAGTTCAGCGTGATGTAAGCAACACCTCTCAGTTACACAATTCACCCAATGTTAGAGGTGAGGTGTCCACCCCTAATATATCTGCAAGACGAAGACAAACGTCAAAAGGTATAAAATAGGATATGTACCTGATAAAGACCAGTTTGTATCAGTATATTTCAACTCATTATACTGAACATTACCTCTCATTTAAACAGGAATGCCACTTGGATCTCATATTCCGTCTACATATCCAATGTCAAGCATAAGTATGACAGGTTGTACTCCATTTGTACTTAGAGATATCACCAATTCATCCGTTGGGCCACATGGCAGAATGGATGGCACACTGCTTACGTGTCCTGAGACTGAAAAAAGACAGAGAAAAGATTAGTAACTAATTATTCAAACTGTGAATATTTTAATACATGTGGTTTATGCAATAAAGTTTTTGCTTATAGGCAAACAAACTATCAATGATTCGGAGTGCTTGACCCAAGAACAATCATCATGTGTCAACACCAGTATACTTAATATGCCAAGAAAAAGTCTGCACATAGACTTTGCTAGAGTAAGTTCTGAATCTAATGTTGAAGGTGAATGATTATCTATAAGTATTCCTATATGTACTAAAACCTAGCCAACTCTGTGTTTTGACTAATCATCTACTTAACATTATCCAGTGAAACTATCAAGCACAACTGCAGATCACACTAGCAGGGATGAGGAAATGTATGATGAGATGAACGGTATCAATCTCAATGAGGAAGAGGAACTAGAACAAAACTATGACATAAGTAGCGGTGAAGATGTTGGGTCACCAATCAGAATACAGAGAATGGATTTGGATGAGGCACAAGACATGGGAACTTGCCCATCTGTCTTATCTAATGAAGCTATTTCCACAGAACAAGCATCACATGATTCCATAGGTCAAAAGAGCAAAGAATCAGAATCACTAAAGATAAAGAAAACACGTCGGAGGACTACAAAGAGTATACCTTTAAGTATGGAATCCGACTATTGCTTTTAATTTACATGCCTTTTATATAGACTTATTAAGAAGGATATTGATTATGGTTATTTGTTTCTCAGCTTATCTTGATCGTGGTGACCCTACCTATTAGTGTAAATATTGTGGTGCATTGATGTGGTATGATGAGCGAATCAACAAAAGGCGCAATCTAAAAGATGATGCACCTTTTACACTTTGCTGTGGACAATGGTCAGTTAAATTATCTTTTCTTGAAGAGTCACCAGAGTTAGTAAAGGAACTTCTTACTGATGATGATGCACAGGGTCGGAATTATAGAAAACATGCTTGGATATATAACATGGTTTTTGCTATGACCTCTATTGGCGGAAAAGTTGATAAATCTATGCCAAAAGGTCAAGGACCTATCATGTTTCGATTGCAAGGAGGTAACTATCATTTGATAGGCAGTTTGAAACTTTCGGAAGGTGATTATGCAAAGTACTCACAGTTATATATAGTGGATACAGAAAAATGAAGTGGATAACAGAGCTACTGTAATCGGGTTAGCATTCTCAAAACCAAATCACTGAAACATAAGCAATGACCTAACAATTTTGGTTCTTTTTTGTTAACACATTTTATGCTCTTTCTATAATTGTAGAAAGGGAAATGATGCAACTAACGGAGGTCGTAAGGGCAATCTGAACAAAAAAAACAATTGCTGCCATAATGGATATGTTAAACGAAGTTAATCCATATGTTGCAATTTTTATAATTGCCAAGGACAGATTCCAAGCTGCTGACTGCTAACCTTTCTGTATGAGAATAGCCATTGGTCGTAAGGAGAAAGATCAAAGGACTTACATTAGGCCTACTACATCAGAGGTTGCAGAATTAATCCCAGGGGATTTTGAAAATGGTATGCCTGACCTTGACATTGTTATTCAAGAAAAGATTACAGGTCACCTTACTAGAATCAGTCAAATTCATATTTCCTATCTAGCTTTGCAATATCCTCTAATATTCTGCTATGGTGAAGATGGTTTTACCCCTGGGATAGAGAAATGTTACAAAGGAAATGACAAAAAG